>WNFL01183000.1_pt1 | contig 11345 bp, 14 predicted proteins | sample 5400361 | NCBI WGS metagenome assembly WNFL01 (sample SAMN13153351, study PRJNA577476) | soil metagenome | isolation source: 40 cm soil on Douglas fir-dominated hillslope | place: USA:California | collected 2013-09-17
CGGCTTGCAGATGTTTGAAGCGATGCAGGCCGCCTTCTTCCTCTATTCCGACATAAAGCACGTTCGCGCCGCCGCCAAAATTCTGCAGCAGCTCTATAGAGCCTTCTCCGAGAACGGTGGATCCCTGGCCGAGATCAATCCATTGGTGACGACACCCGCTGGCGAGATAGTCGCGCTCGACGCGAAAATGGTAATCGACGACAATGAGCTCGATCGGCGCCCCGACATTGCCGCTCTTCGCGATGTGTCGGCCGAAGATCCGAGCGAAGTCGAGGCGAGGGAGGCGAGCCTGACGTTCATCAAGCTCCATGGCAACGTGGGGTGCGTCGTCAACGGCGCCGGACTGGCGATGGCGACGATGGATCTGGTCAAGTACTACGGCGGAGCGCCTGCCAACTTTCTCGACATCGGCGGATCGTCAAATCCGGAAAAGGTCATCGCGGCCCTTCGCATCATCACGGAAGACTCCGATGTAAAGGCCATTCTATTCAATATTTTCGGCGGAATTACGCGCACCGATGACGTGGCCAACGGAATAGTGACCGCTATCGGGCAGAATCCGCTAAAGGTCCCACTCGTCATTCGCCTCACGGGCACAAACGAAGAGATCGCCGTGGAGATTCTCGAGGAGCATGGTCTCTCCGCAATGACAGACATGGACGAAGCGGTGAAGAAGGCAGTAGCTCTTGCCACCGGAGGGAAGGCGAAGTGAGCACCTTCATCGACAAAAGCACGCGCTTGCTCGTCCAGGGAATCACGGGCCGCGACGGGTCGTTCCACACGAACCAGATGATCGAGTACGGAACGGAGGTTGTGGCCGGAGTCACGCCGGGAAAGGGTGGACAGAAATTCGAGGGCACGGTTCCGATTTTCAACACTGTGGCCGAGGCAGTCACGAAGACCGGCGCCAACACGACCGTGATTTACGTGCCCCCGCCATTTGCCGCAGATGCGATGATGGAAGCCGCCGATGCTGGAATCTCCTTCATCGTCTGCATCACAGAAGGCGTCCCGGTCCTCGACATGACTCGTGTTTATCCCTTCGTAAAGGATAGAGGCTCGCGCCTGCTCGGGCCCAACTGTCCCGGGTTGATCTCTCCCGGTCAGTCCAAGGTCGGCATTATTCCGGGACACATTTGCGCGCCGGGACCAGTCGGGCTCGTTAGCCGCTCGGGCACGCTCACCTATGAAGTCGTGTATCAGATGACTCGCGCCAAAATCGGTCAAACGACATGTGTCGGAATTGGCGGCGATCCGATCAACGGCACGAGCTTCATCGATTGCCTCGACGCCTTCGAGAAGGATCCGGAGACGGAGGCGGTCGTCATGATCGGCGAGATTGGGGGAACGGACGAGCAGGAGGCGGCGCGCTTCGTCCGCGAGAAGATGAAAAAGCCCGTCGTCGGCTTCATCGCCGGCCAGACTGCGCCGCCAGGTCGCCGCATGGGACATGCGGGCGCCATTATCTCCGGCTCGGCCGGCACTGCCGCCGAAAAGATGCAGGCATTCGAGGAGAACGGCGTGGGCGTCGCCAAGCGTCCCATCGACGTGGTGGATTTACTCAAACGCGCAATGCGCTAGGACAGAACTCATAAATGGCCGGCAACAGGACACTCACCATCATCAAGCCCGACGCCTTCAATTCCGGTAAGGCCGGACCGATCATCGCTCATCTCGAGAAGGCGGGCTTCAAAGTCATCGCTTCGCGCGTGATGCGCCTCACCGAGGCCCAGGCCTCGGCGTTTTACGAAGTCCACCGCGAGCGACCGTTTTTCACACCGCTTGTTCGATTCATGACTTCGGGCAAATGCATGCCGATTGTGCTCGAGCGAGCCGACGCTGTCGCGGCGCTTCGGAAGACAATCGGAGCCACAGATCCCGCTGAGGCGGAACCGGGTACCGTTCGGAAGCTTTACGCAGAGTCCAAGGAGCGGAACGCAATCCACGCTTCCGATTCCGACGAGAATGCAGAGCGCGAGGCGAAGTTCTTTTTCCCCGAGGCGGAGCTGGTTTAGCGCCATTGACTCTCGATGGCGCCTCGCCCGCAGCCACCGGCCGACCCGCCGATCGCCCTCGGCCGGTAGGCATCCGTTAAGAAAACTCATTCGCCGCAACAAAAGCCCGAGAACGACACTGGAATGGAGCTGTTAAACCCGCTAGTTTAAAGGGCTTATGCTGTCCTTCGACATACGCTCACTGGAAACCAAAGCCGTCCACGTAGACGGCTCGATTCAGTCAGACGATCCAATTTGGGAAGAGGGAGATGTTCGCCCGTCGCAGCCGGTCCGGGTCATCGGAAGATTGTCTTCGGCGGGTGAAGGAAGATTCTATTTTGCGGGTCGTATTGACGGTGGGATCGTGCTTCCTTGCCGCTTGTGCCTGGAAGAAGTCAGCGTCGAGGTCGATGAAGAGGTACACTTCATTCTCGCCGCGATTGGAGCTGACGAGGCGGACGATCCCGACGTGTTTCTCTACGATCCGAACGCGAGGGTGCTGGATCTCCGTGCGGCGGTGAGAGAGACGTGGCTGCTCACGGCTCCAGCATACGTCCAGTGCAAGGAAGACTGCAAAGGACTGTGCGCGACTTGCGGTACCAATTTGAACGAAAGCACCTGCAACTGCACACCAACCAGAACTGAATCGCGCTGGGGCCCGTTGCTCAAGCATCAGGGCGACGCACACTAGCTCGTCAAACCACCTTCAGGAACAGTTACAATGGCCGTCCCAAAGCGACGCACCTCCAAGCGAAAGAAGCGCGCACGCAATACGCACAAGATCGCGCCGGCGATCGTCATCCAGAAGTGTCCCCGTTGCCAGAGCATGAGGCGCCCGCATCATGTCTGCGCGGAGTGCGGATACTACGATGGCGAACAGCGAGTAGAACCGAAGGAAGCCTAGTTTGGCGCGAATCGCGTTGGATGCTATGGGGGGAGATTTCGCTCCCAAAGCGACAATCGCGGGCGCCTTGCTCGCCCTCCAGGAACTCGATAGCGCGCACACTGTTCAGCTAGTCGGGAAAACTTCGGTAATCGAGGCAGAGCTCGAAAGATTGCTTGCCGGCGAGTTCTCGCAGGCGGCGTCGTCTCGTTTCCGCATCAACATCGTCGAGGCTGCCGAAGTCATCGAGATGTCGGAGAAACCGACCTCCGGACTGCGCAAAAAGCCGAATAGCTCGATGGTCGTCGGGCTCAAGCTGCAAGTCGATGGAAAATCCGACGCGTTCGTTTCGGCTGGCAACACCGGCGCGCAGATGGCGTCATCGGCGATGCTGCTGAAGCTCCATCCGGGCCTTACCCGTCCCGCGATTGCGACTGTTTTCCCGACCGCGCGGCAACCCGTGATCGTTCTCGATTCTGGCGCGAACGTGGACTGCTCCTCGACAGAGCTTCTCCAATTCGCGTGGCTTGGCGCGGTTTACGCCGAGTGCATCTTCGGCCGTCCGAATCCTTCGATCGGATTGCTCTCGATTGGAGAGGAGCCGGAGAAGGGTAATGCAGTCGTGAAGGAGGCTCACGGCCTTTTCCGGAAGGCGGGTTTCAACTTTCACGGGAATCTCGAGGGCCGCGATTTACCGGCGGGCGCGAGCGAGCGCGGCCCCTTCGACGTCGTCATTTGCGACGGCTTCGTCGGCAATGTCGTGCTCAAGTTCTACGAGGCCGTGGCGCCGATGATCGTTCGACTGCTGAGTGAGCACCCGGGCATCGACGCCGCGCACGTGAGAGCGGCGCTCAAGGGATTCGATTCAACCAACTATGGCGGCGCTCCACTTCTTGGCGTGAGAGGCGTCAGCATCATCTGTCACGGCAATTCGCCGCCGCGCGCCATCAAGAACGCGATCCAGGTTGCGGTGCGAGCCGTCGAGACGCGCATGAATGATCAGATCGGTGAAAAGCTCATGGCGGCCGCGCCTGCCATCAATGCGATAGCGGAGTCGGCGTGAAACGACCAGTCGCAGCCGTCGTCGGCACTGGACGCGGCCTACCCGCACACGTGATGACGAACCACGACTTCGCGTCAATCGGAATCGAGACGTCGCACGAGTGGATCTTCGAGCGAAGCGGAATAGTCGAGCGGCGGGTGGCAAAGAACGGCGAGACCACTTGCTCCATGGCGTCCGATGCTGGTCGCAAGGCAATGGAAGTTGCCGGGGTGCATCCGGGAGAGATAGACCTGATCGTCCTCAGCACGGCCACACCCGACCGGCTCCTTCCCTCGACCGCGGTCGACATTCAGGCTGAGCTCGGCGCCACGCGCGCCGCGGCATTCGACGTCGGTGCGGCCTGTGCCGGCTGGCTCTACGCGATGTCCACCGCGGAAGGGCTCATCATGTCCGGCACGGCTGAGACCGCACTCGTCATCGGTTCGGAGAAGATGAGCGCGATCGTCGACTGGAAGGATCGCTCGACCTGCGTCCTGTTCGGCGACGGAGCGGGCGCGGCCGTGCTCAAACGCAGCAAGAACGGGAAGGGAATCCTGTCCGCGTACATGCGGAGCGACGGCAAGCTGGCGGACCTTCTCTATCGCCCCGATGGCGGAGCGACGACGCCGATGTCAGTTGAGGTACTGGAAAAGCGCTCGCATCTCGTGAGGATGGCGGGACGCGAAGTCTTCAAGCACGCAGTGCGATCCATGTCCGATGCCGCCGACAGGGCCCTGGACGGCGCCCGCCTCACTGGAAGCGATATCGATCTCCTCATTCCGCACCAGGCCAACGTTCGTATAATCGAGGCGACCGCCAAGCATTCCGGCATCCCGATGGACAAGGTGTACGTCAACGTCGATCGCTACGGCAATACGTCTTCCGCGTCGATTCCGATCGCCCTCAACGAGGCGATCGAATCGGGAAGGATTAAGGATGGTTCCACGGTGATGATGGTCGCATTTGGCGCCGGATTCACCTGGGCGTCGATGGTCATTCGCTTCTAAGCAGTGGACATCGTTCTGCTCTTTCCCGGCCAGGGCTCGCAAAAGCCGGGGATGGGGAAAGATCTGGCCGAGGCGTTCCCGGTCGCGCGCGGGGTATTTGGTGAGGTCGACGCCGCGCTCGGACTGAACCTCAGTCGCCTCTGTTTTGAAGGACCCGCGGACCAGTTGACTCTGACAAGCAACGCGCAGCCCGCCCTCTTTGCGCACGGTGCAGCCGTTTGGGCGCTGACCAAGGACGCACTGCACCAGCACGTACGCGCGGCTGCGGGACATTCTCTCGGAGAATTCACGGCGTATCATGCCGCCGACGCGGTCAGCCTTCCTGGTGCCGCGAAGCTCGTGAGGAGGCGTGGCGAGCTGATGTACGAGACCGGCGCCTCGCGTCCCGGAACCATGGCCGCGATTCTTGGAACTACGACGACACCGATCGAGCAGATTTGTCAGCGCGCCAGCAAGGAGGCGGGACTTGTGGTGCCCGCCAACTTCAACACTGACGAACAGGTCGTAATCTCCGGCGAAATCGCCGGCGTCGAGCGCGCTATGGAGATCGCGAAGGACGCGGGGGCAAAGCGGGCGATCAAGCTTCCTGTCAGCGGGGCATTCCATTCGCCGCTCATGGAACCGGCCGTAATCGGGCTCACCGATGCGATCGCGACCTCGGCCTTCATGGATCCTCTATATCCGGTCTACTCGAACGTGACCGCCGAACCCTCGACTACGGCCGTCCACGCAAAGGATCTGCTGCTGCGGCAGCTCACGTCGCCGGTTCGCTGGTCCGCCGAGATCAGAAACATCGCGAAGACTTTTCCGGAGGCTCTCTACGTCGAGATGGGCCCGGGCAATGTTCTCAGCGGTTTGATGGGGCGCCTCGTCAAAGGCGCTCGCACCTTTTCCTGCGGAACCGCGCCGGAAGTCGAAACGCTTCTGCAGACAGTCGTCTCGTGAAGATCGATCTCACCGGGAAAAACGCACTCATCACCGGCAGCACCCGGGGAATCGGACGCGCCATCGCGGAAGCCTTTGCCCAATCCGGCGCGCGCGTCGCTGTCGTCGGTCGCGATCTGCAACGCGCCGAGGAGGCAGCGGCCGCCATTGGCAACAACGCCGCGGGCTTCGCGGCTGATGTCGGCGATACGGCGGCGATAGCCAAGCTCGTTGGCGACGTCGAGAAAGCATTCGGATCGATCGACATTCTCGTCAACAATGCGGGGATCACCCGGGACAACCTGGTAATGCGCCTGAAAGATGAGGACTGGGACGCCGTGCAGAACGCCAATCTTCGCGGCGCCTTCGCGGCGATTCGGGCAGTCTCGAGAGGGATGATGAAGAAGCGCAGCGGGCGAATCATCAACATCGCGAGCATCGTAGGCCTGATAGGGAACAAGGGCCAGGCCAACTATGCAGCGAGCAAGGCCGGGCTCATCGCGCTCACCAAGTCCGTCGCCAAGGAGCTGGGATCCCGAAACATCCTCGTCAATGCGGTGGCGCCTGGATTCATCGAAACCGAGATGACCGCGGCCATGACCAAGGAGGCCCGCGACGCACTGGGCCAACAGATTGCACTTGAACGCCTTGGCTCGGTTCAGGATGTCGCCGCCATGGTAGCTTTCCTCGCTTCGGACCTTGCCTCCTATATCACGGGACAGGTATTCGTCGTGGACGGAGGGATGGTGATGTGACCCGAGGCCGTCTTCACGGGAAACGCGAGAATGGCGATGTAACTTTTTATCAGATATTCGGTTAGATATATTTCACGACACCCCATAAACACGAGGAAATCCATCAAATGGCCGACAATTCCAACAAGGTCAAAGACATCATCGAGAAAGAGCTCGGTGTGGAGCGGGAAAAGCTGACCAACGAGGCGAGCTTCATCGAGGATCTCGGTGCCGACAGTCTGGACATCGTCGAGCTCGTGATGGAGTTCGAGAAGGAGTTCAACATCGACATCCCTGATGAAGACGCCGAGAAGCTGCGCACCGTCGGTGACGCGCTCGGCTATCTGAACCAGAAGGTCGGAGCGTAATGAAGAGACGAGTCGTCGTCACTGGCATGGGGGCGATTACCCCGGTCGGTAACGATGTGGCGACGACCTGGCGGTCCCTGATCGAAGGGAAGTCGGGAACCGCGCCTATCACCAAATTCGACGCATCGAAATTTCCCGTTCGATTCGCCGCCGAGGTGAAGGGCTTCAATCCGCTCGATTTCATGGAGCGAAAGGAAGCGAAGCGCGCGGATCAGTATACGCAGTACGCCGTCGCCGCGTCCCGGCAGGCGATGACCGACGCCGGCCTCGTTGAGCGGAACGGTATGGACCCCGATCGCATCGGAGTCATAATCGGCAGCGGCATTGGCGGGCTCAAGAGCTTCGAGGAGCAGCATGACGTTTACCGGGAACGCGGAGTAGGGAAAATCTCTCCCTTCTTCATCCCGATGTTCATCGCCGACATAGCGGCCGGAATCGTGTCGATGATGTTCAACGCCAAAGGACCAAACTACGCCACAGTATCAGCTTGTGCCACGAGTGCTCATGCAATAGGTGATGCCTACCGGACGATCCAGTACGGCGATGCGGATATGATGATCACCGGCGGCGCGGAAGCCACCGTTACGCCGATGGCGATCGGCGGATTCGCCAACATGAAGGCACTGTCCGAGCGCAACGACAGTCCCGAGACGGCCTCCCGTCCGTTCGACGCGACCCGCGATGGATTCGTGATGGGAGAAGGAGCGGGGATCCTCATTCTCGAGGAGCTCGAGCACGCACTGGCACGGGGCGCGACGATTTACGCGGAGATAGTCGGTTACGGCGCAACTGGCGATGCCTACCATTTGACCGCACCGGCACCCGACGGCGAAGGAGCGCAACGCGCCATGAAGCGAGCCCTCAAGGACGCTGGACTCGAGCCCAAGGATATTCAGTACATAAACGCCCACGGCACCTCGACTCCTGCCAACGACTTTAACGAGACTCGCGCGATCAAGGCGGTGTTCGGAGAGCAGGCCGAGAGCGTCAACGTCAGCTCCACAAAATCGGCTACTGGACACATGCTGGGCGCCGCTGGCGCTGTGGAAGCGGTCGTCAGCGCGATGGTCGTGGGAACAGGAATCATCCCGCCAACGATCAACTACAACTGTCCCGAGCCCGAGCTCGACCTCAATTACACTCCCAACAAATCTGTAAAGCGCGACGTCAACGCCGTTCTGAGCAATAGTTTTGGCTTCGGTGGTCACAACACCACCCTCGCCATCAAGCGTTATAAGCCCTGAGCCGATGACTCCCCCTCCGGAGATCTCGCTCGACCTCGCCAGGATCACCGATCCCGCCCTCAGAGGCGTGGGGGAAAAAGTGGGTTCGCAGCAGCGCATCTCACACGCTGACGCGGAGCTCCTCTTCACTTCGCCCGATCTCCTCGGAGTCGGGATGCTCGCGGACTACGCCAATCGCCGCAAGCACGGCGACGTCGTGACGTTTGCGGCGAATCAGCATATCAATCCGACGAACGTCTGCTACCTCCGGAAGACCTGCGTCTTCTGCTCCTTCGCGCGACTTCCGAAGGAAGAGGGAGCATATCACTACACCCTCGACCAGGTGTATGCAGAAGCGGAGGTAGCGGACAACGGCTTGACCAAGGAATTCCACATTGTCGGCGGCCTCGACATGAAAGCGGGTCTCGAGTACTACAGCGAGATGTTCAAAGGCCTCAAGACGCGCCACCCGCAGGTTCACATCAAGGCGCTTACCGCAGTCGAGATCGCGCATATCGCGCGCATTGATAAACTTTCGATCGAGCATGTCCTCACAGCCCTGCGCGACGCCGGACTGGACACCTTGCCCGGCGGCGGAGCCGAAGTCTTCGGCAAGGGCGTGCGCATGACGATCGCCGACAAAAAACTCGCGGCCGAGGACTGGATCGATGTCCATCGGACCGCGCACCGGCTCGGGATTCGATCGAACTGCACGATGCTCTACGGACACGTCGAGACCATTCAGGACCGCGTCGAGCATCTCTCGATGCTTCGCGATCTCCAAGACGAATCTCACGGCTTTCTCGCCTACATCCCGCTCGCTTATCACCCCGACAACAACGAGCTTGGAATCGAGCTAGGTCGACAGGGAACGGCGACCACCGGCTTCGATGACCTCCGCAATCTCGCCGTCGGCCGGCTCTTCCTCGACAATTTCGAGCACATTAAGACCCATTGGATCATGGTCACTCCATTTCTCTCGCAGACCTCTCTCGCGTTCGGAGTGAACGATCTCGAGGGAACGGTAGTGCGCGAGAAGATCTACCACGAAGCGGGCGCACATACCGCCCAGGGCCTGAGCCTCGACGATATTCTCGATCTGATCAGATCAGCGGGAAAAATCCCGGCTGAGCGCGACTCCTTCTACAACACTCTGCGCGTCTTCGACCGGACAGCGGCAGCGGCGGTCGCGGCCTGATGAAGATCGGTCGAATCCCGTACATCAATTGCTACCCGGTTTACGGCGCGATCGACCGCGGTATTGTCCCGCTCGACGCCGAGCTCGTTGATGGAGTTCCGACGGATCTGAATCGGCGCATGGCCGCTGGCGAGCTCGACATCAGCGTCGTTTCCGCAGTCGAGTACGCGCGCGACTCCGACCGCTACCTGCTGCTCCCGGACCTCGCCATCTCGTGCGACGGCCCCGTGCGCAGCGTAATGCTATTCTCCCGTCGTCCCGCAGGCGAGCTGACTTCGAGGAACGTCATCGTCAGCCGGAGCTCGATGACTAGCGTCGCGCTTCTCGAGCTGCTCTTCGAGAACGTCTGGCACGCCAAGCCTCGCTTTCTCCCTGGCGACGCCGAGGTCAGCGATGTAATCCAGTCGAACGATGGCGGCGCGGATGCCCGCCTCGTCATCGGCGATGCCGCGCTCGTGCTGGGATCCAACCACCGCCAACGCTATCCACACGTCTACGATCTTGGACAGACGTGGAAGGACTGGACGGGACAACCTTTTGTCTTCGCGGTCTGGGTCGCGCAGCGCTCGACCGATGTGAAGGAAGCGCTGGTTGCCCACGCCGGGCTGATCGCGTCGCGCAATTGGGGACTCCTCCACCTGGCGGAGCTCGCCGAGCAGGCGCACAAAGCGACGGGCGTAATGACGGAGACATGCGCGGAGTATCTTTCAGGCCTGGACTACGGATTGTCGTATTCGCATCTCGCCGGACTCACAGAGTTCTACCGCCGGCTAGTCGAGCGTGGACGCATTCCGAACGGCACACTGACCTTTCTTCCCGCCGCATGAGCGAGACACGCGACTATCTCGATTTCTATACGAATGCCTCGCTCCTCGAGCTCGGCTCCGAAGCGGATCGCGTGCGCCAGGAAAAGCATCCCGGAAACACGGTCACGTACATCATCGATCGCAACATCAACTACACGAACGTCTGCGTAGCTGACTGCGGTTTCTGCGCTTTCGCGCGTCGACCCAAGCACGGAGAAGGCTACACGCTCTCCTTCGAGCAGATCGGTGCGAAGATCGATGAGCTCAAGTCTCTCGGCGGTGTCCAGATCCTGATCCAGGGCGGACACAATCCGTACATCCCGTTCGAGTGGTATCTCGACTTGATGCAGTACATCAAGCGTAACCACCCCATCCACATCCACGGCTTCAGTCCGAGCGAGATCGACTTCTTCGCCAAGCTGTTCCGAATGGATGCGGTTGAAGTGATACGTGAGCTGCGAAAGGCCGGACTCGATTCGATTCCGGGAGGAGGAGGCGAGATTCTCGTCCAGCGTGTTCGCGACATAGTAGCACCAAAGAAAGCGGGGGCCGACCGCTGGCTCGAGATCATGGAGCTCGCCCACAACGAGGGAATGAAAACTTCCGTCACGATGATGTACGGGCTCGGCGAGACGCTGGCGGAAAGACTGGAGCACCTTCAGCGAGTGAGAGAGGTACAGGCCCGCACCGGTGGATTCACGGCGTTCATTTGCTGGCCGCTGCAGCCGGAGAATACTCCGACGATGTCGAATCAGCCGAAGACAGGCGCCACCGAGTACCTGCGTACAGTCGCGTTCGCCCGGATCGTTCTCGACAATGTTCCCAACCTCCAGTCGAGCTGGGTGACGATGGGAATGAAGATCGGACAGGTCGCGCTCCGCTTCGGCTGCAACGACTTCGGCTCCCTCATGATCGAGGAGAACGTGGTGTCTGCCGCGAACACGACGCACCGTACATCGACCGACGAAATGGAGCGCCTGATCCGCGACGCCGGGTTTACAGCCGCCCGCAGAAAGCAGGACTACACTCTCGTCGATCCCGCACCAGCGATCCACGCGGATGCCGCGTGACGCCGACGCGACTGTCCGCGTCGGCGTCGGTTACGACTCCCACCGGTTCGCCCCGGGCCGCCCCCTAAAACTCGGGGGCGTTTTAATACCGTCGGA
>WNFL01406604.1_pt1 | contig 11345 bp, 8 predicted proteins | sample 5400361 | NCBI WGS metagenome assembly WNFL01 (sample SAMN13153351, study PRJNA577476) | soil metagenome | isolation source: 40 cm soil on Douglas fir-dominated hillslope | place: USA:California | collected 2013-09-17
CTTCCAGTTTGTTTCCGGTGGATTCATCCACGCTGGTGAAGACCAGTTTGTCGCCTTCCCACCGGCCGGTTGAGATGGAAACTCCGGGCTGGCTGAGATCGTGCCAATAGGCTTTGTAGGCTTTTTCCTTAGGAATCCATGTGACGACCATGTGGCCGAAAAAAGCGCCATGCGATTCGTAGTCTCCGATCAGCGACAAGCCGCCGGGGCCGGGACGCATTGTTTCTGCGCCCTTGTCCTGCTTGCCCTGCGGCATTTCGGTGGAAGGCGCGAACTGTTCGACCGTAGTCCAGTGTCCCGCCCACATCTTTATTAGTCTTTCCATCTCCGGCGCCGGCTTTGACGAGTCTGTTTGTTCGACAGCGAAACCAGCTAGCGATAATGAAAGAAATAGCGAGAGGATCGTTTTCATGTCAGATCACCGGGACCGAGGTTTTGCGCGGTGGATTAAAAAACGGCATGGGGACGACTTTGGCTGCGACGGATTTGCGTTGGGCTTCGACGGTCATTTCGATGTGGAGAGTGGTGCCGAGGGCCGAGTGGGGACGACCGACGCAGGCGAGGGCGATCATTTTTTTGAGAGTAGGGGACCAAGTGGTGGAAGTGGCTTTGCCAACCTGGCGGCCGCCGCGGTAGACGGGGACGGCGACGCGGGAGGCCATGCTGGGTACTTGCGGAGCCATGCCGATTTTGTCGTAGACGGCTTCGACTTCGTTCCAATCGATTTCCAGGCCAACCAGGGCGCGTTCGGGGCCGCGTTTTGCTTCTTCGATGAGTGCGTCGCGTCCGACGAAGTTTTCTTTTTTCAAATCGACTAACTTGCCAAGGCCGATTTCCGACGGTGTGTAACGTTGCGATTCGATGAGCGCTCGTTTGCTGGAACTGTAGTCGACTTCGATGAGGATGAGACCTGCTTCGATGCGTGCGATATCGAGGGCGATCATTCCGGCGGGATGAATGTCGAAGATTTTGCCCATGGCCATGAGTTTGTCCCAGACTTTCACGGCGTCGTTCCAGGGCACCCAAATTTCGTAACCGAGATCGCCGGTGTAGCCAGTGCGAGAGATGTCAACGGGGACGCCGGCGATTTTTCCGTGCGCGACGCGAAAATATTTGAGGTTGGCGATGCTGGCGTCGGCTGCGGCGTGCAGAAGTTTTCCGGATGTCGGACCTTGCAACGCGAGAGCCGCGAGTTGTTCCGAGATATCTTCGAGCTGGACGTCGAGGCCGAGCGCGTTTTGTTGAAACCAGCGGAGGCTGGGATCGGCGGCGGTCCAGCGATATTCATTTTCGCCGAGGCGCGTGATGGTGCCGTCGTCGATGACTTTGCCTTCGGAATCGCACCAGCAGCAGTAGATAACCTGGTCGACGGCGACTTTGTTGATGTCGCGGGTGATGATGCGGTTGAGGAGACGCGTAGCGTCGGGTCCGGTGACGCGGTATTTGTAGAGCGGAGAAATATCAATGAGGGCGGCGGAATTGCGGATGGCGTTGTACTCGTGCTCGTGGTTCATTTCGTAGACGCCGACGGTGTAATAGCCGGACCACTCGCGATAGTTGAGGCTTTCGCAGAGGGCGAGAGTGCGTTCGTGGAATGCGGTTCCGACGGGCAAGGGAGTCTCCTATTGGGAATGCGTGGCGGAATTATAGTGGCGAGGCGTGAGCGAGAACAAGCAGCGGGAGGAAACTGGCGAGTGGCCCCTCGCAACGACAGCTCGGGGCAAGCGAGTGCCGAGCGGGAGAAGGAGCGAATAGGGTACACCCCGGGTGTTTTCGCAAAGAGTGCGGAAATCGAAGAAAACGCGGAACTTGAGTTGCCGCCTGCGGCGAAAGAGCGAGAAAGAGAGCGGAAGTGTGAGAGGTACCCTCCCCCCTCCCCCTATTTTTTGTAAGTGTTGATTGCACAGAGTTAGAAAGAGAGGTCTTGTAACTGCAGAATCTAAAGGAGTTAAAGTGTCTTTAGAATGAGCCGATACGAGAGGGCGGCGTAAGTGTTGAAAATGCAGGGAGCTATTTTTGCGGATCTTATAAATGTTGAAACTGCAGGGTTTAAGAGAATGAAGCGGCGATTTCACGGGCGAACACAGCACGAAAAGATATAAATTGTAAACAGTACTAACAATGTATTATTAGAATGAGTAGCGACGAGCTTGTCTGCAGAGAGTTGGGCGCGTGCCAATTCGATGGCACCCGCGATTTTGCTGTTTGGGCACCACGGGAGGCGCCGCGGAGTCAAACTAAAGGCTCCATAAACTCAACAATATGTCTCCCCTACGGGCGGGGAAGTTGTTTGGATTACACCGAAAATGCGGCGGAATGGAAGAAACGGAATTATTCCACGCGAGAATGAAAATCGTGCCGCGCTTCATCTGAGATTGTGCCAAGCTCAACGGGGCTAAAGCTGCTAGCCTATACTCGGAAAAAAGCAAGATGCCGGGCTAAAGCCGCGGCGCTACATTTCCGGAGAAGGCGAACCCTATGGCGATTGCTAGTGTTTGAGGGCGGCGCCTTTGCGGGGAATGAAGATTGTTCCGGGCGGTTCGATGGCGAATTTTTTCGAGTAATTGCCCTGGTTAATGGCGATGGCGATGCGGCCGCGCGAATCTTGATAGAGAAGGGCTTCGCCGACGGGAACGTCCATAAAGGCTTTGCCGAAGGGCAGGACGAGTGCTTTGCCGTTGAGCTGAAAGCTAACTTTGTCGCCGACGGAGTAACCGAGGGCGCGGAAATCGTCGCCTTGAATGTCGGTAATGAGCGAGCCGAAAGGATCGTCGAGCGCGATGATGTCACCAGTGATTCCTTTTTCTTCGACGGTGGGGGTTTTGGGGCTGAGGCGAACGAGTTGAGGAACGAGGGGGCCGGCGATGGTGTAATCCCATCCGGCGGCGAGATGCGCGGCTGCGGGTGAGAAAATGTCGCGGCCATGAAACGTGGAAGAGACGGCGGGCGTAAGCATCCAGGTGGTGTTGGTGATTTCGTGGGCGGATTCGAGGCCGTCGCGGTCGAGGACCGGAGTGATTAGGCCGTTATCCGGGAGGACAAAATATTGGTCTTTTTTTGTTTTGACGATGATGGCTTTGCGCGAAGTGCCCACGCCGGGGTCGATGACGGCGAGAAAAACGGTGCCGGCGGGATAGTACGGAGAAACAGCCGCGACAAAGCGCGAGCCTTCTTCGATTTGAAACGGCGTGACCTGATGCGTGATGTCCATGATGCGCACGTCGGGGGCGATGTTGACGATTACGGCTTTACAGATGGCGACGGCGTCGTTCGCAGTGCCGAAATCGGTGATGAAGACGATCGTGGTGTGCGGTGTGACGCCGCCAGCGTTCGGTTTGCCGGTGAATTTTTCGCACGATGTGATGCAGAGCGCGACTGTAGAAAGAGCGGCAATGAAAAGAAAGCGACGGCGAGACATGGACAGAATTCCCTCGCGGAAAAAAAGTTGAGTTTCCCTGAACCAAGTCAGTATACGGGAGGCAGAGGCAAAGGCGAAGGAGCGCGAGACGCGTGAAACGGTACGCGATGCCGCGTCAGTTGAGCCCATGAAGCGGTGCGACAAGGTCGCGAGCGGATTGCGGTTGACGCTGGGCAAGGCCGTGTTCTAAAAGAGAGCCTCCTCAGGCTCGCTTGCAAGAAGAAAGGAAAAGAGAATGGTTCAGGTTCTGCGTTTGCTGATCGTGGGGCTCGTTGCCGGCTGGTTGGCCGGCAGGGTGATGAAAGGCGGCGGCTACGGCGCGGTGATGGACATCGTTCTGGGAATTTTGGGAGCAATTGTCGGCGGCTGGATTTTTGGTGCGCTGAACATCTGGCCGGGCGGCGGAATTATTGGCGGAATTCTGGTGGCATTTGTCGGCGCGGTACTTTTGGTGTGGGTTGCGCGGCAGCTTAAGAAAGCATAGCGCGGTCGGAACTAGGAGGAGCAAACGGCGCCAACGATCCCGGGGGAAGGATTGCCGGCGCCGTTTGTTTTGGGGGTGAGATCACTTGGCCGCGGAGCCTCCCGTGGTTGTGGCCGAATGCCGGACCAAAAACCATTCGACGGAAGGCGAGCGCTGATACTTCAAGCGCGCGAGTGCCGTCTCAGCAGCTTCTGTGTTCCCGAGTTTTTCCTGGACGAGGACGAGTTGCTGCAGGGCCAGCGGAGAATGAGGGTCGGCGGCAAGTCCTTCCGCGGCGTTTTGAAAATCTTTCTGGCCGAGCTGCACGTAACCGCGGGCGGATTCGAAGCAGGCTTGCACGAAAAGATCGCGCGACGAAGTTGCGTGAGCTTCTAACTGCGCGCTAGCTTCGGCGGCTTCGCTCGTCTGGCCGTTCTGGGCGGCGATGCGGACACGGTCGCGCAAAACCGTGGCGCGGGCGACGCCGCGATCAGATTCCAACATTCCTGCATGCGGCTTTTCCAGAAACACAGTCAATTCCTTTAGCTGCGCAAGCTGCGACTGGGGATCAGCGGCGAGCATCGCGCGAGCCAGGGCGATGTTGAATTGCCCATTGGGTTCCTTTTTATGTGCGGCTTCGTCCGCGAATGTAGCGAGTTCCTGATGTCCTTGAGCCGGATTTCCTTGCCAGAAGGAAACGAGTGCGCGCTGCTCTTTGATATAAAACTCATCGACGGGGCTCTTGGCCATTTGAAGCGCGCGATCGTATTCTTTGCGCGCACCGTCGAAGTCGCCCATAAGCGTGCGCGTATCGCCGAGGCCCTCTTGCGAGGCGAGGAAAGTGGGGTCGATGCGCAACGATTCCGAATAGTGATGTAGCGAGGCCTCGTCCTCACCGGCGATGCGCGAAACTTCTCCAAGCGAATCCTCGGGATTGGCGGAAGTTTTTTCGATTTCCGCATAACGGTGGAGCGAGGCCAGCGCCTTGGCTGGGTTGGGATCACCAGAACGAATATATAGGTAGCCGAGGCGGTTCAGGGCAGCGGGAAAGTCCGGGTCGACCTTTAGAGCGGTCTCCAGAACCTTTCGCGCGTGATCATCGTCCTGCTGAATGAAGAGCCATTCTCCAGTCACGTACAGAATGTGCTTGTCGCGGGGATAGCGCTTCAGCAGGTCGTTCATGCTGGAAATTGCAGGTAGAAAATTGTTGTCCTGAACGCTCGTCATCCAACGGACAAGAAGCTGTTCATCCGGAGTGCTGTGGGAGAGCAGTGATTTCGCCTTGGCGAGCGCGGCAGTGTCGGGAGTGGTGCGGCGCGCTGCAAAAGAGATTAGCGCGTACGCGATAGCGGACTTTGGATCTTTCTCGGTGGCATGGCGTGCCTGGTCCGCGGAAGCGTCGTACATAGCGTTTTCATATTTGTCCCACGCGAGTTCGAGGGATTTGCGCGATTCCTCGGACTTGGTGGAAAGCGGAATGGCGCCGAAGAGCCGTTGTGAAAGTGGAGCGACGGGCGATGCGTGCGAGCCGGCGCGGCTAGAAGCAGATTCAACGTGAGACGCGGGTTGTGATTGCGCCCATGCGCCAGCGGCGAATGCGGCCGGAAAGATCAGCAAAAAAAATCTCGAGAAAAAACGACTCATCGCCGCGCTCCTTGAAAAGCAAAACATCAAAGTGTTGCCCGAATGAAAGTAGCGCGTGGCACAGCGCGGATATAGCTGGCCCGAAGTACAGGTGTGCGCGGTTCTTACACTGGAGTAGCGGATACGATACAAGCGCGAGGAGTGCGTAACGGTTACTTGTCGGCGCAGCCGTGAAGGCGAATACTCTCTACATTTCTTTTGAGAGGGCAAAGCAAGATATGCGCGCAAGAATCTCCACAAAGGTACTCAGGGCGGTCGCGATCGTGTGCTTTGCCGCGATGTGCGCCGCGTCCGCGATCGCCGCGTTCAAGAACATGGCGATCGTCACGTCCGCCACGAGCAAAGTAAACGATGTGCCTTTGGCCGACCTCGTGAAATTCTGCAAGGGCACGACAAAGGCGTGGCCAGACGGAAAGAACTTTTCCATTGTGATTAAGAGTCCGGATGCGCCGGAAATGCGTGGAGTGCTGCAAAAACTTTTTGGCGCGACAGGCAGCGAAGCGAAAGTTGCGATTGCGAAGTTGAACGAGACTCGCATCGTAGTGAAAGTCGTGGAGAACGACGACGAGCTTCTGAAAGCGGTACAAGCGACACCGGGCGCCGTTGGCGTAGTGGACGTTTATTCCATCAACAGTTCGGTAAAGGTTTTACGAATTGACGGCAAACTGCCGTTTGATGTGGGCTACGCACTGAAGAGCAACTGACGCACGGTTTTATTGAAGCCGAAGAAAATCAAGAAAAAGCAGATCCCTCACGTTCGTTCGGGATGACAACCGGTAGCCAATAATTTTTAGTTTGACGATGGCGCAGGTGGTGTGCGCAGCGTGCGCAACGCCGTGAATCCAAGCGCGAGAGCGGCCAGCGCCAGCGCGGTCCAGAGCAGAGCCGGGTGGCGCTCGGAAAAGGGCCGCGGGTCCTGATAATCACTATTCTCTTCCTCATTTGACAGTGAATCGGCATATGCTTCTTCTGTGGCGCTGACGCGGAGCGTGCGTTCGAGGTCGTACTGGGGCGGCTGCGCTTTTTCGTTGCCGTAGGCGAGGCGATAGGAATGTCCAGCGGCGAGGCGGAAAAGGATCAGACGCGGAACCATGGAGGCGGAGAGCTGTAGGTTCGTGAGCGGCGCGTCGTTTCCGTTCAAGATTTCAATCCGCCAGTAGCGAACGCCGGGATAGCCGTAGACCGGAACGCGCAGCGATTCTTCCCGGCGCGAGTCTCCGACGTAGCGATAGATTTCGCCGCCGCCCGCCGGCGACCATTCCTTGGCGTCCGCGCTGGTCGAAAGCCGCACACCTCGAAAAAAATCCTGCTGGCTGGTTGTGAAGTCGAGTGCATTGATGGGAGCGTTGGTGCTGCCGAGGTCAAGCGTCCACGTCGTCGTGCCGGCGGGCACTCCGACGTCGGGGTCGCGCGCGCCTTGTAGAGTGAGCCATTGTTCCGGAATGACATCCTTCTGCGATTGCGAGGACGGAAAAACGGCGGCGTTGGTCACCGGAAACTGATTCACGGTTTCCCGAATCTGAACGCGCAAATAACGCGCGTTGTTTTCGGAATAGCGGATCGTTTGATTCCCTTCGAGGCCCTCTTTGCGGAAGCGGGAGATTGGAGCGCGCGCTTTGACAATGCGCCAGGTGCGAGCGTCGTCGCTGGCGTCGACTTCGACCCACAGGATGAAATCCGTTTCGGGCGTATCCAGGCGGACTGCATTGTGGAAGCGGGGATACGCGCCGAGGTCGAGCACGAGTTGCGTGTATTGGCCGGCAACGAAACTGTTTTCGCGGATAGTGGCTTGCCAGGATTCTGTTTTCGTCGCGGCGGCCGTGGTTCGAATGACGTATGGAGTTTCCGCGCCGGTTTCGTCGAGGACGCGCAAGTCAGCCAGATAGGAAGATGACGCCTGGATGACTGGCGGCAATCGCACGAGAATACCGCCACTTGTTCCAGCGTTCGGGAAAAGAACTGGCGAGAGCGCCCGATGCGATGACAAGCACTACGAACGCGCCCAAGGCGCTCCGGTTTTTGCTCGGCGCCTTCAAGTGTGACGGCCTTTCGCGGCCCTCTTCGTATAAAGGAACGAGACGACCATCAGCACGGAGCCCAGAACGAGGAAAGACAGAATGCGGTAGGCGCGGTCGAGGGAGGCCAGATCGTAAAGGAAGACTTTGACGACCACGAGGCCAAAGAGCGCCAGCGCTTGCCAGCGGAGAAGCGCGGCTTTTTGTTGGACGCCGATGAGGATCAAAACGGTGGCGTAAACCGTCCAAAGCACGGAGAGGGAGAGGTGACGCGCGAGGTCGGCGTCGATGCCGGTCGCGGTCTTGCCGAAGAAATCCCAAAATTCGAGCGAAAGGGCGATCAGCGCGAAGACGTTGATCAACACAGAAAAAATGCCGAGCTGGTTTTTCTCTTGCTCGCCGGTGTCGTCCAACTGGTCTCGCGCGGACCAGAGCGCGATGCCGAAGCAGATGATGACGAGAAGATACGCGGCGAAGCGCTGGTTGAAAAGGAACACGCCAGCGGGCGGCGGAAACAGGAGCACGCGAATCGCGGCGATGGCGAGCAGGAGATAGCCGAATTGGCGCAGAAAGCCGCTGGCGGCGCGGAAACCGGACCAGATGAGAACGGCCCCTTCTGCGGCGAAGCAGAAGGTTATCCACTTTCCATTGAGGCGAATGGGGATCGCCATGGTCGCAAAGGTGAGGCCCATGCCGGCGAAAAGATATCGTGCCAGAGGGCTGGCGTTTTCTTTTGCGTCCGGCACGACGCGCGCGATGGCGATGTGTCCCGCAGCCAGCGCGAGAATCAGCAAGGTAAAGGGCCAGCGGTCATCCGGCCAGAAGAGTACGTAGAGCGCGCCGACGTAGGCGAATGCGTTGACGGTTGTGAGCAGGATGTCGATTTCAGTCAGCGCGCCTTCTTTGACGGCACGAAGCGCGGGCAGCGCGGCGAAAAGCAAAAAGAAGAGTGTCGCGAATAGAACCGTGCGTTCGAGCGGCTGCGTTGTGGAGCGATGAAAGAACTCGTTGTACCAGCCCCAGTAATAAATTTCGGTGGCGACGAAGGAAATCGGCGCGAGCGAATACCAGTCTTTGCGCTCGCCCATGACGAGCATGCCGGCGCCGAGAACCAAAAGATAGGTGAAGAGAACCACCTGCTGGTCTCTGCCGGTGCTGACGAGAATCGGCGTTAAGTAGCCGCCGATGAGACAGAGAACGGCGATGCGCTGCGAATCGCGGCCGAGAGCAATGGCGGCCATCGCGGATGAGATCAGGATCATGCCGAAGAAACCGACGTCGCGCGAATAGAGCGTGTAATAGCTGCAGCCTGCCCAGACGGAAACAAAAAGAGTAGCTTCACCGAGGGCGACGATGCCCTCGGAAAAATACGAATAGCCGCGGCCGAGCAGCCAACTGCTCCAGGGCATCATCGCCGCGCCGAGGAGGATGCCGATCATCACGCGGCCGGACGGGCCAATCCAGTTATTGTCAAACGCCAGCTTCAGGAAATAGGAGACAGCGACGAGTAGCGCGACGATGCCGATGCGGTTGAACCAGCGGCCCGCGATTACCGTTTCAAGGTCGGCCGAATCGGAGTCGCGCGGAAGCGATGTGTGCAACGGCGGCGGCGCAAAACCCGTCAGAGAAGGCTGGGCTAGCGGAGCCTGTCCCTGCGGCTTCGAGGGCATTGTTGACTGGGCGACCGGCGTGGGCGGCGGAGGGGCGGGGGCTCAGATTGAGCTGGCGCGAGGGGGGCAGGCGCAGCAACCGCTGACCTTTCCAATTTTAAGAGGCGCTGCTCGAGGGCGTAGATCCGGCCGGTCAGTTCCTGGGGATTTTGCCGGCGAAGCGCCTCGTCCAAACGGCGCATTCCAACAAAAGCAATGATGCCGAGGATCGGTCCCACCAAGAGGAGGAGGACCAGGAAGATGATGAGAGGTGCTTCCATGGACTGGGCGTCTGGGGGGATTAAACCATAGCCAATTACCGGATACAACAGGACTGGCCCTCGCCAAAATGGGCCAGACGGATAGGGAAACCGGTGGACGAAAAGTGTAAAAAGACTGTACGTAAGGACAGGTTTTCCACAGCAAGGACAGCAAAGAAACTGCGAATCAAAATGAGACGCGTCGCTGAGCGACAAGCTGCTTATTTTCAGTAGGTTAAGTTGGATAGTTTTTCACAGAACGGGTACTAGGCGACTCGTTTATGGCCCAAAATGTGCCCTCTGTACTATCGCGTTTGCTTTGAGGCTCCTGTCTAATGGGACAGGTGAGTCGACTGGAACTTAGGACAGTCGGGCGCATCTAACGAAGTGGAAATAGACGTACAGAATTGATAAGGGGTAGAGAGTCACTACCCAAGCGTTGGGAAAGGGACCACTGCAATGGACCGGGGGGAATTGAGGATCGGGATGAAGACACAAGACCAAGGGCGGAAGTGGATGTGGGGGTTGTTGGGCGCAATCGCGCTTTTCCAGATGTATTTTGTACGGGAACTGTTGGCGGCTTTCGCGCTGTTTGCGATTGTATTCGCTGTAATCGCCACGTTTGCCGTCGGGATTTACGTTGCACAGAAGAGTTGGGAGCTGGCGGTGGCCCGCGTCGCCGAGAGCAATCATCCGGCAGTGCATTTGGCGCGGCGCAGCGTGAACACAGTGGAAGGCTTTGCACGCCGCGGCGTGTTGGCTGCCGGCGAATTGGCGCGGCGTCCACTGCAACGCCCCGCTTCGAGCAACGCGCTCAGCAAGGCAGCTTAAGAGTTTCTGGTTTAGACCAGAGCACACTGGGATGAGGTTCCTCCTGCCTCCTTCAGGAGGGAACCAAAATCCCCGAGAAGCGATCGAAAGAAGAAGGCCAACCGTCCTGAGAGAGCGGTTGGCCTTCTTCTTTTCCAAATTAGGGATGCGCCAATAAAAGTTTCACAGCGACCGTAGCGTCGAGGCCACTGGACTGCTGGCCGCGCGAATGGCAGGCGGCAAACCGCCGAGTACGCCCATCACCAATGCGAAGACCACGCCTCCGATCAGCAGGTCAAAGGTAATTTTGAAGGCGAAGGCGAGGCTGGAAAACGTCTGGAAGTTCAGGGCCTGAGTCGTCAGTCCGTTTAGGGGAAGGACAGCGAGGCACCCGAGAACTCCACCAAGGAAGGAAATAAGCAACGCTTCCACGAGGAAGGAAAAGATAACCGAGCCTCCGCCGAAACCAACGGCACGCATGGTGGCGATTTCGCGTCCGCGCTCAGCTACGGCCGAGTACATGGTATTGAGCGCGCCAAAAATTGCGCCAATGGCCATGATTCCAGCCACCAATCCGCCCAATACTTTGATCAAAATCGTCATCGACTCGGATTGCTTCGAGTAATAGTCCACTTCGCGGACTACATCGAGGTCCAGTTGAGGGTCTTTCGTGACGGCGTCCTTGAAGTCATTGAAGGCGTCACTAGATGTGAGATGGACGGTGGCCGACTGAAAAATGTTGTCGGGCCGCTTCAGAACTTCGTTCAGGATTTTCGAATCGCACCAGACTTCGGAGTCGAACGAAGAGCCGCCCGCATCGAAAACGCCGACGACTTTCCAGTGCCCTCCGCCCAAGTTGAGCGTTTCTCCCAGCTTCATGCCCGCGTACGTCTTCGACGCGTTCTTGCCGACGATCAACTCTGTGAGCCCCGGTTGGAACATGCGGCCTTGATCCAATTTCACGAAGGGCCGGACGGTGAGCACGTTTGGCGACACGCCTCGAACTTGCACGTTGGCGTCGGTGCTCGTGCTGATGAGAGGAAAGGGAACTACACCCACAACTTCCTGCGTGACTAGCGGAGCGCC
>WNFL01040907.1_pt1 | contig 11343 bp, 9 predicted proteins | sample 5400361 | NCBI WGS metagenome assembly WNFL01 (sample SAMN13153351, study PRJNA577476) | soil metagenome | isolation source: 40 cm soil on Douglas fir-dominated hillslope | place: USA:California | collected 2013-09-17
GTTCACCTGCCCGCAGCTTTGCCATCAAGGAGATTTACTCTCGATAACTAACTGCCCGTTGCGCTGGCGGCCTCGTGCGCTTCGGGCATTTCCCCGTGGATCGGCCAACGCCTCGCCGAACTCGGCCCGTGCTAGAAGCGGAACTCCTGTAGTACTATAGTAGCACTTGACAAATAGTGTTAATTCATGGTAGCATGGTTGGTGATTGATCGACGACACCTGCCCCGAACCCCTCGGGGACCCCGCCATCGTCTAAGTCCCGTTTACCCGGAGCGCCCGGTGCAAAGGGCCCCCACCCCAGGCTTGCACGTTTCCGGAGTTCAGATCGAAGCTCAACCGCAACTCTGGGACGCAGATTCCAACGTGCTCGGGGTGTTGACCGCTGTCCTTCCTTTTACCAACCACTCTCCGCTGACCTGCTCCGAACCTGTCGGAGCCGCTGCCCACTTTTCGTTTAAGTCCTTTACCTGCAACACTTACGGCCTCCCCGCAAGTGTTGCAAACAAAAGACTTACGGCTTGTCTAAGTCCTTTATCTGCAACAGTTACAAAAAACACGGGGGGAGGATCCCTTGGGAGGATCCCCCCGGGCCGTACATGTTAACTAATTATAAGCATCCGAGGATGCTTATCCTCAGGAGTCCGCCGCGGCGGACGACGAAGGATCTTTTTTCGCATCCGACGACGATTGATCGAACGGCAACGCGCAAATTCTCGTATCTTGGAACAGGACCCATGCGCCGCCGCCTGATTCGCATCGCCCTGATTTTATTGCTCTTCCCGCCGCTCCTGGCGGCTGTGGCCGGATGGCTCTCCGGCCCAGCGTTCCTCCATCCCATTCGCCGCCACCTGACTCCCGATGTAATCCGTGAGGCCGACGCTTCCTTCGCCGTCACCGGGGCAACCCGCAAGGATTTTGACGTTCGCGCACCGGATGGTGCCCCGCTCCGTGGCTGGAAAGCCCGCCCGAAAAACCCCAACGGCAGCTGGGTCCTCCTTTTCCACGGCGTTGCCGACAACCGCATCGGAGTCATTGGACAGTCGGAATTCCTGCTGCGCGCCGGCTACAGCGTCGTCATGATGGACATCCGCGCCCACGGCGCCAGCGGCGGCCCCATCGCCACCTACGGCTGGCTCGAACGCAGCGACACGCGCGCCATCGTCGACGCCCTGCTCTCCTCGGAACACGTAGGGGCGGGGCTTGCCCCGCCCGCTTCCTCCTTTACCTCATTTGCCTCCTCTACTTCCTTAACCTCTACCTCCTCTACTTCCTTAACCTCCTCATTTCACCTTTTCGCCCTTGGCGAATCCATGGGCGCCGGCATCGCCCTGCAATCCGCGGCCGCTGATCCCCGCATCGAAGCTGTCGTCGCCGAAGCCTCTTTCGCCGATCTCCGCGAAGGGGCTTACGATTACGCCGGTCTGCGAAAATTCCCCTGGCTCGGCAAGACTCTCTTCGCTCCCGGCGCCTGGACGCTGGTACATCGTGCCGAAAAACTCGCCGGTCTTCCGGCCGCGGAAGTCTCACCGGTAAAAGCCGTCGCCTCTCGCCCTTTTCCCGTCCTCCTGATTTGCGATGAAATGGATGTGGCCTTGCCCTGCCGTCATTCGGAGATGATCTACGCCGCCGCGCGCGGCCCCAAACAACTTTGGGTCGTGCCTCGCGCGTTTCACACCGCGGCCTACAGCTTTGAACCCGAAGAATTCCGCCGCCGCGTGCTCTCTTTCTTTGCGGCGCACTCCTCCGCGACCGATTCCCCTCCTTCGCAAAACTTGCTTCCCTCCTCGCTCCGACACTTTTTCCCGGCGCGACCATCCTTCCCACAAACAAAAAAGGCCGCTTCCGCAGCCCTTGCAAGTACACAAGCCATGCCTTCAAACATCGGTTACTTTGTCTCTTCTCGCCTCTCCTCCTTCTCTCTTGCCGCTTCTTTTTGGTTTCTCTTTTCTTTTTTCCCTTCTAACTTTTTCCCTCTGTTCTCTGCGTCCTCTGTGTACGGCGTTTACCCCGGCCCGGTCGGGGCGCCCTCTGCGTTAAATTTCCCTTTTTTCAACTTTTTCAACTCTAAACATCCAACTTCCGTTCCATTTTCTGTTTTCCAATTTCCATTTTCCACTTTCTCCCCTCAGTGCACGGGATGCTGCCGCGCTTCCCATTCCTGGCTCAGCCGGCGCACGGTTTCCCGCAGGCGCACGGCCAGCGCGGCAATTGTTTCGAGCCGCTGTTCCCCGCCGTGCGGGAGTTTGCCTGCTTGGCCTGCACTGCGCCGGTGAACGCGCCCTTGACGTAGCCGAACAGTTCGGACTCGATCAGCGTGGGCACCAGCGCGGAACAGTCCACCGGCGCGAACGGCCGGTCCTTGCGCGGTCCCGAAAAATGAATGCTTCGCGCCACGAGCTCTTTCCCCGTTCCGCTTTCCCCCAGAACCAGCACGGGATACTCGTGCTGGCTCACTGTTTCGATCATTTTATAGACGCGCTGCATTTTCATGGAAACGCCGATCAGCCCGCCGACCCGCGGGCGCGTCCGCAACTGCTCCCGCAAGAGGCGGTTCTCCTGCTGCAGTTCTACGGCCCGCGCCACGCGTTCGAGTCTGGAGCGCAACTCTTCAATCCGGAACGGTTTCGTCACGTAGTCCACGGCGCCAATGCGGGTGACCTCCAGCGCTGATTCGATGGTTCCGTACTGCGTCAACACCACCACGGCAACGTCTGGATGAACGTCGTGCACCTGTTTCAGCAGCTCCACCCCGTTCGTTTGCTGAAGCTTCAAATCCGTCAGAAGAATGTCTATGGGAGAATGTTCCAAGACCTCCAGCGCCTCTTCGGCGGTGGCCACGGCGACGGCCTTCATCCCGCATTGCTCCGAGACCGTTGCACAGGTCTCGCGGATAGATTCATCGTCATCCACGATCAGAAGATTCATCGGCACAACCTCGCGGCGGACTGCTGCTTCCTCGCTCATGGCGGGTATACTGAAAGCCTCCGGCTGGCGATCTTATCTGCATCTTAGGTTCCGATTCAGGAACTCCTCCCGGATCTATTCATAAATCAATACATTAGCTAAGTGACTACGATCTTGGCAAGTCCCACTTTGGGACTCAGTCCCGGCCCTCCCTCCCTTTCCGTTCCAATTCGGGAAGGGGCCGCGCGGAGATCCCGCCAGAGCCCGCTCCCAAAACAAAGCGGGCACCTCGAAACCTTCTCGAAGAGCCCGCCTGTTTGATCTCGTATGGTTTTCCGTTCCCTCGCCAGAAGTTACGAGTCACTTCGGGAGTTCTTCCGCGAATACTTGGCCGCTAGGGCTTGGCCTTCTTCGGCGGCGCCGGTGCGGCCGTTTTCTTCTTGGGTGTCTCACCGCCGCCCCTGCTGAGCAGCGTCAAGGCGTCCTTGGCACTGAAGGGGAAGCGGCGAACGGACTGTTCACCAGTGGTGCTCAAAGTGACGTCGACGCGGCGGTTGTTGGCCAGGCGCACGGTCAGCAGGTTTTTCAGGATTTTCTGCTTTTCCGCCGGGCTCAAGTCAGGATCGGCTTCAATTAGGTTCTTGACCTCCTCGGAGGTCATGTTCTTTTCAAAGCCAAATGCCCGAGTCTCGAGGTGGTCCGCGGGCACGCCCTTCTCAACGAGGTAACTCTTGGTGCGTTCCACGCGCCGCTCGGAGAGCTTCACGTTGTAGTCTTTGGCCCCGCGAATGTCCGCATGGCCTTCGAGAATCAAGTGCGCGTCCGGCCGGTATTTCAGATATTGGAGAAAGTCGCTCGCCAGCGTATCGAGCGTCGTTGCCTGGCTAGCCATCAAGCCGCCCGTCGGTTTCGCCACGGTGGGCTGGGCCGTCGGGAAATAGATGCTGTGGAGCGCCAGCTTGGCTTCCAGTTGCTTGATCTGCGGGGGTTCCTTCACTTCCACGCTGCCGGAAGCATCGGCGGTGCCGCCGCGGCCGTCGTTTACCGTGCACTTCACGGTGTACGTGCCGGGCTGAAGGCCCGTGGCGTCAAACTGCACATTCGAACCGCTCCCCACGATCTGTCCACCGGTGGCCGTGTAGCTGTAGGTCAGCGGATCGTTGTCCGGGTCGCTGCCGTTGCAAGTGACGCCGGTGCGCTCGCCCGGCAGAATGGGGCTGCGCTCGATGGAGAGCGTCGCCGCCGGCGGACGATTGGGCTTCTCTTCCACTTTGATGTCCGCTGCACACGAGGCCAACCCGCCCTTGCCGTCATCCACTTTCACGTTGATGGTGTAGGAACCAACGCCCACGCCCGACGAATTCCAGCGCGCTTCGGGGCCCGTGCCCTCCACCGCGCCGCCCGTCGCCGTGTAGCTGTAGGTCAATGGATCGTTATCCGGGTCGCTGGCGTTCACATGCACAGCCACGCTGTCGCCCGAACCGGCATACACCGAAGCCGGACTCACCGAGCACGCCGCCACTGGCGGGTGGTTCGGCGGAGGCGGTGGGTTGGGAATCCCGAACCGCAGTACCAGGCCTGTGCCGGCGCGGAAATTATTCTGCCGCGCGCTGGCTGCAACCGCGGGGCCTGAGAAAGTGGTCATGAGGTAATCCAACTGGGCCACGCGCCAGGCGACGTGCTTCGTCAAGACCATATCGATGCCGCCGCCCGCCGCCAGCGCGAAGGCGTTCTGCGAATCTAGTCCCGCGAGCTCGATGCCGCTCTTGGCTCCGCCGACCAGGAACTCGCCGAAGGGAACGAAGTGGTCAAACTTACGCAAGTTCAGCCGCGGGCCAAAGAGATAGGCGAAGAAGCTGCCATTCGCCGATGTATTGCTCCCGGTCAAGGGGAAGAGATTCCGGTCAAAGTTGTAACCGCCGAACTCGCCGGTAAGTCCCAGCCACCTCGACGCGTTGTAGGTGAAGGAACCCGACCCGCCATGGCTGTTGAAATTCGCGAAAGGGTCGCCGGGCGCGAAATTAATGTAGTCGTACATTCCCGCGAATTCATAACGGGGTACCAACCGGCCCGGCGCACGCGTGTCCGCGGCGGCTTCTGCCGGTCCAGGGAAGGGGGCCGGCCGCGGCGTGGCAGGCAACGCGAATACACCCTTCGCCGCAACCGCCTTGCCGCTTCCGGCGGCGTTATTGGAAGGCGCGCTCTTCTCAGCGGACGTTGCGGTGTTCGTGGTCTCGTCGGCCGCTGCGCGGCTCTTCTGCTGAGCGCACAGCGGGAAAGCCAATAGCGCGCTCATCGCCAGTGCTGCACACCAATTGCGCATCTCATTCCTCCTGAGCTTCATCCATCAAATCCCGTTTGGTTTATGCGCCCGCCTGCTAACCGCTCGCTGCCCCCGGCGGGCGCCGTTGGACGCATGGCAGCTCTTTAACTTGTCGCTTCTTCCTCCGCAGGCACCCACATCTCCCCACACCCATGTCCGGACCAATGGAGAAACCTGAGGAAGCAACGGGACGCGGCGCAGTAAGACTATTCCACAATTCACTTTCGGTGCAACTATTTCCTCGCTTCTCCTGCAGGCTGCCTGGCCGCGTGGCTTTACTTATTGTCCGTGCCGCGGATCATGAGTCACGAATTAGGCGTCACAACTTTCCTTCCCGCTGCTCTCAACTGCCGACTGTCAACTTTCCCAACGTGCGCTACACTTCTCTTCATATGAACTCGATCACCACTCTCGACAACCTCTGGATGGGACGGCCGCGTTCCATTGCTGCCGGCCTACTGGAATCGGACGGCCACCGCGCCGTTATCGACCCCGGCCCGGGCTCCACGCTGGATACTTTGCGCCAACAGCTCCAGGCCCGCGGCATTGGCGTGGGTGATCTCGGCGCCATTCTTCTGACGCACATCCACCTGGACCACGCCGGCGCTACCGGCGCGCTGGTGCGCGAAAATCCCCGCCTCGCCGTGTACGTCCACTCGAAGGGCGCGCCGCACGTGATTGACCCGTCCAAGCTTCTTGCCAGCGCCCAGCGCCTCTGGCCCAACGATTTGCAACTTCTTTTCGGCGAAGTTCTGCCCGTTCCGGCGGAAAATTTGCGCATCCTGGAGGGCGGAGAAAATCTCACGCTCGGCTCGCGCAAACTCGAAGTCGTCTACACACCGGGCCACGCCTCGCACCACGTCAGTTACTTCGACAAGGGGGAAGGCGTCGCCTTCGTCGGCGACACGGCGGGCGTGCGCATCGAGGGAAACTCCTTCGTCATGCCCGCCACTCCTCCGCCAGACATCGATCTGGGGATCTGGGATACTTCCTTCGCCGCCATCCTGGAGCGCAAACCGGCGCGGCTCTTTCTCACACACTTCGGTTATTCCGAAAATCCTTCCGAGCACATCGTGTTGTTCCGCGAACGGCTTCACCGCTGGGCAGCTCTCACCGCGGAAATCCTGCGCACCGCCGCCAGCGATTCCGCGGCGATCGATTCCTTTATGTCGGCCGCGTATGCCGAAATCTCCCAGTATCTCCCCGCCGGTGAAGCCGACCACTACGCCTTCAGCGCCAACTTGAATCTCTCCTTCCTCGGCCTCGCGCGGTATCTGCGCAAACGCGCCACCGCCGCTTCCTAAACTGCACGCTAGATTTTTGTTATTCCACACGGAACGCGAAAGCACTACGCGGCCGTTCCAGAGGAGGGCACTTCTTCGGAACCCGCGACGGGTTCTGCTGCTGGCGCGGTCAACGCTTCGAGGCGAGCGGAAAGTGCTTCGGCGAGCAGATCAACGAGCTTCTTCGCGCCGCTGCCGTCGGGATCTTTGTCGGGATTGTACTGCGCTAGATCGAGTCCCAGCAGGTTCTTGTGTTTCACAAATTCCACGAAGGAGGCGCGGACGTCGTCGAAGCGCATGCCGCCGCTGCCCGGGACGTTGACGGCGGGAAAATCTTCCTCCGCGATGACATCGGCATCGAAGTGGAGAACGAATTCGCGCGCGCCGGCGTGCACTTGCTCGAGCGCTTCGTGCGCGCCTTTGCTGCCGCCCTTGAATTGTACGTCCCCGGCGTAAATATGCCGCATCGGCGATTTGCTGAGAAACTCCCGCTCCGGCGGATCGAGCCTCTCGAGTCCGAAGAGCGTCACGTCCGGCTCGCGCACGAGCGGCGCCTCGCTCCAGAAGCGCACCAGCTCCGGCGCGCCCCTGCCGATGATGTGGGCCACAACCATTCCGTCGACGCGGCCGGAGGGTGTGCTTGCGGGAGTATTCAGATCGGCGTCGCGATCGAACCAGAGAAGATTCACATGCTTGTAGTAGCGCCGCGCGCCGGTGAGCAAGCCGATGACCTGAGCGCAATCGCCGCCCAGAACCAGCACCAGCGCGCCGCTTTTCACCGCGAGTTCCGCGCGCGTCCTCAGATCGTTCAGGCCGGCGACGATTTCGGTCAGATTGCGGGCGCGCCGGTGTTCGTCGTCGTCCGCGAAGAGGCGCGGAGCGCAGTCGCCGTAATCCACGACCTCATAGCCGGCGCTCTGCAACTTTTCGGCGAGCCCGGCCGCCCGCAGCGCCGCCGGAGCCTTCTCGCTTCCGGCGGAAAATGCCGCGGCGCTCGAGGGCGCGCCAATCAAGGCAATCTTCTTCGGCTGACGGACGATTTTGACCGCCAAGAGCTGGCTCCTTCTCTTGTATTTCCCGTTTACCGCGCTAGGCTACCACTGACCGGATCCTATACAGCTCAGGCCGGCAAATCACCCCGATCTTGCACAACGTTCCCCTGCCGGGCACTACATATTCTTTAGCGGCGCGGCGCCGGCGCGATGGTGGCTAATTCCGGAGGCAGCGTGAAGCGCACGTCCTCGCGGATCAAATCCAGATCGCGCTGATCCGTGAAGCCGAACTCCGCCAGCCGTTCGCTAACCTGCTCCACAAGGACTTCCGGAGCGGACGCGCCCGCGGTCAAGCCCACGCGCGAAACGCCTTCGAGCCACTTCACATCGATGTCCTTTGCGGAATCGATCAATTGCGCTTTGACGCCGCTGCGCTGGGCGACTTCCACGAGGCGGTTGGAATTCGAACTGTTCGGCGAACCCACTACCAGGATTAGATCGACATCTTTGGCGACCTGCTCGACCGCTTCCTGGCGGTTCTGCGTGGCGTAACAAATGTCGTCGCTGGCAGGGCCCTGGATAAAGGGGAATTTCTGGCGCAGCCGCGCTACGATTTCCTGCGTGTCGTAGAGGCTTAGGGTCGTTTGCGTGAGGAATGAAAGCTTGTCCGGGTCTTGCACTTCGAGAGCATCCACGGCGGCAACGGAGTCCACTACGATGGTGCGGTCTGGGGCTTCGCCTGAGGTGCCGACAATCTCCTGATGGTCGCGATGACCGATTAGAATAATGGTGCGCTGTTCGCGCGCAAATTTCAGGGCCTCGAGGTGAACTTTGGTCACCAGCGGGCAGGTGGCGTCAATCACTTTCAGCGCGCGGGACTTGGCTTCATCGCGGACCGTTGGCGGTACCCCGTGGGCGCTAAAAACCAGCACGGCGCCATGCGGCACTTCCTCGATGGCTTCGACAAAGATCGCGCCGCGCCGGCGCAACTGCTCGACTACGTAGGTGTTATGGACGATCTCGTGGTGCACGTAGACCGGCGCGCCATAGGCTTCCAGCGCCAGCTCGACGATATCCACCGCGCGCACCACACCCGCGCAAAAACCCCGCGGCCTTACCCTCAGCAATACTTTTCCATTCGTTGCAGTCGGCATTGTCATCCTAATGAGTTAATTTCAGGAGACTCTATCATACCTCACGGCGTGCCTCGCCTGCATCCCGTTTGCTTAAGTTCCATTGCCTTAACTACGAGCTTTCCACCTTTTTTTGAGGATCAGTATGGATGAGAAAGTCGACCACAGGCGGCAAGCAGTCCCTTATTTTTGTAAATCCGCACAATGGTTCTTTGTAGATGGCGAAGAGGGATCGAAAGGAGGCAGGGGGGCGCGCAGCATCATGTAAACATAGCAGGTACTGTGAATATTATTCCTAGCGACCCGCTCACCCTTCTGCCAACCGCGCCGCAAGACCCGAATTCTTAGTCACTTATGGGGGCGCCCCTATTGGCATTCCATGAGCATGATATAACCCTACTTAGTTACATCGTTCCTTCTCGTCCCCGGGAACCGGAGGCAGAATCCTTCGAAGACAGGGATTGGAGACCGGGGGCAAGGCCAATCCCTCGCAAGACCCTATATCTAGTGCGCAGAGAAACAACGAGGGACTCATGAGCTCAGCCATTTTACTTGTGGATGTTGCTTCGGCGGCCCGCGATTCCTGGAAATCATTCTTGCAGAGCCAGAACTACGAAGTATTTATCGCAGAGGACGGAGAATCTGCTCTGCGGGAATGTCTCCGGCTTCAGCCTGATCTAGTGCTGCTCCACGACACTTTGCCGGATGTCGATGGCTTCGACCTCTGCCGACGAATGACGGGAAACCCGCTCAATCAGCAGACCCCCATTGTGCTGATCAAGCTTTTGTCGGATCCAGCGGATGCCGCCCGTGGACGCGAAGCAGGTGCTGCCGACTTCTGGGGAGCTTGCAGCTCGCTCGTGGAAGCGCTAAGCCGCGTGCAGTCTCTCTTGCTGCTCAAGACGTATATCGATGAACAGGCGAAATCCGTAATGCTTTCGCTGGCGCGCAGCATCGAGGCGAGACATCCGCTCATGAACGGGCACTCCGAGCGGATGGTAAATTACGCAACACAACTCGGCAGGAGTCTGGATCTGCCGGAAGAAGATTTGCAAGAATTGCGGATCGCGTGCTTGCTTCACGATGTCGGAAAAGTCGCCGTACCGGATGAGATTCTTCTGAAGCCCGGATCGCTGAACGCGGAAGAGACCGAGATCGTCAGGCAACATCCTGCTATTGGGGAAAGCATCTGCGCACCGCTGAAGTCGCTACGTCGCATCCTGCCGGTGATCCGGCATCACCATGAGCGAATGGACGGGAGTGGATATCCTGATGGCCTCTGCGGACATGAAATCCCGCTGATGGCGCGGATTCTCCAAATTGCAGATATCTACGATGCGCTCATCACGGATCGCCCTTACCGTGGTGCGCTTTCTTCAGAGGATGCCTTGAAAATTCTCAACAGGGAAGCCGGGTACGGCTGGCTCGATGATTCCCTAGTGCGAAAATTCTCGCAGATCTGCAGATACGGCGAATACTTCCCGGTAAAGGGAAGATCCATGCTGGCCTCCTACTACGCGTAGCGGCGCATCGTTCATCCGGTTGCTCCGCGCATTGAGTAAGTTTTCCATCCATATCCAAATTGGCGCTCGCTGAGCCAACGCGGCCAGCCGTAAGATACGCCTATCATGGCAACGGAGATGGTCGTCTCCCCGGTGATGCTGGAGGGCGTGCACATACGGCTGGAGCCGCTGTCGAAGGCGCATCTGGCGGGACTGGCCGAGGTCGGCCTGGATAAGGAATTGTGGCGCTGGATTCCCGTGCCGGTTCGAACGGTGGATGATATGGCAGCGTACCTCGAGACTGCGCTCGGGGAACAAGAACGAGGAGTGTCACTGCCTTTTGCAATCGTTGAAAAGGCCACGGGTCGCGCCATCGGGAGCACCCGTTACGGCAATATCGACCGTACGCATCATCGCGTGGAGATTGGCTGGACGTGGGTAGCGCGCAACTGGCAGCGCGCGACCATGAATACGGAAGCGGAGTATCTTCTGCTGAAGCATGCATTCGAAACGCTGGGCTGCATGCGCGTGGAGCTAAAGGCGGATTCGCTGAACGAGCGATCGCGCGCGGCAATCTTGCGAATTGGAGCTCGGGAAGAGGGCATCTTCCGGAACCACATGATTACCGCGAGCGGGCGCATCCGGCATTCAGTTTATTCCAGCATTATCGATTCCGAGTGGCCGGCGGTGAGAGCACGCCTCGAATCCAAGCTGAATTCCCGAGAACACTAGAGCCACGCGGGCCGGCGTGATGCCCTACCTTTTGCGCAACGGCTGGTCCTTCGACAGCACTCCAACATCATCAGCTAAGGTAGAATTCAGCTCGGATACAGAGAGATTTGAAAGAGGATCATGGCTACGCCTGACAATCCTATGAACCGCCGGCGCAGCAAGCGCGTGATGCTGCAGATTAAGGTCACGGTGATCGCCGAAGACGTCGAACGCAAAGCACGTAAGGAAGAAGCGTTGACGCTGGTCGTCAACGCTCATGGCGGCTTGCTGAAAATGAAGATGGAGGTGCAACTCGGCCAGCCCATGCTGCTCGTAAACTCGCAAAACAAGGTGGAGCAAAGCTGCCGGGTCGTCCGAGTGGAAGATACTTCACCCGAATTGTTTTCCGTGGCCTTCGAGTTCGATCAACCGAACCCCAAGTTCTGGCCGGTCGTCTTTCCACCCGCGGATTGGGATGCTCCGCGGGCGTGATGC
>WNFL01352749.1_pt1 | contig 11342 bp, 11 predicted proteins | sample 5400361 | NCBI WGS metagenome assembly WNFL01 (sample SAMN13153351, study PRJNA577476) | soil metagenome | isolation source: 40 cm soil on Douglas fir-dominated hillslope | place: USA:California | collected 2013-09-17
CGGTCGCGTTGCGGCCGTCGGTTACTGTTTTGGCGGCATGACGGTCCTCGAATTGGCGCGCGCAGGCGCTGACCTGGCCGGGGTCGTCAGCGTGCACGGTAGCCTGCAGACTCCCCAGCCCGCCCAGGAAGGGACGATCAGGGCAAGGGTACTGGTTTGCCATGGCGCCCTGGATCCGCATGTTCCCGTAACGCAAGTCACCGCCTTCATCGAGGAGATGAACGGCGCGGGTGCCGACTGGCAGCTCATCACGTACGGCAACGCGATGCACGGCTTCACGCACGAGGACGCAGCAAAATACCCGATGCCGGGCGTAGCCTACGACGCCCGCGCCGACGCCCGGTCATGGACCGCGATACAGGCGTTCTTCGACGAACTCTTCACTACAACTGGGCGGTCCACCTGAAGGTGAACACTACGAGTGGACGCGCTAGGCGCGCTTGCGCTTGGGAGCCGCCTTGCCGTTCGCGACAACGATTTTCGCGGGAGCCTTCTTCTTCGCGCTCACCGCATCGAGGCTCTTCCTGAGCGCCTCCATCAGGTTGACCACCTTCGGCGGCGCTTCGACGTGCGGCGCGACAACTTCCTTGCCTTCGATCTTCGCGTCGATGATTTCCTGCAGGCCTTCGCGGTACTCGTCCTTGTAGTCCTTGAGGTTGAGCGGCGCCTCGAACGTCTCGATCACCTGCTTGGCGAGTTTGATCTCTTCGGGCTTCACTTTCGACGGCACGGAATTGAGCTCCTCGACCTGGTCCATGTCGCGGATCTCCGCGGCATGGTGGAGCGTGTGCATCACGATGCCCTTGCCGTACGGACGGACGGCCACCAGGTACTCGCGGCCATACAGCGCGAGCTTCCCGACCCCGACCTTCCCTTTCATCCCTTCACGCATCACCGCAAACGCGTCGGTCGCCACGCCGCCGTCCGGCGCGAGGTAGTAGGTGCGATCGACGTACATCGGATCGATCGAGGAGTCCTCGGCGAACTGGACGAGGTCGATGACGCGAGTCGACTCGGTCTTGACCTTTTCGAAGTCCTCTTCCTCCAGCACGACGTACCGGCCCTTCTCGAACTCGTAGCCTTTGACGAGCTCGGAGTTCGGGACTTCCCGCTCGCAGTGCGGACACCAGCGCTTCTGCTGAATGCGCGTCTGGCATTCGCCGTGGAGCTGGTTGAACGAGATGGTCGCGCTCGACTCGGTCGCCGGAAACACCTTGATCGGGATGTTGACCAGGCTGACCTTGAGATAGCCCTTCCAGGTTGCTCGTGCTGCCATGGCGCACATCTTATTACACGTCTTCCCGCTCGTCGTGATCGAGAAGCTCCAGGCCCGTCCCGCTCAAATGGATGTCGTGTTTCGAGATCTTGTCGCGCAGCACGCGCCTGGCCCCGGCATAGTGCTGCGCCGGGACGTTGAGGCGGCGTGCAAGATTGCGCACTCTCGAGATGATGACGAGGGCCACCTCCTGCTTCCCTTCGCGCCATTTGATGCCGCCGATTTCGCCGTACGGGATGAAACGGCTGTCCGCCCAGATGCCGTCCTCGTAGAAGCCCCGCGCGATGTTGCAGCTCAGCGGAAACAGGTACGCGTAGTAGAGGAACATCATCGACTGGCCGAAGATGCGCCGATCGAGGCTGACGCCGTGATACAGCCGGTAGAGGCGATAGACGTTATAGAAAAGAATGAGGCCGAGCGCGACGCCGATCGCCAGCTGCAGCGCGTAGTACGGCGGCTTCGGCCCGCGCCACGTGAGCAGCGCGCCGCGGCGTCGCCGCAAATACTTCGCGTACTCGAACCCGAGCCACCCGTTCGCGACGAGAAACCCGGTGCCGAGCAGCAGAAACGTCGTCGTAATGAGCTGTTCAACACTCACGGGAGCACTCTATCGCAAACACTAACCACAGAGGACGCTAGCGGAACCGCCCGCCTGGTATAAGATTCCGCGGGGGTTTTTCTTGGTTCTCTCCGACCGCGACATTCGCAAGCATCTCGATTCGGGCAAGATCCGAATCACGCCGGCGATCGACTTCAAGACGCAACTCGGCAGCTGTTCGGTCGACTTCAGGCTCGGCACGAAGTTTCGCGTGTTCGAACACAGCCGCTTTGCGTACATCGATCTTCGCAAAGGCGTCGACATTGACGAGATCATGCGCGAGGTGGAGATCGGCCCCGACGAGACCTTCACGTTGCATCCCGGCCAGCTCGTGCTCGGCATGACGATCGAGTCGCTCGAACTCGCGCCGGATCTGCTGGCGCGGCTCGAAGGACGCAGCAGCCTCGGCCGGCTCGGCATCATCGTCCACGGCACGGCCAGCGTGTTCGATCCGGGATGGATCGGCAACCCGACTCTCGAGTTGGGCAACGTCGGCATCCTTCCCGTCTCGCTGTACGCCGGCATGCGCATCTGCTCGTTCACATTCGAAACGCTGTCCTCGCCTGCCGAAGTTCCGTACGCCGCAAAACAGGGCAACAAGTACGCGCACCAGACGGGCCCGCTCGCCAGCCGCTACGCCGCCGAAAAGGACACCGTTCGTTGACGCCGGGAAGCGCCGGCGCGGAGGACAAGACCAACCGGGCCGAGCGGCTCACACGGCCGCGCGTCGAGGCATTGGACGCCGTTCTCGGCGTCCCGTTCCCGGTGCTCGACGATGGGTTCGTGCGGGTCGTGGACTACATGGGCGACGACGGATCGGTGGTGCAGGCGGCGCGGGTGTCGTACGGCGCCGGCACGAAGCGGGTGCACGAAGACCGCGGCCTCATCCGTTATCTGCTCCGGCACGCCCACACCACGCCGTTCGAAATGTGCGAGATCAAGCTCCACGTCCGCGTGCCGATGGACGCGTGGAGGCAGTGGATTCGCCATCGGATGGCGAACGTCAACGAGTACTCGACGCGCTATTCGGTCGCCATCGATGCCGCACAGCGCACGCCGGTCGACAAGTGGCGCCGGCAGTCGGCCGACAACCGTCAAGGAAGCTCCGGCTTCCTGCCGGCCGACCTGGGCGCTTCGCTGTCCGCTTCGGAAGCGACGCTGCAGGATCTCGCGAGAAGCACCTACGACGCGCGCCTGGCTGCAGGTGTCGCTCGCGAGCAGGCTCGAAAAGACCTGCCGCTCTCCACGTACACCGAGGCGTACTGGAAAGTCGATCTCCACAACATCCTCCACTTCCTTCAGCTGCGGATGGACGACCACGCGCAGGAAGAGATTCGCGTCTATGCCAGCACGATCGGCGAGCGGATCGTCGCCAAATGGGTGCCGCTCGTGTGGGAGGCGTTCACCGACTATCGACGTGAGGGGCTGCATCTCTCGAAGCTCGAACTCGAGATCGTGTCGGCGATGGCCGAAGGACGATCCGAGCGGGCGCACGAGGTGTACGAGTCGATCGCGTCGAAGCGCGAACGTCAGGAGATCGAACAGAAACTGCTGAAGCTCGGCTTCACGATTCCGTGGTCCGCGGGTATGTAGTGTCCACCTTTCAGGTGGACTCTTTTTCTATGCAGCTCAAAGTCAAGAAGCTCAACCCGTCGGCCGTCATGCCCGCGTACGCGCGCGACGGCGACGCAGGCCTCGATCTGTTCGCGGTCCAGCGCCTCGTCATCGAACCCGGCCGGTCGGCGCTCGTGCCGACGGGCATCGCGATCGAGCTTCCAGCGGGAACCGAGGCGCAAGTGCGGCCGCGAAGCGGCCTGGCGCTGAAGCACGCGGTGACCGTGCTCAACACGCCGGGCACGGTCGATGAGGGCTATCGCGGCGAGGTCGGCGTCATCCTGATCAACCACGGCCAGAGCGCATTCACCGTCGAGGCGGGCATGAAGATCGCCCAGATGGTGGTCAGCCCCCGCATCCAGGTCAGCATCGTCGAGGTGGCCGAGCTCAGCGATACGCAGCGCGGCGCCGGTGGATTCGGGTCGACCGGCCGATAAGGTACGTTGGTGACGGCTTCGTCTTCCGAAATCTGTACGCAGTGTCTCGGCGCACTGTGGATATGCGAAAAGCATCCCGAACTGCCGTGGCCTCATGAAGGGTGCGAAGGCGCGGGACGTCCGTGCCCCACCTGCAACGCGGAACCGTGGCCGGACAAACCGCCGAACTGGGAAGCGCTGATGAAATAGGGAGAGACCGCGCTAAGCCCGACACTCCGCTTTCACCGCAGTACAGCTAGTTCACGCGCCTGTGCATCACGAAGAACGAAGAACACGAAGAATTCTTGTACAAAGACTTCGTGACCTTCGTGTCTTCGTGAAGTACAGGCGCTAGTAGTCAGCTGAGTCGCCCGGATAGTAGGTCGTCGGATTGTAGAAAGGCGCAAGGGCGGCAATTGTCGCGGTGACAAACGCGTCGCGACGGCCGACCAGATCGCGCGTCAGCAGACCCCAGGCGCCGCGTGTCCCACGAATGGCCTCCCCCGCCGCCTCGTCGACCACATCTCCCAGCTCGCGTCCGCTCCGAACCTGGCTGGCAATGGCGTCGGGCAGCACGATTCGCCCGCCTGAGCCGTAGCCCCAGCGCTCGCCGTCGGTGGCCGCCGCCCAGGACGTCAGCGTTTCGAGTGGTTCCGCGGAGAGCCCGCCTTCGAGCCCAATCGCGAGAAATGGGTGAACGGCTGATCGGGCAGCCGCGGCGGCGCGCGCACGGGCGCCGTCGAGCGTCTCGCGATCCGTCATCGGCATCGCCGGAGCGACGGCGCCGACGTCCACGCTTTCGAATGTGACGGCGGTAAATCGTGGGTCGACAGCCGCAATGCGTTCGACCGCGGCACGGACGGCGTCGACCTTCGCAGGACGCGTCGACGCGACAAGAATGATCACACGCGCGACTGGTATTCGCCCGTTTCGGTGTTGACGCGAACCTTATCGCCCTCGTTAACGAAGGACGGCACGTTGACCACGAGGCCTGTCTCGAGCGTCGCCGGTTTCACCTGCGCGCTGGCCGTCGCGCCCTTGATGCCGGGCACGGTCTCCTTGACGACCAGGTCAACCGTTGGCGGCAACTCGATGCCGACGGGCTCGACGTCGTAGAACTCGACCTTGATGATGGAGTCGGCGATGAGGTAGTCCTTCGAGTCGCCGAGCGCCTCGGCCGAGATCTGGACCTGCTCGTAATTGGCGATGTCCATGAAGTAGTAGTGATCGGTGTCGTTGTATTGATACTGCATCTCGCGCTCGTCGAGGACGGCGCGTTCGACGTCTTCTTCCGCGCGGAACTTTTCGTCCATCAGAGACAGCGTCCGGATGTTTCGCATCCGCACCTGGATATGAGCGCGCTTATTGCCCGGCGTCAGATGATGGAGATCCAGGATCCGGAACAGGTCGTTGCCAACCTTGATGAGCATTCCCTTCCGAAGACGCGTGGCTTGAACGTATGAGGGCATAAGTGTCGCCTGTAGAACCTTGCGATCGTAGCACATCGGTCGCGGCAGTCATGTTACGATGCGAAAAGTGACGCTTCGCAAGCTGTTTCTCGCGCTCGTTCTAACGATCGCTGGTTTTGTCGGCGGCCTCCTGCTGACGACACGCTTGCACATCACTGCCGACTCCACAGCCAACGACGTCGTCGCGCTGCCGGTGTCGACGACCGCGCCAGCGGTTCCCGCGACGCAGTCGCGCCCTGCGCCCGTACCCGCGGCACCGGCCGTCGCGTCTGCGGGCCCCGATTTCACGCGCGTGGCCGGCCAGGCCGTCAAAGGCGTCGCCAACATCTCATCGCTGCAGGTCGTGCGGACGTCGAACTCGCCGTTCGCCGCCGATCCGTTCTTCCGCTACTTCTTCGGCGAGCAGGACGATGTGTTCGGCACCAGGGATCGGCGGTCGCTCAGTCTCGGATCGGGCGTCGTGATTTCGTCGGACGGCTACGTCGTCACCAACAACCACGTCGTCGGCGACAACATGCAGCAGATTACGGTCGCTCTCACCAACAAGCGGGAGGTCCGCGGGCGGCTCATCGGCACCGATCCGGCAACGGACATCGCGCTGATCAAGTTGAACGTCAAGGATCTGCCGGTTGTCCCGTGGGGCGACTCGGCGCAGCTCAAGATCGGCGAGTGGGTGCTGGCCATCGGCAGTCCGTTTCAGTTGAGCAACACGGTCACCGCAGGCATCGTCAGCGCCACGGGACGGACGAACGTGGGCTTCGCCGACTACGAGGATTTCATCCAGACCGACGCGGCGATCAACCCCGGCAACTCCGGCGGCGCATTGGTCAACACGCGCGGCGAGCTCGTGGGCATCAACACCGGGATCTTTTCGCAAAGCGGCGGCTATCAGGGCATCGGCTTCGCCGTCCCCAGCAACCTGGCGAAACACGTCATCGACGATCTCCTGAAGTACGGCGAGGTCCGCCGCGGGTCGATCGATTTTCGCGTCGACACGATGACCAGCGACCTCGCCGAGCAGGTCGGCACGAGCACGACACACGGCGCCCTCGTCATGCAGATGCTCCGGAACTCGCCGTCGTACGAGGCGGGCCTCCGGCCCGGCGACGTAATCGTCGGCTTCAACAGCCAGAATATCGAGGACGCGTCGCAGCTGCGGCGCCTGGTCGCCGATTCGAAGATCGGCACGACGGCGACGTTGAAGATCGTGCGGAACAACCGGACCGTCGAGATGAAGATCCCGATCGAGTCGAGCGCCTCCACCTCGTCACGCCGCCGCCGCTGAGGGGCCCTCCGATTTACCTGACGTTGTCGTGATTCGGTGCGAGGATCGGGATCTCGCACACGTCGTCAACGGCTCTCTCGACCTCACATCGTCGGTCTGCCCTCTGCGATCTCTGTGATCTCTGCGTTGATCGCTTGTCTTCGTGATCTTCGTGTCTTCGTGGTAGCCAGCCGCAGGCTCAGAATCCCAGCGGATCAGCGGTCCCCACACACGAAGTTCTCGGCGCGATCGATACTCCCGGCCCCTCTGTATTTGGCGATTTGCGGATACGGACAAAGCGGACGCGTTCGGGATGCGTGCCCGCCGCCCACTTGCGACGCCAGAATCTCAGACGGGGCTTTGCCATCCTCACGCCAGTGTTCAAGGGCGGCCAACATATCAAACTCGTTGGGGCCGTCGCCGCCACCGCAGTGGCCCATCCCAGGCACCATGAACAGCCGGACGGCGTCATCAACCTTCTCACGACCCATGGTCTTCACGACGCCGTTGTAGTAGTTCACCGACTCCCGCGGCGGAATGTTCTGATCCGCCCAGCCGTGGTAGATCAGCAATTTGCCTCCGCGGCGCACGAATGGCGTCAGCTCCGTGGATGTGGCCGACAGAACGCCGTTGTCAGCCTTTCGAGCCAGCTCCAGCTGTCGGCTGGCATCAAGCGTCCTGAAATCCCAGTTACGATCCCGCATGACGACGAACCTCAGCAGATCGTTGTACATCGAGTGTGGTTCGTTGCCGGCAACGCTGCCCCACTGGAGCTCGCTCCCGGGCTCGAGTCCGCTGGAGACCTACGCGCCTGTCTTTGGATCGATCACCGGCGCGTAGATCCTGCGCGCGGCAACCACCTGCGGTCCGGTCAGGCAGCCTGGTCCATCACCGCCCTTGCACTCCAGCGCCGCCGGATCGAACTGGCATTTCGTCGGATCCGCGATGAGGTCGTTCTTCAGGCCGTCGAGCGCGTCGCACTTGTCCAAGGCGGCCTGGTGCAGCGCGGAGTATTTCCCGGCCGGAATGAAGCTCTCCGGGCTGACATGCGTCGCTTGCGCCATGCCGAGCGTCTGAAAGGCAACATCGGTGCGGTTGTAACCGGGCGCGCCTGCGATAATCCCGTCGAAATCGTCGGGAAATCGCTGCGCCTCCATGAACGACATCCGGCCGCCACCCGAGCACCCGTTGAAATACGACAGACGCGGCCTGACGCCGTACAGCGTCGCCGCCGCGGCCTGGCCGTCCGCTGCCGTTTCGTGGACGGAGCGATATCCGAAATCAATCAGCTTCTCCGGATGGCCTATGGCAAAGCTGGCGTCTGTACCGGTGTGGCCCGTGTCGGTCGAGGCCGCTGCATATCCCCGGCGTAACGCGTCGCCGAGCGCGACGTATTGAATCGAGCCGCCCCACGCTCCGTTGCCAACCTGTAGAAACTTTCCGTTCCAGCCCGCGACCGGCAACCAGATTTCGGAGCGTATGTCCGAGTCGGACGAGGGCGCGATCCGCAGCGCGACCCGGCAAAAAGACGGCAGGGTCGCCGAAGCTCGAGCCGCCGCCGTACCGCCGCCGGGAGGTACGAAGGTCCCGGCGGGAACAAACTGCGCCAGCGACACGGTCGTGCCCGGGAGCGAGAGGGACCGCGACAGGCGTTCACACGCGGCAGCGGACACCGCCGGGCTTTCGGCGTGCCCTGCGGCGCCACACAAGAGGGCGCAAACGAGAGCTGTCACGGCGGCCATTCGCATGGGAACTCCTTGGCGATACCAGGTTGCAAGCCTGGGATGAAGATAGCGTACAGTGGCGCGTATGGGCGCCTGGCTCATTGCTGCTGGCTCATTGCTGCCGCGATCGCCCTTCACCAGCCCGTTCGCGATCCGGCGCTGGCCGCGCGCATCCCGCAACTCTTTCACACAGCAACCACGCCCGACGACGACGATCCGCAGGTCAAAGCGGCTGAAGCCGAACTTCGCCAGATGTACAGCGTGCACGGCATCCCGACGATCGCGGAAGTCGGCGACGAGGCGGCCTACCAGTTCGTTTCTCTGCTCTGCGCGACAGGCTCGATGAACGCGCGAACCAGAGCGCTCGCGAGCGCGAAGGCGGCGCTTGCGAAGGGCGGGATTCCCGCGGACGCCGTCGCTTTCTGCACCGCCCGCATCAAACAGGATCGACTGAACGCGCAAGCCGCGCGGCGCCGGCCGTCAAATGTCGCGCTCGTCGAGACCATTCGAAAACTGTTCAAGGAGGATCAGGCGGTCCGTCAACCAGATGGCTTCGATCGAGAAAAGATGATCCAGACCGACCGGGAACACGAAGCGTCCCTCGGGGCCATCCTGGATCGGTACGGCGTGCCAACTTACTCGATGGTGGGTGTGGAAGGCGCCGGGCAGTTTGTCACCATGATTCAGCACCAGCCGCCTGAATTCCGGCGTAAGGCGCTGCCGAAGCTGAAAGCCAACGTCGATGCGGGAGAAGCGGACGCTGGGAATTACACGAAGATGTACGACCGCGCCCAGCGCGACGAAGGTCGCAATCAACGATACGGCGAGCAGCTCGAATGCACCGACGCGAATCCGGAGCTACGCGAGGCGCCGATCGACGACGAAGCGCACGTCAACGAGAGGCGCGCCAGCCTGGGATTAATGAGGATGGAGTTGTACGCGCGCCTGGTGATCGAGGTGTCGCCGAAGATGTGCAGCACCCCATCGAAGTGACCCCCTATCGCACGGGGCTTTACCGGTTGATCTTCGGCGCCGCGGCTGCGTACAACATCGCGTTCGGTCTGTGGGCGGCGCTGGCGCCACGGTCGTTCTTCGCGACCTTCGAGCTGACGCCTCCGGTTTATCCGTCCATCTGGGCCTGTCTGGGCATGGTCATCGGGTTGTACGGTCTTGGCTACGCGTATGCCGCCGCTCGCATCGAGCGCGCCGCCCCTTTCATCGCCATCGGTCTTCTCGGCAAGCTGCTCGGCCCAGCGGGCTGGATCCTCACGGTAATCCGCGGCGAATGGCCAATCCGCACGCTTACCCTGATCCTGTTCAACGACGTGATCTGGTGGCTGCCGTTCGCGCTCTTCCTCCTCGAAGGCACGCGGCTCGCTCGGTCGATGCGTCGGTTGGCGCCTGCCGCGTGTGCCGCGACTAACCTCGTCGGCATCATCGCGATGGCCACGACACTGCGCTTCGGCACGGAGATCGTCCCGCTCCCTGCCGACCGGATCGCCTACATCGCCGCGCACCCGATTCTCTGGCGCGGCGGGTGGTGCGCGTGGATTGCGTCCGGTGTCACCCTCGTCGCGTTCTACGCGTGGTGGGGAGGCTTCCTCGAGCGTCCGCGCTGGGGCCTCGTCGCGGTGGCCATCGCCGCCGTGGGGCTGTCGTGCGACTTCGCCGGCGAATCGATCCTCATCGCGTGGCTGCCTCGCCACTACGAGAGCCTCGCGCGCGCCGCGACGCTGCTCTCGGGCGCCGCGGCCAACGGGCTCTACACGCTCGCCGGCATCGTCCTCACCATCGCGACACCGTCGCTGCGCGGACTCCTTCGCGCGCTGACGTGGGCGGTCTGGCTCGTCGGCGGAGCTCTCACCGCGCTGGCAATTGCGGGTTTACCGCTCGGAATCGCGGTCTCGACCGCGATCCTGTTCGCGCTCTTCTGTCCATGGGTGTTGCTCATCGGCTGGTCGCTTCGTTCCAGGCAGGCCGCACTCCTGTGAGGCGCATCGTGGTCATTGGAGGCCGTGGGTTCTTCGGGGCCGCCGCGATCGAGCTGCTGCGACGCGAAGGCCTGCAACCGCTCGTCGCTTCGAGACGTTCGGGCGCCGACTTGACCGCCGACGCGGAAGATCCCGCCTCGTTGCGGGCGGCGTTGCGGGCACGGGACGTCGTGATAGATGCCGCGGGACCGTTTCAGCAGCGCTCGATCGCGCTGGTCGAGACGTGCCTGGAAACAGGATGCGACGTGATCGACCTCGCCGACAGCTTCCAGTATGTGAACACAGTTCAGGCGCTGGCACACCGCATCGTCAGCGCCGGCAGCTGCGTCCTCACCGCGTGCAGCTCGGTTTCCGCGGTGTCCGCCGCGCTCGTCCGGCTCTCGGGCGTTGAGGCGCCGGTACGCGTCTCGACGTTCCTTGCCCCGGCCACGCGCAACACGTCGACCGCAGCCACGTCGATGTCGCTGCTGTCCACCCTCGAGCGCCCCGTGCGCGCCGTTCGCGACGGCTCGCTCGTCGAGCGCCGGGCGTTCAGCCAGCTGCGGGAATTCGAGTTTCCAGCGCCGATCGGCCGCGTGTCGGCGCGGCTCGCCGAGAGCGCCGACGCCCTCACGCTGCCGTGCGTCTGGCCGTCGCTTCGCGAGATCGATTTCTGGGTCGACGCGCGGAGGCCAGCCCTCAACATGCTCTTCGCGGCGGCGTCACGGTCGAGAGTGCTGCGATCGCTCATGCGACCGGCGCAGGGCATCGGCCGGCGCGTGACGAAACGCTTCGGCAAGACCTCTGGAGGTTTCGGGATCGAAGTCGAGGACGCGAGCGGCGCTCGCCACTCCTCAGGGTTTTTTCACGCCACCCGCAGCTACATCGTCGCGGTCGCGCCGGCCGTGCTGGCGGCGCGCCAGATCGCCGCGGGCACGTTTGGTTCCTCGGGGTTGGTTCCAGCGGATCGTCAGGTCGATCCGTGGGAGCTCGTCAGGTACTTGCGCGTGG
>WNFL01183111.1_pt1 | contig 11341 bp, 10 predicted proteins | sample 5400361 | NCBI WGS metagenome assembly WNFL01 (sample SAMN13153351, study PRJNA577476) | soil metagenome | isolation source: 40 cm soil on Douglas fir-dominated hillslope | place: USA:California | collected 2013-09-17
TGTTCCAGCCCATGGACGGCAGTGACGTGCTTGTTTTTGTTCCGGGCGATTCTCTTGATTGTTATCTGAGAGGGATCGAAAAACATGACGAATGGCGACAAAATTCGAGATGAAAGAAAGTACCTTTGCTGCCTATGACACAACATCAGTGTATTAGTATAGTGTATGCCGGCGTTGATATCGATCAACGGCTTCACCTGCCGCTTCTTTGCCTCTGCATCTGCTTTGGCTTCAGCCTTGGCCTCCTTCTTTGCTGCATCTTTTTCGAGTCTCTGTTGCTGATCCAAGGAGAGCGCCGATACCTTTTGTGCCAAGGCGTCTAAAAGAATCCAGAGTTACATCGATCAGTTTTCATGTCCTTGGCATTGAATTACTTGAGAGACAAAGTCATACCTTCAGAGTAGAACTGATCGTATAATTCAGGGTGGGCCTCTTGTAACCAAGCTTTACATTTAGTGAGATGTGACCCAAACTCGCAGTATTCGGGCGGCAGGGTGCAAACTGTTCAATCCGAATTCACAAGACCATAATGATCCGCATTTAAGGAGCGATTGGATTCGTTGAGTGATTAATATGCGTCAATCGAGAGTGACATGCTTCTACCTTCGCAGTAAAGCACTTGTTTCGCTTGGGGTGTTTGACCGCTTGATGTTGAAGCTTCAGCAGACATGATGAACGATACAAAAGAGCCTCTCGAAAGTGTTCTGGGGGTGTCGTAAGAAAGTGAGGTCGTGGTTCAGTCTCGGTCTTGTTTTGGTTTGTTCCTTGCATCTTGGACGGCCCAGTCACTCTTTCTTCACGCAACCTGGGACAAATTCCCTCCACCTCCCTTTTGCAGTATAGGTCAGATCAGTGTCAACATCAGGCAAAATCGGCGCCCTCCCGTAAAGCGTCTAACTCACCTTTGCGACGATATCGGTTGGATTGAAGGTATCAAGGGTGCTGCGGAGCCACATTGTATAGCAATATATTCTCACCAACCATATAGTATCCACGGCTTTGAACGCGTCCCAATCACAGCCTCATCCTTCCAAGAACCCGAAAGTTCCGGACAGCGGGAATAGCGTACAATAATATCAGCAAACCCGTGCTGGAGGGTGTAACGTCAACATCTCGGTACCGTTCTCTACTCGTCGCCGTTCGCTCGAACAAATATAAATAGTCCTCAAAGCGCAACAGGGCTTTTGGTGGATATCAGCTCTTCTCGCTTCAATGCCAACCGAAACTATACATATTGTATACGTCCATGGATTTAGAGGAGATCACACCTCATTCCAAGCGTTCCCATCGGACCTCCACAAGCATCTCCTTCCTAAACTTCCAACTCTGCAAACGTGGATATATCCGACGTACAAAAGCTCCAAGCCTCTCACTTTTGCTAAAGACAATTTGCTCAGATGGTGAGGCGATTGCGCTCAAAAACACGAGTCGGGGGGGACCAGATGGACAAAACTGACTCCTCTGTAGGCTGAGTGGCATCCCAGATGGACGAGTTATACTAGCTGGCCATTCCATGGGTGGTCTACTCATTGCAGAGGCAGCTTTGGATCCTAGTCTGGTCGCTCGACGGATCATTGGCCTATTGGCGTTCGACACCCCTTACTTGGGCATGCATCCTCACGTTGTTGTCAGTGGGATTGCATCTTTACTCCCAAAGAAAGAAGTACCTGGCTCTCCTAGTGTTACCGCTCAAGGTATGCCAACTGAGAGCGAGGTGAACACTTCAGCTGTCAATATAGTGAAGGCGCATGATGCTTTTCCACTCGGAGGTGGGTTTAATCCGATCTTTCTACCTACCAAATCGATTAATTCTGTCCAGATCCCTCCCGCAGCGCAACGCCAGTCTCTTCGCTTGAACGCAGTCCTCACGGTAGATCAGGGCCGGCAACATCGTCTACGTCCTTACCGACGTATCGCACCACAGAGAGCGATGCTCCTTCATACCAATCAACTCATTCGTCCTCGTCCATCCTGTCACCAACTCCGCACCCCTCGGCTAGCTCAATCGTTTCCTCCGTGTCGTTAATGGAGAAAACCCGTTCCTTCATCGCTAAACACTCCACTGATCCATTCGTACTCTTCCTACAAAAACACTCTGACGCACCAGCTGCTGCGATTTCCCGCTGGGTGGTCGAAAACTTCGAATTTGGTTTCGCCATGTTCGACTACACGGATCTATGGGAACGCTACAACAAGCTTGAGCAATGGAATGGAGCCTGGGTCAACTTCTGGACTGAAACGCGTGGGCATGGCGAAACCAATGAAGACAGCGGAGGGGGGCCGGACGACAAGTGGACCGAGAGATGGAGCACTAGTGGCGGCCATGCGCTAGTCGTAGGTAGGAGAGAACGCGCCGTCAGCCCGAGCGTGGTGATCGAGGATGAGTTTGAGCGGGCGATGAAGAAGGCTACCGAGAAGGAGAGAAAGAAGAGGGATAAGGAGGAATCAATGCGCAAAAAGAAGGAAGAGAAGATTCGTCTCAAGACCGAAAAAGAAGAACGAGAGCGGCTGCAGAGGGAGAGGGAGCAGGCGATCAGGGAGGGTCGGGAAGCCCCCCCGGAAGTCATAATCAAGCCCACAGAGCCACCTCCACCGAGTCCTCCACCATCTAATAACAACTGCGAGGTAGGACCCCACCATTTTATCACTCTGCCCTGGTCCTCGAAGGAACGATGGATCAAGGTCAAAATTACGGGGGTAGAGGATGAGGTTGCCGCCCACTGTGGCCTGTTTATTCAAAGTCAAAACCTCGAGTATGACGACTTCGTGGCACGAGTTGGTCGCGTGGTCTTGGGTTGGTTGCAATGAAGACACTTGCAGGATTTGGGCTGGTACCATATGTTTTCGTGACCTTGTTGTAATACCGTTGCTGTGTTTCATCAGGATCTCGGGTGTATGAGTGTTGCAATAAGCACCGATGAGGCTGGGTGGCACTCGGTCAAGAAAGTAGAAGGCGAAGCGGACAACGATTATGGAAAGCCTTCAAGTGAGGTAAATAACGCAATGACCTCAGGCCTTCCTCATGCACATGGCCCGGATTCCAATAAATAGGCAGTTTTATTCGCCCTTCTGCCGTCTCCACGCATTTTGTGAGATCGAATGCTACATTCAGAAGAACTTTCTCAAACAATATTGAGAGTAAATTTGGTTCTCACAAGCAGAACCCTGGTTCCCAAAAGCCGAACATCGAAGGAGTCACATCCGATCAAAGGATTAAATATTGTTTGACAAGTGCACTTGCACTTACCGATTGACCCTATGCTTAAACTGAGGGCTCTCACTCTCGTTCGGTCTACATCATACCTTGAACCCGACCGTCCCCCACCTTCCCGGCAATCCGCGTCTTTACACATATAGAAGTTCCACGATATTGGTCCCTTTGGTTTGAAATCCAGCATCAGCACCTGTCTAGCGTGATTGAATCCCTGCCTTATGCCACCACGAACACGCTCGCCGGCTGCCCACATCCCGGGCGGTTATCACCCAGCGAGCGACCCAGGAACCTTTAAGGACCTCCTTCTATTCGAAGAGCGTTTAAAGTCCAACGCTGCCCTCTTGAAACGAAGAAAACGACGTTACCAATGTATGTGAGTCCGTCTGACACAGCGCTTGAGCTCCATCGACGAGAGGTAGCTCACGAAATCACCTTGTATCTCCTGGAATCCTCCGGTCTATATCATGTATCAAAATGCATTCAATTATCATGGGCATGATCCTTCACCTCCACTGTCTTTGTACTCTAGTTTATCTCCTTTCACTGGTTCTCTCAACAGTAATCCTCGCATCGGATTCACTTCTCGAAACTACTTTCTTCCTTTGGCCCGTTAATACCCTCTTAAAGCGATTCTGGGATGATCAAATCTTTATCACACCCCATCCCTATGTACTCCATGGGGTATTCTTCGTACTTGGGGTGACGCTATTCCTGTTCTTCGCCAGTGGGTTATACAGTGAGAAGATTACCTATGCAAACAAGTATGTATCCTCCACGTCTCTCACCTTCGCTTCCTTCACCGCGTCTTTCTACATTATCTTATACATCGGGGCTTATATTGGGGACAATGCATCTAGATACGTCCCCCATGCTAACCGTACCTTGCGATCCTTCAACATGTATCTCAACGTTCGAACCCAGTCCACGACCCCTCTGCGCTCGGTATTCCCGTTCTTCTTCTCGGAATCTACTGCCACCAGCATGGCGTCGCAGAGTACTGGCAAAGCAGACCCATACGGGCGTGATCCTACGGGACCGTATCCGATCATCCCTCCAATCCCACCTTCGCAAAACCCGAGGGGAGAGCTCATCTTCTCCAGCCGCGTAGAAAAGAGTTTTCGTGAGCGATACGAATACTATCGAGAAGGTTTTGAGAAGCGGAGAACTTCACCCGCTTCTTCTACTGGAAGCAAATTCCTGGAATGGCTTGGTATAAAGTGTCGCGAGGGCAGTATTAGCACCACAGTTTCAGGAGATGGGGAGAGTCGTGCAGAAACCCCTGTACTTGAAGGCGCTAGGAGGGGGAGATTAGGGAGCATGGGAACAAACGATGGCAGCAGGAGCAGAAGAGGCAGTCCTGCGCCGACTGGGAAGAGAGGGAGCACAAGGAAGAAGAAGACCAGTATTCGGTCGGGCACGCCTTTACTGGAAATCGCCATGGGTGCGGGCGCTCCCAGAGGAGGGACACCTGTCAGTGCTGAGCTTGGGGGCATTGCGGAGACTCGTAGCGAGAAAGTGGGTGGCAGTAGAAGCCAAGGGGGGAGTTCGACTCCCACTCGTCTAACTCCCGAGCAAACGCTAAGCAACGAACATGAACTCCAGATCGGGAGTGGAGCTAGACACTTCAACAGTACTTCGTTTGGAATGCAAGGCGAATCAAGTATATAATCAATACACCTCTTATGGCTTCATCTCGACAGGGTTGCTCCAAGAATCTCCGCCCATAATGTAGTTACGGGCTGAGAGGCTATGGTTATTCACCTCGTATTCCTCGGAGTCCTTCCGGCACACTAAGCGGGGTAAACACCGACACTCGGACGGTACGACGGCCCTAAGCTCTCAACAAGATTCGAGGATACAACGGGCTCCACTAGTCAGCCTCCGTGAAGTGGGGTTTGGCCCTGTCTTCAAACAGGGCGAGCTCGATGGGTCGTGGATCCCCCACGAGAATAGTGATCCGACAGTGAGAATCGAAAGAAATACCCAGCGATCATCGAACGGGCATTTGAGACACCTCAAAGTCTCCAGTATCGCTCCCGTTTGACGCTTGTGTATGTTTACTAGTCCATTGTACAGTCCAGGGATAAGCTAGCTTCCGCGATCGCGGAGCTTTCTCCATTTCACATGACTAACCAAGTGTTACATCACTCGCCCTGTTCGTTTACATGGGCCGTGAACGTTAGGGCTAACACAGTGGACACGATGGGCGCCGCGTCGCATCGGAATAGCTCTATTTCGCACTCTAATTGCCAAATGCAAGGAACTGTAAGATTGCAGGTAAGTGGTAGCAACCAACTCTCAATATTAATGTTTAAATTTTCTCCCACACCAAGCATGCATGTAAGAACACTGCTCATGAACCAGGCCACCGGACATCTCCCTCCACGCCGCGTCCATAGCTACGTAAATCTCCTTGCTTCGTAACCTGCGATTTTTGCCTTGAGTCGTTCTATAAGAGAAACGGGGAAAGTTCGGTCGGGTGTTGCTGGACGCCATCTGGAGAGTGGTATAGATAGATCCAGTGAGATATGTTATACGTTGTATGATATGATGTGCTCCGCGAGGACGAAAGATTGCGTCGAGTTCGCGAAGGACTGGAGCCTAGCGCCAGATCCAACTGTGCAACTGGATATTGATTGCTTCAAGAAGATGGTTGAATAACTCCGTTTCAATATTTGCAAGTTTTGAAGATTCCCGGCTCGCTAAGTGCGATAGATTTTCCTGGCGATCGGCATGGTTGGAAGCTTGAGGAAATTCCTTGAAGGACCGTATGTATTATTTCGGAAGCGTTATATGGAGCATTATGGGAATATCGCGAATTGGAGTCCCAAGCCTAACAACGAGGCATTTGCTGAGCGGTCAAGTGTGATCTCCCTTTGTCCGCCTCTCTACCCTCGCTCTTCCAAGGCGGATTGCGTGCTCCTCTCTGAGCTGCCCGTCGGGCAAGCGGTATCTCCCACGAAGAGGGCTCGTAAAGAGCAGGCCTGATGGACTCTGATTTCAGTACATACACGCGCGCACTACAAGCAGAGTGCGTGTGGCGCGTGCAGGACAGGGCCGGGTTTGAGGCTGTCGCCATGGGTATAAGCCGATTTAAGCCAGAGCGTATAGTGCAATCGTGATAGTAACGAATTCAATTTGGCCACAATACTGGCCGATCTTCTTCATGTAGCTTGTTCTAACCACACACATTTTCCATTCATCCCCACACGATGTAAACCCGTGTCTCTAGATGCCGGAAATGTGTGTTTCATTCTGGATCTAGCACCCTGTAAATTTACGGACCGGGCCATGTCTCAAACACTAACATTGCATTTTTCTGTCCTACATCAAAAAACTGGCTGGTACCACGCCGCCTACCTACCCTCCTATCCCTGGCACCTGTCCCTGCGCTCATGCCAGGGCATTCACATAACATCTCCAATGCCCAATCCATTCAATCGCTCCCTCCTGATGAGCAAGAGTTGCTCCACAGATGTGATACCTAGATAGCACATATGATTGGCCAGTATTAAAATATAGGAAATGACAAAGCGTTTATGAGGCTGGCTCCGAGGAGAGTGGTGAGTGGCGTTGGGAGGTGGAATGGGATCTTGTGGGATAGGCGGTCTTCCATTGTGAGGCGCACCTGTGTAAATGACTGGATGAGATGTTATAAGACGAAATGGACGCGTGAGAGTACAGGAAAACACTCACTGAAATGCTTGGAGAGTCTTCGGTCTGGGCAGGGTTGGACAGAGATACAGGTGAGAATACGAGTATGAGAAGGTATCGAGAGGGGATTCATTCCAGTGTCCGCACATGAGCGGGGTTGGCTAGTCTGTAGGACATGGGTAGAAACCACCGACTACGGCCAGAAGACCATCAGATCTGACCATACCTGGGGGAATGCTGGGCACTACAGGGAGTGATGGAAGCAGTGGGATGGCCAAAGCTGAAGACGGGCTGAACTGGGAAGGCGGGATGAGCTTTGTGATTAGGGTACCTCGTTGGTTTCTGAGACAGCAGTCGGCGGTACAACCCCAGATGAGTACATACCTATGCACAGGTAAGCGTGGGTTCAAGCCAGGTCCACGTACTGTGGAGGAAATGGGAGATGATGAATAGCGCACCTGATCGGATTGACACCAAGCCTGTGTTGTAGACTAACGGAGATTCAGACATCGCCTGTGTACATCCCATAGCAGCAGAGGCGAACTTGATGCTGGCAGTGCACCTGCGATATTCATCTGAGCGTCCTTCCAGACCGTGCTGACACCCTCTAGACCGAATGCAGAGAATATGTTGTCCGTCTGGCTTGGTGGGTTTTGTAAGGAAGGCACGGATCCAATTTCGGCCTGCCCTGGATGATGCCCAATGCTTGGCTTGAAATGAAGAGTGGGGACTGGGTGTACATGGGTGTGCCCTTTCGCACTTGGCACTGAACACCAAGTTCAGCGAAGCCGCTGGTAGGTATTGGGGGAAAATGCGGGTGGGACCAAGGTTTAAGGTTTAAGTTTGACCCCTAACAAAAAATTAGGTGGGTCCCATGACTGTTGCTGGGTTTGTACTGCATGAGTATTAGTTAGAAATGATATTCCATGAATTATCATTATATTACATCAATCAATTCCATGGACTTGTTGCGCGAGCCCCGAAATCCCATCAAATTCGAAAAGAGACATGGCCCAGATGTTATGCCATATATAGGTTCTACATCGGCGCCTGCTTACGACTTCTCGATGCTTCGGTGGAGGTCCGCTCCACATCATGTACCCGAGCTTAATTGTACGTAGGCAGGCCTAAATTGGAGGTGTAGATCATTATGGCCGGGCACGCACGAGATGTTCTCGCACAGCTCGGATTTTGATGATAGGGTGTTGATTTACAAGGTGGTACGGTTCATCCACAGCAACAAGCGACCCCGTCTATCCTCATCCATGCGCGGTTCTTTTTGACCAACCTCTGCGCTTCTCACGCGTGTTCGTTCCACGTCTTGTGGCCGCCCCGTTCTAGCCCGGATTTTTAACAAGCTGCGCTTTTGACCACAAAACCGCGTCGACAACGCGCACTCTGTTTGCGGCTAGTGGACATATTCCTCCTCTTCTTTCGTGTGTCACGCATCCCTACACCTTTCCATCTCTCGTAGTAGGTTAATTTAAAATTTGGCCACGGACTTTTCGCATACCCTTTCAATATTGAAGCAAAAGGACGCCAATTTTCTAGAGAATTCTCTGAGATACTCACGGTAGTAGAATAAATGAGGCCTTCAAGTTCGTAAGGACGTCATGAGGAAAGACTGCCAGTGGTAATGTTCCCTTACGTAACAATCGTTTGGCCATTGAGTTATGCTGGCCATTGAGTTATGCTGGCCATTGAGTTATGCTGAGAGGAAACAACCGGTAAAAGCCATTCGCCCTCATTACAGCAGTGAACACTAATTTTCGACAACTTTAGCTAGCGCTAGTACTTGGCATAGACACTTACCCCGGCCAACGTCAGGGAGGACACGCCTTTCTTGCTTCGCCTGGTGTGGCAGCACGGTCACATGGCCTACAAATGTGTTTGTGCATCAAGAACATGATTTGTGGCATGGGCCAGACTGGCTCAATTCACACCGCGTTCGACCCAAATATTTGCGCTAAAGTTGAACCCGCACTATCACTACCAGTTTCGTATCCCAAGTCCAACAGAATCGCGACATATTATGCCACCGTCCACTGGCCGCAGCCTTACGAGCCCCAGGTCGAGGCAAATATCACCTGACTCCCCAGGAGCGCGTTCCCCGACACCTCAGGATGATGGACAGCTTACAATGGCATCCGACATCGAACAGCGCTGCAAGGGACCTCTCCTCCACATGCCATTTGAGATCATCGTGGTCATCCTTCTTGAGTGGACGGTGCTGGAGTGGTTCGCACCCGCCATCGCGCGACAGATCTGCCGTTATCTCAAAGAAATCACGGATTCGAGTCCAAATCTCTGGTCCAGACTTTTCCTCTCTTCTGATTCAGCTGCGACAGCTGATGGGGTTCGAGAGTGGCTAAAGCGCGCGAAATCGGTACCGAAGAAGATATGTCTTGATACAGAGGATATAGACATTGTCTTAGCTGCTCTCGAAGGTGCCAAGGACGCCACATCTCTCGTATACCGACTCCCACCTTTCAAGGAACTTCCGCCAAACCAAGAAGAACTGATTCGGCTCCGTGTACAAATGCCTCAACTGCGTCACCTTTATCTCGACGTTTCCATTTATAATCTCCGGAGCGTGGGCAATACCTTTAGATCCCACGATCCTTTTCACGGTGCCCATTTCCCTAGCCTCACCATCCTGGACTTGGTTCAAGTTAATTTGAACAATGTTCAAATTATTCCCGGATTACTTCCTGCTATCCGTCATCTCCTCCTGTATTCGGTCTACGGTCCGATTTTGGATCTGGTTCAGGCTTGCAGTGGAACACTCGAGCACCTCACAGTCGTCATGAATTCAATCTACGAGTGGCAACCCTACCCGCATGACCGTATATGTTTGCCGAATTTGAAGGTTCTTATCGTGGTGGAGGCCTTCGGAATTGTCCCCAACCTTGAAGCCCCGACTCTACGCCTCATCAGTGCAGATCTCGCCGAAATCAATGATAGCACAAGGCCCTTCACCTCCGTGGTCGAGTGGATCACTCGCCCATATTATTCTGAATTTTTGCCGAACGTGGATATGACCGATCATCTAACAAACATGCCGAACCTTCAGCACCTTATGATATTCCAGTCTATGGAGACACTCAAACTGTGTTTCGCAACTCTATCCCACAATCGAAGGATTTGCCCGTATCTTCAATCCGTCGAAGTGGTCGAGTTCGCGAATACGACTCCACAATTCAAATTGGATTACAATTTAAAGGAATACCTTAGGCTGTGCATGGCATGGCGTGCTACAGACGTACCAGGGTTTAGCCTCCGGTTCGTGGAGGATGACGTCCAGTTGACAAGGCTTGAACAGCACTATCTGGTGAGTTTGTTCATTGTTACGCGTCATTGCTTATCTCATCATACTTTCCAGGGAGGCTGTAGTTCGTTCGAAGGGGTGATGAGGACATTTGAAACTCAACAGCCTCTCTCTTTTCGGGACTGACAATAGGAACTGCGGCATAAGTTAACATCAGCCACTAGTCATGAAGCTCTCAGGTTACTCGCATCGGTACCGAGCCAGGCTAGCAATCTACCACCTTTAAATCACGGTACTCACAATCAGTCTCCTCGATCATGCTGTTTTCTTTGCAATTTTTTATAGTAGTTTCAGTGCTAGCATTACTCCGCGCATCCTTTGAGATGCACAACTTGTTCGTGGTTCGGATAGTCTTTCACAAATTGCGTTCGGCGGGCGGGGTGCGGGGTGGAGGGAGGTGCGGGGAGGTTGGCTAGGACCATTCCACAGCCCCAAGGATGTCGTGGGATTTCTGGGGGGGCTGCGTCACGATGGTTAAGATTCACGACCGAAGGTTTGACACCTTCGATGATCCGTTGTCAATAGATGACTCCACCATATCTCCCTGGACGTGGATTCCTTCTATATACCAACACGTTTAAATAGAAATTCTCCCCTTCGCGAGGTCTTGCAAGATATCATTCCTCCTCTAGCCCAATTCGAAGTTACGTTGCCCGATCTATTAATATAGTAAATAACATTCCGAACGGAAGATAGAGGAACGAATGTGCAAAACTCACATCACTGTTCTCTACTCTCTACCTACCATTCTCCTCGCACTGGCATTCTGCCGTCAGATCCTCTAGGTCCTTGGGTTATATACTCACCACCAGTCGAAAGATAAGGTATCGGAAAGTGCCATCAGTCAAGAGAATAGTCGGCGATCCAATCCAATTCCAGCTCGAGCAGCAATATTAGGAGTTCATCGCCAATCCACCAGCAGTGACTACAACCCGCACCCCTTTCACCCTATTCAACTCTCTCATGGACTATGATGACACATTCGATCCTCCGCCGGCGCTACCCACAAAAGGACTTCGGCCCTGGCCGCCGACACTTGAAGGAGGTCAGGCATTCTCCCCAACCACTAGCAGGAACCTGGGTACTCACATTCTACAAGAGACGATGATACACTCTTGTCCTTCCTTCCTGAGCTTCTCACCCGC
>WNFL01313588.1_pt2 | contig 11341 bp, 12 predicted proteins | sample 5400361 | NCBI WGS metagenome assembly WNFL01 (sample SAMN13153351, study PRJNA577476) | soil metagenome | isolation source: 40 cm soil on Douglas fir-dominated hillslope | place: USA:California | collected 2013-09-17
TCCCGGCATGGGCCTGACCACCGTCCGTTACTTCCGCGACAAGCTGGCCATGCGCGCCCGCGCCCGCGAAGCTGGCATCCTGGTCCCCGAATTCGTCCACGTCCTCAATTACGATCGTCTTCGCGAATTCATGTCCCGCGTTCCCAACCCCTGGTTGCTCAAGCCTCGTTCGCAAGCCTCCGGCATTGGCATGAAAAAGATTCATTACCCCGACCAGTTATGGCACTGGCTCGACCAGCTCGGCGATCAGCAATCCTTTTACTTGCTCGAACAATTCGTTCCCGGCTCGGTCTTTCACGTGGACAGCGTGGTTTCCGACCGCCATGTGGTATTCGCCGAGGCCCACGCCTATGGCACGCCACCGCTTGATACGTCTCATCAAGGCGGCGTATTCACCACGCGCACTCTTCCTCGCGAAGCCGAGGAAACCAAATCGCTCCTCAAAATAAATCGCAATTTACTCGAGGGTTTAGGCCTGATGCGAGGAGTCACTCACGCCGAGTTCCTCCGTGCTCACGCGGACGGCAAGTTCTATTTCATTGAAGTCGCCGCCCGCGTCGGCGGCGCGTACATTTCCGATGTCATCGAAACCGCCACGGGAATCAATCTCTGGCGCGAATGGGCCCGCCTCGAAGTTGGAGCAGGGAATCAGCCCTACCAGCTTCCCCCGTCACGCCGCGACTACGCCGCCGTCATTCTTTCTCTCGCTCGGCAGGAACATCCCGATACTTCCGCCTATACCGATCCCGAAATCACCTATCGCATCACGAAATATCATCACGCTGGCTTCATCTTAAAGTCCCAAAGCCCCGAGCGCATCCAGCAGCTCCTCGATTCCTACGCCACCCGTTTTCAAGCCGACTTCGTCGCGACGCAGCCGGTTCCAGACAAACCAACGTCGTAGCATCATTCCCTCCGCCACGATATTTGGTCATTTTTCGATTAACACGTTTGTCGAGGACTATCGCTGAAATTTCCGCCCTGAAATTCCCGCCCTTGACTCTCTCACAACGTGGCGGTAGCCTGCGAATAATTTGCAAGAGGACGACACCATGAAACACCAAATCGCAGGACCCGATCTCCGTGTTCCCTGTGGAACTATCTGCTTCGTGTGTATTCTGCTGCTGTTTGTTCTGTCGGTGACCACGAATGCTCAGGTTGAGCTGCGCGCAGATAAGCAAATCCTACTTGAAGCAACCCATGGCACGCAGACCATAAAAAAAGGGCCTGACAACAAACTTTACGTCCTGACTCGATCAGTAAAGCCGCCCAGCTCGCTATGGATATCAGATTACTCCGGCTCGTCCATGCGAATGATTCTCAGCGGTGGAACGGAGACCACAGACCTGCGTCTTCCAAGAGACTTTGCCGTTGACCGAGATGGAAACGCGATTGTCGTGGACGCGGGTCTGATAAAGACTTTTTCCCACGATGGAAAACTTCTCAGTTCCTTTCCGTCAGACAGGCCGCAATCCGTAGGAGTTTTGAGCGACGGCAGGATTCTTGTCAGCGGGTTGCCGAAAGACGGCTTAATCTTTGTCTTTGATCGTCAAGGAAAGCCGCTTGGGCATATCGGCGAACCTGTAAGGGTTAAGGACGCCCCTGGTCCTGGCTTTAACGCGGTGCTTAATGCCGGAAGTATCGTAGTAGATGAAGACGACAACATTTATTACGTCTTTCGCTTTTTGCTCACGCCTACGGTACGGAAATATACGCCGGACGGAAAACTCGCAGCCGAATGGCATCCGGAAAGTGCCTATTTGGACCAAGCCATTGGGCATGCGAAAAAGACATACGAAGCAAACAAAGAAAAGGGCTCTCCCGGAGGGAATCCGTTGTTGACCGCTGGAGCGATTGACACCGAGACGAAGACACTTTGGGTGGCTTCGGGACCTGACGTCATGCAGCTCGATAGTTCGGGCAAGACGATTCGGAATTTCGAGCTATTCCTACCGGAAGGCGGACCACCACTTCAGGCGGAAGGGCTCCTCGTAGATCGCGATTTCATACGTGCCGCGGGACTTCTTCATGGAACTTTTGAATTCTTGAAGCCACACTGACCCAGCGTCGGCAAATCCACTGATCATCGGTGATTGGCCTTCGGATCCGTGGGCTAACTCCTGCTTTGTCGCATTTGTCGGGATCTAACCTGCCAGTCACCGCCCCCAATCCGTCAGTAAGGCAGCAGCAACCGGCGCACACGGTCCGAATTCTGGTTTGTTGTAGGCACGAGGCATTGCCAGAACCTCTTGGTTGAGGTTAGCGCCTTCACACTTAGTTTGCCGCGCGCACTTCCGAGGAATACAGTTTGCATTACCCCGGACGGGATTTTGCGTGGGGTGGTGCTGTCTTTTGGAGGTACGATGTGGGGCAATAAGAAACCGGATGCACCGCAAGCAGGGCAACCGGAGTTTAAAAATTTACCAACGAATCAGCCGTCGAAGCCTGCTTCGGCGACTTGGGAGGATAAACCCGCGATGAGTACAGATGCGATGCGTCCACTAGGTGCAACCGCGGACCGCGCCACGGCGCGGCTCGGGGCCAGTCTGCACGTGAAAGGTGAGATCTCCGGCAACGAAGATCTGTTGATCGACGGCTCGGTCGAAGGACTGATCACGCTCGATGAGCGGAAGCTGACTGTCGGGCCCTCGGCAAAAGTAACCGCTGACATCATTGCCCGCGAGGTAGTGGTGTACGGCAACGTGAAGGGCAACCTTCGCGCCAAGGATCGAATTGAAATCAAGAAGGATGGTTCGGTCAACGGTGACCTAACCACTTCCCGAATCATGATCGAAGACGGCGCCTACTTCAAAGGTTCTATCGAGATCGACAAGAGCCCGGAAAAGGAATCCGGTTCGCATGCGTTTGCCCGCAATTCTTCGGCGCCTGCCGGTGCGGCCGCAACCAAGACCATATAAATTTCATCCACATTCAACAGTTTCTACAACGGCGCCCCGGCTCAACCGGGGCGCCGTTCGTTTATCTCGAATTTCGCAAATGGAGTCTTCTACAATCCCCACCACACAAGTTGTCATTCCGACGCGAGGGACGGGTTGTCTTAACCTGGTTTATTAGCCAGTCTTGTTGCTCACCCTTCCATTATGTGTTATATTGATAATTAAACGAATAAGTGATCTTCGGCCTTTCGAATCGCGGCGTCAGCTTTATCGATGCCGCAGCGCCCGCAAATCTGTCCTCTACGGCTCCAGTCATCGCCGCCGCGCCCAGTCTCCAGCCCTCGGATGGCCCGCTCGTAGGTGGAACTTCTGTCGCTCTTGCCGGGCAGAACTTCACTTCTCTCAAACAACTGAATTTTGGAACTCAATCAGCATCGAACGTGACCGCTTCCAGTCCCACTCAAATCCAGGCAAACTCTCCTCCAAGCGCCACCAACGGCGCTGTCAACGTAACCTCCTATTTCCAGAACGGCTGGCTTGCCATCGCGCCGGATGCCTTCAGCTACGGTCCGCAAATCTTGCAAATCCTCCCAAACGTAGGAATAAACTCAGGCGGCGATTCCGTACAAATCTACGGGTATGGCTTCGGCGGCGATCCTACAAAAATCTCCGTCAAGATCGGCGGCGCAACCGCCGTGGTGCAAAAAGTGGAGAGCGCTGCGAGTTTCGCTGTTTCTCTCGGCCTCGACGCCAGCTATCCTTTTTCGCTCGAACGCATCACTCTCCAGACGCCGGCTAGTTCCTCCGGCAAAGCTGACGTTTTCGTTTCAACACCCGCCGGTTCCACAACCTCAGCCAAGTCATTCCAGTATCTTCAGAGTCTCCAATCCTATTCAAATCCTGCCCTCTATAAGTTTCTGCTCTATGATCAGAAACGCCAGCGCCTTTATCTTACAAACGTCGATCATGTTGACGTTTTCGATCTCCAGCAAAACATATATTTTATGCAGCTCCAGCCTTCCAGCGGTCCTCTTCCCACTGCCGCATTGCGCGGTGCGGCTCTGACTCCCGATGGTTCTCAACTCGTCGTCGCCGATTTCGGTTCCCAAAGTATCTATCTCTTCGACCTGGTCGCTGGAACCGCCACCATCGTGCCCGTTGGCGGAGTCCCCGGCTTCACAAACTCAGGCCCCGCGCGCGTTGCCGCGACAAGCACGCAAACCGTCTTCGTCGGCCTCACCGGCGAAGGCGGTTCTTCGGGGGCGTGTTCGACTTGCCTGGCGCAAATGAACTTGACGGCGAGCCCGCCAACCATTCAGCCTGCTCCCCAGCCGGAGGTCCGTAGCATCACCGGCGCTCCACTTGTTCAAGGCAGCGCAGCGGGCGATCGCGTTTTTGTGACCTTCGGCGCCGTTCCCGGCGGTCCTGTCGCCGTGTGGAACGCCAGCGCCCCGAATCAGTTTCTCACTTCTGCGGCCGATGCCTCAGCCACGGATCTGGGAGCCGCGTCCGATGGCGGGCATGTTCGCCTTCCAGTCGAATGGCACAACCGAAATCCGCGCCGCGGATCTTTCTCTCACTTCCGTTCCCGCTCTGGCCGAGCTTGCGCAAATACCGGGAAGCATGCTGGTGCCCGGTGTTGCTCTCCATCCTTCCGGCGCGTTGATCTATCAACCGTTTCTCACGGGTGCGCCCGCGAGCCCGGAGTAAGGGGCGGCATAGACATCCTCGACGTGCACTCGGGCGTCCTCCGCTTGCGAATTCTTCTGCCTCAGCAGTTCATGACCGATGTCGACGGCCTCCATGGCGGCTTTCTTGCCACGGACGAAAATGGCCAGCGTCTCTTCGCCATTACTTCCGCGGACGGCACACGCCAGGGCGCCACCGTAACGGTTGTTCAGCTTGCTGCCGTTCCCTTGGGAATCGGCACCATCACGCCTTCCACGGTTTCCGCAACTGGTGGCGCCACTGTCACCATCCGCGGCAGCGGCTTCCAGAGCGCCACCACTGTTACTATCAACGGAAAGTCTGCCAGCGTCTCCTTCAAGGATTCGAACACGCTTCTCGTCGTAACTCCCGCTCTCGCGCCCGGTCCCCAGCAAATCACTCTCACCAATCCTGACGGCGAAACTGCTTCGCTGGACGCCGCCGTCATCGCCAATTAAGTGTTTTTCTCAGTTTTCCTGCCCTCGCGCTCACGAACTTTTTTCTCTATCTTTTTTCGAGGGAATCTCATCAAACTGGTAGAAGATAAAATAACCAGATTCGCCGCGGCGGCAGTTGCCTCGCGCGTCTCGGCAAGAGGATTCGAATGGAAACGCGAAAACTGGGAAACTCCAGTCTCAAAATCACGCCTGTCGGTTTTGGCGCCTGGGCCATCGGCGGTTCTGGCTGGGAATTCGCCTGGGGAGCGCAGGACGACACCGACTCTATCGCCGCGATTCATCGCGCGCTGGAGCTGAGCGTCAATTGGATTGACACCGCTGCTGTCTACGGCCTCGGTCACTCCGAAGAAGTCGTCGCTCGCGCCCTGAAGGAATGGCGCGGCCCGCGTCCTTACGTTTTCACCAAGTGCATTTTACGCTGGAACGAAAAAGGCAAGGTTTACAAGGAATTCAGCGCCGAATCCGTTCGCCGCGAATGCGAAGACAGCCTCCGCCGCTTGCAAGTGGAAACCATCGATCTCTACCAAATGCACTGGCCCCCAGACGACGGCAAACCCGGCGTCGAGGAAGCCTGGCAAACACTTGCGGCCCTGAAATCCGAAGGCAAAGTCCGCTGGATCGGCGTTTCGAATTTCAACGTGACTCAAATCAAGCGCGCCGAAAAAATCGCTCCGGTCACTTCTTTGCAGCCGCCCTACTCCATCATTCGCCGGCAAATCGAAGCCGAGATTCTTCCTTATTGCGAAAAGCAGGGAATTGGTGTGATCAGCTACGCTCCCATGGCTTCCGGCCTGCTCACCGGCGCCATGACTCGCGAACGCGCCGCCGCTCTGCCTGCCGATGATTTTCGCAGCCGCAATTCGGAGTTCCGCGAGCCGCGTCTTTCAAAAAATCTGGAACTCGTCGAACGCCTTCGCCAAGTCGGCGCGCGTCACGGTCGCACTCCCGGTGAAGTCGCTATCGCGTGGACGTTGCGCCATCCTGCAGTGACTGCCGCCATCGTCGGCGCGCGCAACGCGAAGCAAGCCGAAGGCGTCATGCGCGCCGGCGAACTGAAACTCACCGCCGACGAAATCAACGAAATCGAAGGCGCTGCCGCGCTGGCCACCGCTCGGTAACAAACATCCTCACAAAGAGAGGAAAGCATGGACCTGGGAATTAAAGGGAAGACAGCCGTCGTGTCCGGTTCGACCGCCGGCATCGGCTTTGCCATCGCGGCTGCGTTGGCAGCAGAGGGCGCGCAAGTCGTTATCAATGGACGCACCGAAGCGCGCGTGAATTCAGCGAAGGAACAGATTGCCAAGCGCGTTGCAGGCGCGCAGTTGCGCGGCGTCGCCGCGGACCTTGGCACTCACGCGGGCGTCGAGGCTTTTCTGAAAAAAGTTCCGGAAGCCGACATTGTGGTGAACAACCTGGGAATTTTCGAAGCCAAACCGTTCCTCGAAATTCCGGACTCCGATTGGCTGCGCTTCTTCGAAGTGAACGTGCTCAGCGGCGTCCGTCTTTCGCGCCACTTTCTTCCCGGCATGCTGAAGAAAAAGTGGGGGCGCGTCATTTTCATTTCGAGCGAATCGGCTCAGCATATTCCCGCGGAGATGATTCACTATGGCATGACCAAGACCGCCCAGGTGGCTATCGCGCGGGGAATCGCGGAATCCGCCACCGGCACCGGCGTTACCGTGAACTCCATTCTTGCCGGCCCAACAGCCTCGGAAGGCGTTGGGGGGCTCGTGGAAGACATGGCCAAACAGCAGGGCGTCACGAAAGCCGAAATCGAAAAACAGTTTTTTTCGACGGTCCGCCCTTCTTCGCTTCTCAAGCGTTTTGAGACGCCCGAAGAAGTTGCCGCCGTCGTTGCGTTCGTCGCCAGCGCGCAGGCGGTCTCGATCAACGGCTCCGCGGTCCGCGCCGAGGGTGGCGTCATCCGCAGTATCTTCTAGGAGGCCAGCCGTCAAGCGCGCTGATAATCCGACTTCCACGTTTTGATCAGTTGCTTGATGGCCTTGCGTTTCGTCAGCTTTTCGTCCAGAACTTTTCTCGTCAGCACCGGCAACTCCGCGTCACACGCAAACCGCAGCGCTACGATTTGATTGATAGTCAGCTCGGCACACCTTGCCTGCAGGTCCGCGGGCAGCATCCGCTCGTAACGCAGCCGCTCTTCCAAACGAATGACGCGGTCCTGCACCGCCAGCGCAAACATTCTCGCGTACAGCACGCCAAGGAGTAACGCGGCCGCCACCAATGCCGAGATGAGACGAGCCAGAGGAAATTCAAGTTTGATCCACCAGTACATTTGGGTCCCAAAGTTAATGAGCAGCACCGGGAGCACAAAAAAATGGAACAAAGGAACATAGCGTCCATGATTTGCAAAATTTTGTTCGGTCATCGTTCCCCCCTTGTGTTGCCCGATTGTAGCAAAGGGCTGTAACCATTTCTGAACCGATCAGCGTTGTTGGCGCATCCAAGCTTTTGGACAACTTCATCGGCTCGGCGATATCTTGATTGCCGGCAATCTCCCGGCGGCGGAGGCGCGAGAAAAATGGCAAAAGCATCCTGGGGCGGAAAAGTGATCGCTGAAAGCAACGCCACCGTCGTTGTCGAAGGCAACCAGTATTTTCCGCCGGAGGCCGTCAAAAAAGAAAACTTGAAACCCAGCAACCACACGACGATTTGTCCCTGGAAGGGGACCGCCCACTACTACCACATCGAAGTGAACGGTATCCGCAACGACAACGCCGCCTGGTATTACCCCGAACCCAAGCCCGCCGCCGCCGAAATCAAAGACCGCATCGCCTTCTGGAAGGGCGTCCGCGTCGACGCCTGACTCTTGGCTCCACCTGGCAAGTTGAATCCATACCAACTCATAAATGGTCTGGCAGTTTGCTCTTCTCTCCTCAGGGGCTAAAGCCCCGTTCTTAGGACTCTACGATGTCGGAGCTGAAGCTCCGACCTACAAACCCTTTAGAGGATGACTTCTTGCTACTTCGCGATCTCGTTCTTGAAGATGGATCCGTTGTGCATCACAAATCGCACATGCTCCAATTCTCCAACATCTTTCAGGGGATCTGCTGACACGGCGATCACTTCCGCGTATGCACCAGGGGCAATGACGCCGATTTCTCCCTTCATGTCCAGCATCTCCGCGGCGCGGGACGTCGCCGATTGAATCGCGTCCATCGGCGCCATCCCTAGCCTTACCATTTGTCGAAATTCCTGCGCCATCGGCTCGGTCCAGGGGATCCCGCCTATGTCCGTCCCAAACACAACTTTCAGGTGCGCCTGCAGCGCCTTCTTGAAACTAATTTCGTGGACTGCGGCCCGGGCGCGATCGCGCTTTCCCGCTGGAGTGTCCGCGGGCGCCCAATCCCCGTAGTACGGCGAAATGGTCGGGCAATACCAGGTTCCCTGGCGCTGCATTTGCGCAATCTGCGCATCCGTGATTTCCAATCCGTGCTCGATCGAATCGCATTTGCCATCCAGCGCCCGCTGCAACCCAATTCCGTTGTACGCGTGACAGGCCACTTTCTTCTGCCACCCATGCGCCTCGTCCACGATGGCCTGCAACTCTTCCACGGTCAGCGTCGGCTGCGAAACCAGGTTTCCTTGCTTGTCCACCCACGAGCGGTGGGTCATGTACACCTTGATCCAGTCGGCGCCGTGCTCCAGTTGCTGCCGCGCGGCCTTCCGGGCTTCCACCGGGCCGTCGACAAGCTGGGCGCCTTTGGGCATCTCCAGTTCGGGCGCATAGCCTTCCAGGTTGTATCCGCCTGTCGTTGAGATTGCGCGCGTGGCGCAAAACAGTCTTGGTCCGGAAATCGTCCCCTCTTCAATCGCCTGCTTGATTTCGACGTCGCCGTACCCTGCGCCTTCCGTCTCCACATCGCGCAGCGTGGTAAAACCCTGCTCCAGCGCCCGGCGCGCCGCATACGTGGCGCGCGCCGCTCGCAGCGCAATCCCTGCTTTCAAAATATTCGCGTCGTACCCGCCCTTTGCGGGATCCTCGCCCCAGAGAAAAATATGCGTGTGCGAATCGATCAGCCCCGGCAGCACCGTCGCGCCGGAAAGATCGATCACCTTCGTCCCGGCGGGAATCGCCGCCGAGCCTTCCGTCACTTTTTCAATGTGCTCGCCCCGCACAAAAATGAGCTGGTTCTTCTTCGGCGTTTCGCTGACCCCGTCAATCAACGTCCCTGCGCGGATGACGGTGAGTGACGCCGGTGACGGCGAGGTGGACTGACCTCGGGCGCCAGCACAGCAAAAAGTCAAAGCTAGGGTGAAGCATGCAAAGGAATGACGCATCTGAGCTCCTCAACAGCGTCCGGTAGCTTGCCGCAAAGAGATAGCCGAATGCAACCATTCCGCAAGAGCCGGCACTCATGAGGGTTTCTTCTTGAGGTCGGGCTCGGGGATCGCGGGATCCCAAGTATTGGCGGAGTCGGAAGCCCGAGGCTTGTGCGGGGTCGTAGAAGAAGCGGTGTGTGGCTCTGGAGCGGGATCGAGTTCAGAGTCCGCGTCGGAGTCAATGACTTGGTCTGGGACGGGAATGCTTATGGGCTTGGGTTTGGTGGGATCGATGATTCCGGCGGCGTTGTCGGCGTCGATTTGGGGCAGGTGCGCAGAAGCAGACTACTGATATAGGAGAGAACGGCGGCACGGCGGGGCGAGATGCGGTTCTGGGCCAGGAGTTCGTAGAGGTGCTTCAGGGAATGGTTGATGCCCTGGGCGGTTTGGAAGCCTTCGAAATTGCGGACGAGCTGAAGGTGGTGATCGGCGGCTTGCTCCTGGATTTGTTCGGCGCGATGCTGGCGACAGAGGCTGGAGTGCGCGTCAGAAACGGAAAGACGGCAGCGGCGGCCTGTGGCGGTGTGATGGGTACAACGGGCCATTGGAACGACGGGATTAGCAGTTTTTGGTTTCATTTTTTTCCTCGAGGAAAGAGTGGGGGTACCCCCACCCCCGGTGGTTTTTGCCAAAGAGTATGGCAGCATTTGAAAACAAAGGAGATGAGATTTTGTTGCGCGCAAAAGAGTGCGCAGAGTGCGCAAGGATAAGGAAGTAAAGGAGATAGGTCGAAGAACGTTGGGAGGTTTGCAGGTTTGAAGGTTGGAATGTTTGAAGAGAAGGAGGTTTAAGAGGCCCGACGGGATCGGTATCCCCGAATAAGAGTCAAGAGTTGAAATCGGAGAAACACAGGAGGAGCGAGGGCTACCTTGGCGGCAGTGGAGTCGCGACTTCACGACACATGTAGCATATATTAATATATTTGTCCATTAAAATATAAAGTATTTAAATAGAACAAGTTGCGAAGCCGTTCGAATGGGCGCGTAAGAGAAAGAAAACAAAGGGGTAGAGTTCACTGGTGGCGGGGGAAATGGTGGAGGGAGAGTCCCGGCACGCGCGACCGCCTAATAGCCCTGCCGTTGCATTTCTTCCACTTTTGCGGCCACGCCATTGAATAAGTCGAAGACGTCAACCTTTTCACCGCGCTCGATGGGCTTTGAGATCATGGTGAGTGGGAACAGGATTATGCTTGTTCTGGGTAATCGCACGGCAGGATCGCGGCCGTGCTCATCTTCCACCATCACCCATTCCATCTTTAGCTCCTGGACAAAAACGTCTCCGAGAACAATTCCTAGACATTGGAGTTCGTAAGTTTGGGTCGGTTTGAATAGGTTTCTGTCAAGAATGGCTCGAATTATACCGAGCTTGCCTGCAGCCTTTTTGTAATTCTGCCGGGAGCTTTCATCAGGAAGAAATTTTTCAATGACTGCTCGCTGATCTTGTAGCCGCTCTTGATCGGCCTCGGTGAGCGCCGTAATCTTCTGTGTGGATTCACTTTTCATCCGTGCCTCGGTTTGCTTGGTATGGTCGACGCACGCACACAGAAACATGCTTGCGCATAGTAAAGCTAAGGTTCTGGGCTTGTTCATCTCCAACATCGACGTTCCACAGTAGCGGACCACGTCTGACTCTGCCACAACCTCATCCCTGCTATGTTCCCAGGAGATTGGGTTGGATGCGGGAGTAGCCGTGCTCTTGGGCCCAGAGCGTCAGTGGAATGGCGGCGAGGTCATCGACGAGCGGGATGGCGTGGCCGTCTTTTGTCAGGTCGACGGTCTGGAGATAGAACTTGCAGGTATCGCAGGCTTCGACGCGAATGTGGGGCAACTGCTCCGCAACATAGACGGGTAGCTTGCCTTCGGCTTGTTCGCCGCACGTGGGGCAATGAATCCGGCGAAATTCCCATTCCTGGGAGCAAAACGAACAGAGCAAGAACCG
>WNFL01407969.1_pt2 | contig 11341 bp, 10 predicted proteins | sample 5400361 | NCBI WGS metagenome assembly WNFL01 (sample SAMN13153351, study PRJNA577476) | soil metagenome | isolation source: 40 cm soil on Douglas fir-dominated hillslope | place: USA:California | collected 2013-09-17
TGCGCCACGATAAACTCATAAAACTGCCCACCCGTCGAGATGTACTGATCCTCAAAAACCGTCGCCCGCGTCACGTCCGACGGCCCTAGCAACTGCTGCGCGATCTGCTCCATCAGCTCCGCCGCCAGCACCTTCGTGCCCGGGAAGAAATTGCTGACCATCGCAAACCCATGATCGATCGTCGCTGCCGCCGACGGCACGATTGCCAGCGCCTCTTCCTCTCCACTTTGCAAATCGACGCGCACGCCGTGTGCTCCACGTCCCTTAATTGCCCAGAGCACATCCGCCCGGCCCATCTTGCTAGTCGGCAGCTCCGTCATCACCGCCACCTCGATATCCGCCAGCCGCGTCGCCGCCCCACGATTCCGCGCTGCGCCCGCCAGCGCCCATGCCGAGCGCTTGTCGTACATCAGCCCGCGCGTCCCATCGATCGGATCCACGATCACTCGCAGCGCACAATCCTGATCGCGCGTGCCGCGCGGATACACTCTTATCCCTTCTGTTCCTCCATCCCCTTCCAGCCCCTCCGCTACCAGCACCAGCGGCGTCGCCCGTCCCCATTCCTCAAAGAATGTCTCCATCACCGGCTCCACCGCCGTGTCGATCGCATAGATCGTGTCGGCCTCCGTTCGCCGATCGACGCCGTGCAAATCCTTTCGCGCGAATCACTTCGGGTTGATCGAGCATCCACATGTTCTAACCCCGATCACCGATCGATGCAGCCCCCGCTCTGCCTCCTGGTTATCCAACGCTCTGCACGAAACTCATTTCTCCGGTACAATATCGCCCGGCGGATTTCCCTATGACGGCCCAAACGCTCAACTGCCCAACCTGCGGCGCGGCGATCTCCTCCGACGCCTCGCAATGCCAATATTGCCGCGCCCAGCTCGCGACCGTCGCCTGCCCGTCTTGTTTCGGCCTCGCCTTCCTCGGCAGCAAGTTCTGCCCCCATTGCGGCAAGGAGTTGTCGTTTCCGGCGGATGTCCCAACGGGACTCAAATGCCCGCGCTGCGCCAGCCAGACGCTGGAAGCCGTCTCGCTCAGGGAGACGAAGCTGCTCGAGTGCCCCAAGTGCTGCGGGCTATGGCTGGCCAAGGCCACGTTCACGCGGATTTGCAATAGCCAGGTCGAGCAAGTCGCCGTCCTGGATCTGAAGCTCGCCCCAACTGCCGAGCAGAAGATCGATCCAAATCGGCGATACTTGCCATGCCCGGTGTGCAAATCTCTCATGAATCGCGTGAACTTCGCGCATCGTTCCGGAATCGTGATCGACTTATGCGGCAAGGATGGCGTCTGGTTCGATCGCGACGAGCTGCGGCTCATCATCGAATACATCCGAGGCGGCGGCGTCGAGCGGGCGCGTAAAGCCGATCAGGAAAAGCTCGCCGAGCAAGTGCGGCAGTTGGAGATGCGCCGCGGCGACCGTTCGCCAAGGTCGCTGCTGGGCGACGGCAACGAAGGGGATGTGTTCGCGGCGCTGGGCATGGCGGCGCGATCCCTTTGGAGTTGGTGGTAAATGAGGAACCGACGCAGACGCAAGGGGTTCCCAATCGAACGAGATCGCGGCAACCGGGTCGGCGCTCCACTGTGCGCCTTTTTGGCATTGCTCGCGCTGATTTCCATCGCCCGCGCCGGTGTGATCGAGCAGAAATATCCCGATGATAAAGCGGTCAAATCGCGCTACACCGTCGTTGCCGACGGCAAGAAATCCGGCCCCTACTGGCGTTATTTCGAGAACGGCAAGCTCCAGGAATCGGGCAACTATCGCGCAGACCAGCTCGATGGCGCGCGCGAAGTCTTTCACGCCAATGGCAAAATCAAAACCCGCGAAGCCTACCGCGCCGGCGAGCTTCACGGCTTAGCCGAGGAATTCAACGACGTCGGCGAGAAGCTGAAGACCGCCGAATATCGATCCGGTGAGCTCAACGGCATCTACCGCGAATACTCGGGCGGCGCCGTCGTCTCGGAAATGCTCTACATCGGCGGCGAGCTGGTCTATCCTAAATCGCGCGCATTGATCGCCGCCACCCTCGCAAAGATCCGCGCCGCGAAGATCGAAACGCGCAAGCTCGACGCCGAAGAAAAAATCCCCGAGCATCGCGGCGGCGAAACGACTTCGCGCGACGACTGCGATAACGCCGTACGCCTGCTCATGGAGTACCGCTACTTGTGCAACGTCCCCTACGAAGGCCTTCAGCTCGACCCGATCTATTCTGCGCATGATGAAGCCGCCGTCGCACTTCTCGACGAGCTCAAAAACCTGGATCACAACCCGCCCAATCCCGGCTGGCCCGATGCCGAGTATCGCTTCGCGAAGATCGGGTGCGGCAGCAGCAATCTCTATAGCGGTGGCGGCGGCGCAGCGGCCTCCGTGCGCACGTANNCTCGGGCATCGCCGCTGGTGCATTAACCCGGCAATGCAGCGCGTCGGCTTTGCCGCGTCAAACAAGCATTCGGCCATGTGGAGCTTCGACGGCTCGCGCAAGGAAACCAACGATTGGACCGTCATCGCCTGCCCCGCGCAGGGCCTATACCCATCCGATCACTTCGACTCCCGCAACGCCTGGAGCGTATCGCTGAATGAAAAGAAGTTCCGCAAACCCGCGAAAGATGCAATCAAGGTGAGCGTCTCGCCGGCGGCGATCTCACTCACGGAAGGCTCCATCAAACCAGCCGAAAGGCCGTTGAAACTCGATTACTTCAACGTCAACCTGGATGGCTTGGGCGTCCCAAACTGCATCATCTTCCGCCCCGAAATCGTCTCGACCGCGCCCGGAGCGATCTACCTGGTGGAGATCGACGGATTGAAGCGACGGGACGGCGCGCCTGCCAAATTGAGATATCTGGTGGAATTCTTCCGCAATCGCTAAGGCCAGTGCGTCACCGCCGCGAACCGATGTGCCGATTCAACGCGGTTCAATTATACGAGTCCCGAGTTCCCACGCGCCCGGGCTGGAGCCGGTGAACGTTTCGGCGATCTTTCCCGTCTGGCGCCTGTACTCTTCCACGATCTCCGCAATCGCGGCATCGGCGGAGGCCGCCTGATCGGCGAGGACCGCGATGCTTCCGCCGCCCCCACCGCCGGTGATCCGCGCCCCATACAAGCCAGCCGATTCCCGCTCGCGAACGAGTTGAACGAGCAACTCGCACTCCGGCGCGCCCAGCAACGCATCGTGCGTGTACGAAAAACTCGAGGAATACATCAGGTGCCCCGCTTTATCGAGCTCCCCGCGCCGATCGGGATCCTCCGGCGACATCGCCGCGGCTTCTTCCAAAAACCGCACGAAATTTTCCACGCGCAGCGGCTCGATCACATGATGATCCACCGCCTGCCGCACGCGATAATGCTCATCCGCCGCAACGGTCGTTGCAGGATCGATCGTGCCGCCATAGCGAAGTAGAAACTCGCCGCCCTTGATCGTTTCCGGCAAGTAAGGCCGGAAATATTTCTTGTAATCATCGGGCGCAAGGTTCGCGAGATACCCATTCATCGGGTCGGCTTCGAGCGCGCGTCCGGCGGCGCGGCCGAATTCGCGCATCTTTTCGAGGATGATGCGGTGGCCCATGAAAGCCGCGCAGCGCGTCAGAGCGTATTGCCCGCCGCCCACGCTGTGCTTCACGTTGCTGTTGATGCCCAGCACGCGCGTCCCTGCCGACAGGTTCAGCGGCGGCTGCATTTCGCACGGCTGGCAGACAAGCCGCAGCAGCGTGTTCGACTGCCCCGCGCAGCACGCCACCTGGTCCATAATGCCGCAGGGCGCGCCAACGATTCTGTTCTCAACCGCCTGGCATAACGCCGCCACCCGCAGCGCATCGAGCTTTTCGCGCAGACCAAAGTGATCGATGAGGTTGACCATCGTCGCCACTTCAATCGCCGCCGACGAGGCGATGCCCGCTCCCATCGGGATCGTGCTCAAAAGCGCAAGATTCAGGCCGCGATGTCGTGAATCGCGCAGATCGACCAAGCCTTCCCCGTGAAGCATGTTCAAACACCCGGCGACGTAACCCGCCCAGCGCCGGCCCGGCTGCGCGAATTCCTTCCGTAATAATTCAGTCGAACTCCCCGCCAGCGCATCCAGCGGAATCCTTAGCGTGAACGGCAGATGCTCATCGAGCAGGTTGAATGAAAAGATCTGCACTTCGCGGTCGTCGCGCTCCTGCAACGCGACGGCCGCCGCGCGATCGAGCGGCATCTGGCAGACCAGCGAGCCGCTATAGTCGGCGATGCCCCCCATCACATCCAGCCGGGCAGGGGCGCGGCTCACGCGCAGCGCGCGATCGCGACGCAAGGCGTCGGAAAGTTCGCCTACGATCCTGCGAAGCAGAGACGGCGTGGGCGGCGGGAAATCGTGGAGATGATGATTTAGTAAGGCGTCGCTCATCACGGCCGATCGCTTCGCTCGCGCGCGATGCACACGCGCGCGCGATCACAACAAACATTCGAGCGATCAAGCCGTCACGCGCGACTTGGCGCGATCATTCAGCTTTTTGTTTTTCGCCCTTGTACAGATCGAGATAGAAATAAAGCAGTTCCTTCTCGCCGACTTTCTTGGTGCGCGAGTGATGAAAGCGAAACTTCTCGAAAAGCTTGACGGCCGGCTCGCGATCCACAAATGTGTCCAGCGCGATCTTGAGATACTGGCATTCATGGCAGAAGCGCACCGCCGCCTCGACCAGTGCCGAACCAATGCCGCGCCGGCGATGCGCCTGGCTGACGCGCAGGCGGCGGATTTCTCCAACGCCATCGCCATGGTGCTGCACGCCGATCATGCCCACGACCTCGCCTTCCGCCGACTCGGCGATCCAAAAGTGGCTCCCGGAACGCATGTAGGCGGACATGATGTCGTCAATGTCGAAGCCCGTATCGTTTTCCGCGAGCTTTCCGGCCAGCAATCCTTCCACGTAAAGCTTGCGACACGCCGGCAAATCCGTTTCACGAAAACTGCGAATGCTGAATTGCGGCGGCTGAGACGACGGCGCGGAAGATGGGGACGGATCGGGCATTGCAACTGCATTGTAGCACCGCGGCAAGCGCCGGAGAAACGGCGGGAAATGACCGAAGCTTGAGGAATTTTCCGAAAGATGAGATCTAAATGAGCGTCGCCAAGAAAGAATCCGAAATCTGAAATCTCAAATCTGAAATCTCAAATCTGAAATCTCAAATCTGAAATCTCAAATTCGAGATTTGCCTTCGCGAGAATCGCTCAACGTTGGACGCCGCGCGTGCCGACTCATTTCACGGCGCTACAACGATTCTCTCCACCCGGTCCAGCTCCGTATCCAGCACCGCAACCGTCTTAGGCGACGCTCGATGCAGCGCTCCTGGATTGATAATCCGCGTGCGGCCCACGCGCTGATCCGCATAAACATGCGAGTGCCCGAGCAGCAGATAATCGTGCTGCTGGCCGTCAAGGACGCGTTTCTTTAGCGCGCTATCGTCGCCGTGGGTAACCGCAAAGCTCTTCCCGCCGAGCGTCAGCTCCACGAAGCGCCCCCCGCACGAAAGCCCCAGCCCTGCGGCATAATCCTCCAGCGCGGCGACATCCCAATCATTGTTCCCCCAGATGAACGTGACCGGCAGTCCCGCAAGCTGGTCGAGCACGCGCTGCCCGCCGCCGACGTCGCCACAGTGAATGTAATGTTCCACGTTTCGCCCGCGCAGCATATGCAGCGCGATGACAAGAGCATCAATGCGGTCGTGCGTGTCGCTAAGGATGCCGATGAGCATCGGGGGATTGTACCAACCGAATCGGCTTGCATTGCCTCGACGTTCATCGCAGGATGTCGGCTGAACCATGTCGCTGCATCTGCTTGCCAATCCGCCGCTCTCCGATCAGGCGATCTGGGCGATCGTCGGGGTCGGCGGAATGATCGGCCTCTACCTCCTGATGCGCCCGCGCGGCAAGCACAAGGTTGACCCGCTTTCTTCGGGCTTGAAATTTCCGCTCGCACGGCAGCGCTCCGTCGAACAGCAGATGACGAACCTGTTGGTCGAGCTTTCAGACATGGCCCGCCAGATCACCGCACAGCTCGATACGCGCGCGGCGAAGCTCGAATTGCTTATCCGCGAGGCGGATGAAAAGCTGGCCGCGCTCGGCTCGCTGATCAAATCCGATTCAAATCACGAGGCACACCGCGCCGCCGCCCCCGAAGTCCGTAAGGACACCCTGTCAGGATCGTCAGCCACAAGTCTGACAACCGATAATCCCGCTGGAAAAGCCACATCCACTCGTCCCGCGTCCCCGCCGCCCGCGGTCGATCGCCGCTACGCCGAGGTTTACGCACTGGCCGATGAAGGCCGCCATGCAAACGAAATTGCCCGCCTTCTGCAACGCCCCGCCGGGGAAATCGAGCTGATCCTCGCCCTGCGCCCCAAATAACCCGGCATGGACTTTGCAATTGCCCTCATCAGCATGAGCGCGCGCGATCGGACCTTAACCACCTCCGCGATCGGTCCGATCTCCCATGGACGGGGCATTTTTATGGCACAGTTCTCCTGGCCTTCTCCACTTGACCAGATTGCCGGCCGCCATCGCCGCGTCGGCGAGCTGCTGGCAGTATTATGGGTGCTGAGCTTGTCGGACCTGTTCTTCACGGTCTGGGCTCATCGCTTCACGCCCTTCTATGAAATGAACCCGATCGCCCGCGCGCTGCTCGAAAGCGGCGCGGTTGGGCTGCTGATCTGGTTCAAGCTTGTCATGACGGCGACGGGTTCTACGATCTTCTGGCGCACGCGCCGCCACGGGCGCGCGGAGATCGCGCTCTGGGCAATCGTCGCGGTGTACGTGCTGCTCGCCTTCCAGTGGTCGAGCTACACGAGCGGCGCGGTGATGATGGCGATGCGCTGAATCGCGCCGGTCGCCCTCGCGGATCACTTTTCAGCCGTCCTGGCATCTGCTAAACCCACCCTTCACGACGCCCCTTCCCATCCCGGCGCGCCCCCGGTACAAGCATTCGCGTGGACCTGTTCTGGAAGATCATGGCGACGCTGGCCCTCGTCGCCCTCAACGGCTTCTTCGTGGCCGCCGAGTTCGCCGCCGTCAGCGCACGCCTCAGCCGCCTGGAATCCGAGGCGGATCAGCGCCTGCTCGCGCGCATCGCCCTTCAGATCAAGCGCAAGCTCGACCTGTACCTTTCCAGTTGCCAGCTCGGCGTAACCCTGGCCAGCCTGGGCCTCGGCGCGCTGACCGAACCGGTCGTCACCACCATCCTTGCCACGCCCCTTCGGTGGCTGCATCTGCCGGAACATGAGATTCACGCCGTCGGCTTTGTGGCGGCGCTGGCCGTCGCGACGCTGCTGCACATCGTGCTCGGCGAGCAGGCGCCGAAGAACTGGGCCATCCTCTACGCCGACTGGATGCTCGAAGTGCTCGGGCTCCCGCTCGTCATCTTCACGTATATTTTTTACCCCGCCATCTGGGCGCTGAACGCGATCACCAACGGCGTGCTCCGGCTCACCGGCGTCAAAACCGGCGCGGGGGCCAACGTGCTCCCGCACACCGAAGACGAGCTGCGCGCCCTGCTCGCGCAGGCGGCCCAGCATGGCACGATCACCAAGGGCCGCGAAGAGCTGCTCCAGTCGGCTTTCGATTTCGGGGAGCTCAAGGTCCGCCAGATCATGACGCCGCGCACCGAGGTGGACTACCTTCGCCTCGACCAGCCGATCGGCGAAGTCCTGCGCACCGTGCAGAAAGGGGAGTACACCCGTCTACCGCTCTGCGATGGCGACATCGACCACGTCGTGGGCCTCGTGCACATGAAAGACCTGTTCAATCACCTCAAGCTCATCCCCGGCCGGCTGCGCTTCACCGGTGAGAAGGATGGCGACCAGGTGATCGCCATCGCCGACGGCATGCCCGGCTCGCAGGTACACGTCATCGGCTCAGGCGATATCGACCTGCGCCAAATTAAGCGCGACGTGATATTCGTCCCCGAGCTCCTGGCGGTGCCCAAGCTGCTGCGGCAGTTTCAGACCTCGCACATCCACATGGCCGTGGTAGTGGACGAGTACGGCGCGACGCTGGGGATCGTCACGCTGGAAGACGTGGTGGAAGAGATCGTGGGCGAGATCGAAGATGAATTTGACAAAGCGACGCCGTCCTCGTTCGTGCCGGAAGGGAACGGCTTTCGAACAACCGGGCTTTATCCGATCCACGAGCTGCGCGACAAGCTGGGGCTGGCGGAACTGGACGGCGGCGACGTGGACACGCTCGGCGGGCTGATCACCAAACAGCTCGGGCGTTGGCCGCGCCCGGGCGATACCGTTGCATTCGGCGACTATCTGGCCAAGGTGATGACGGTTCTGCAGAAACGGCGCGTCGGTCAGGTATTGATCACGCCAAAACCCGCAGAGGCGAAAAAAGAAAACGGGAACGGGAAGTGATTATCCCCCGAACGGGAGAGGGTGCGCGATCAGGCGACGACCGATTCCTCGTGTGAATCAGCCGGCGACTGGCCATTGCCATTGCCGTTGCCATTCGCGAACATCCCGGCGACGTCAGGGTGCCGCAGGCCGATGCCGCTGAGCGGTTCGATCTCACCGACAGGCGCAGCGAAAGGGACGGCGTACGGGTCGCGCGGCGAGCTGCCGCGGAAGCCGACCGTGAGGATCAACAGGCTGAAGACGAAAAAAATGCCAGAGCCAGCGCCGAGGGCTGCCATGAAGCGGCGGTCTTCCAATTCCAGAGGCTCTTCCATCTTCGGCGCCGATGGATATGCATCCGCGCTGGCCGACTGCAGCAACTGATCCAATCGCCTCTGCGTCGTCTTGATTTCCGCGTTCTCGCCACCATCAAGTGCGAAGACGCGCGGCGTGAGGCGGTCGAAATCCTGCCGTGCCTTTTCCGCGGCCGCTGTCTGTTCGGCGGCGACGCCGGCGGCCTTTTCCTTCGTGAAGTACGAATCGTACGCCTGCTTCTCCTGTTCCTTCAGCGCTGCATAGGCGCCCCGCTTCTTATCGATCATCGCCTTGCGCGCAATGCGCTCCTCGGCGGGCAACTGCTGGCCGTTGATCGCCAGCAGCGCCTTTTTCCGATCGTCCACCTTGGCGGCGAGCAGGCGCGCCGTATCCTCCAGCCCCTTAAGGCCCGAGTTGGCGTCGCTGCCCTGAGCCTCGAGTGCCTCCGCGAAGATCTTGCGGGCGTTGTTCACGGCATCCAGCTTCGACGTCATCTGCTGCGCGGCCTGCCGCTGTGAATCGGGCAGTTTTTCCACGGTCGGTGCGAGCTGCGAGAAATTCTTCTCCAGCTCCCTGGCAAACGCCTCGGCCTGTTTTCGATCCGAGGCCAGCTGCTTGCGCGCATCGGTGATCTCCTGCTGCACTTTCTTCGCATATTCGTCGAACGTCGCCACGATCGGGTCGTGGTCGAGCTCCATTTTGCGCTGCTCGATCTTCGCGAGGCGCGCTTCGAGCTGTTTGTTGATTTCCAGGGCCTCCTTCGTCAAGCCGCTCCCGGCGGCCGCGCCCTGCTGGCGCTCCAGCATCCCCAGGTCGTCCTTCATGCGCTTCATCTCGACGTCGGCATCCCACAACTCCTTGCGCCGAGCGGCAATGCGCCCGTCCAAATAGCGCTTGTCCTCCAGCCATTTTTCGTACGTTTTCTGCTGGCGGTCGAGCAGGTCGCCGCTCAACTTCTGGGCGGTTTCCTGAAGCTTCTGATTGTTTTTGAAGAACTCCGACAGCTCCGGATTGTCCTTGAGCATGCGCTGCACCACGCTGCTGCTCTGCTGGAATTGCTCCAGCGCCGTATCCAGGGCCTTTCGCGCGTTCTCCGCCCGCTTTTGAAGCTCATCAAGCTGCGAATCGCCGCTGGAAGTGGGCGTCCCGCTCGTCGTGGATGTCGCGTCGTTCCCAATTGATGCCGTGCCAGTGCCGCCGGCAGGGCTTCCCGCCTCTTCCAGTTGCTGGAGCTCAGTCTCCGCGGCATGACGAGCGGCGACGGCATTCTTCCACGCCTTCTCGGCCGCGGCGCGCTCGCTGTTGAGCGCTTTGAGCTGTTCGTCGGCGGGCAGTTGACCCATCGCGGCCTGAGCGCGGTTCCGCTCCAGCTTCAGTTCGTCCAATTCGCGGATCTTCCGCTCGAGCGACGCCCGCACATCCGCGATCTGCTGGCGATTCTTTTTCGCGGCGTCAATCATCTCGGCGTCGAGTGCCACCACCGCGTCGAGGACGGCCTTGGTGCGGTCTGCATCCAGAACGCGGTCGCTGCCGACGTAGCTGTAAATCAGCGTGCCGCCGCTCGTCCATTTGACGCGCGTTTCGTTCTTGCCGAAATCTTCCGGGTTTCCCAGAAAACCAGCGGGGATCTGTGGATGTTTATTCTGAAAGTCCGTCAGTGCGATCTGCCGCGCCTTTTCGCTGACGAACAGCGCGTTCTGCGAATCCTGCACGCGGCGCTGCGCCTCTACGGGCAGCTTGTTAAAATTCTCGAAAGTGATGGATCCCTGCTGGCGGCCTTGGGGCTTCATGACTGAGTAGATGATCACGAAGGCGGCGATCATGGTGATAAACATCACGGCCAGCAGTAAGCCGATGAGTCGCCCCCGGCTCCGGACCGGTGGCACGGCGGCAGGCTCGAACATCGGAGCCCGCGACGCCATGGGCGGCACGTTGACCGCCATCCGGTCCACGTTGGCCGGCGCCGCGCCGGCCGGCGTATTGCGGGCGGCAGGCCGCTGGACTGCGCGCCCGGCCTGGCGAGCGGGCAGGTTCTCTCCATTGGATGGAACCCGCGCCCGATTCTGCGTCGGCGGCACGCGCGACGGCGGCGACGGCTGCGGGACCGAAACGGCGGGCGCGCCGAGATCATTCGCAAGCCGATTGGCCATCGCCTCCACTTCCGGATCCACCGTCGGCTGAGCTTTCGATTTTCTGGGCTCGCGAGTCGGCCGCCTCTTCGTCGATTTTGCTGAAGGCTCGCCCGCATCGGCCGGCGGCACCTTCGGAGTGCCGCGAACAGCCGTTCCGAAGAACGGATCGCTCGAAAGGTCGGCAGACAACCCTTGCGCGAAAACGTCTACATCCGGCGTGGGCGCGGCGCTGAGCCCGCCAAAAACCTGCGCGGACTCTCCAAATCCATCCGGCACCTCGGGCGGCGCTGCAAAACCTTCCGGCTCGGGTTGAACGATCGGTTGAGCCTTGGTTCGGCGCGGAGGAGGCGGCATCCTCAGCTTGTTCTGTAGCGCGGGCCGCGCGGGCAACGGTTCGTCCGCGGCCGCAATCGGCTCCTCGGCGGGTGGTTCCTCGGCAACAGGCTCGGGTTCTTCAGCAGCGTGCTCAAAGACTTCATCCGTCGCCGCCGGATCCGCATGAGCCGTCGCGTATTGGTCGCCGGCTTCCTCC
>WNFL01183222.1_pt1 | contig 11340 bp, 10 predicted proteins | sample 5400361 | NCBI WGS metagenome assembly WNFL01 (sample SAMN13153351, study PRJNA577476) | soil metagenome | isolation source: 40 cm soil on Douglas fir-dominated hillslope | place: USA:California | collected 2013-09-17
CTATGACGCGAGCAAAGGCGCGTTCATGACCTGGGTTACTACCGTCACACGCAATCTGCTCGTCGATCACTTCCGCAAGACCAAGCAAGACCGAATGACAGATTCGCTGGATGCGGCTCCCTCAGAACACGAAGACGCGCAGCCGCGATCCACGCAGATCGCCGACCCCTCGCGGTCGGCTGATAACCATGTACAGAGCCGGGAGACGCGGGAAGCGGTCCATCAGGCTCTCCAGAAGCTTTCTCCCGAATTGCGCGAGGCCGTGATTCTGCGGGACCTCCAAGACATGGATTACAGAGATATTGCAGGCGCTTTGAAGGTTCCGGAAGGGACCGTTAAGTCCAGAATTAACCGGGGGCGCGCGGAACTTGCACGCCTACTTCAACGTACATATAGGCAGGTGATGTGATGCCAGGCGAAACCAAACACGGGATCGAGTGCAGCCAGTTCGAAGCCCTGCTCAGTGAAGCCCTTGACGGGCAATTGAGCGGGTCCGGCAAGCAAAGCTTCGAGGCGCACGGACGGGTCTGTTCGATCTGCGGGCCTTTGCTCGCAGACGCAGTCGCCGGACGGCAATGGCTGAAATCGCTTGAGGAAGTTGAACCTCCCGCTCACCTGATGAACAGCATTCTGGCGTCGACCAGCGGGATCTCGAGCGCACGGCTGCAAGCCGCCACAACCGGCCGCCCGGCAACAGGCATCGGCGAACGTGTGCGGGAGTGGTGGGACTCATTCATCACGCCGACTACCGCTTTCGTTCGTCAGCCACGCTTCGTGATGTCGTTCGGCATGATCTTCTTCTCGTTCTCGCTGATCCTCACATCAGCGGGCGTGAAGCCGGCAGACCTGGCGGGGATCAGTTTGCGACCCTCCGCTCTGAAGCGGAATTACTATCTCGATCAGGCAAAGGTCGTAAAGTTTTACGAGAACATTCGTTTCGTGTACGAAATTGAGTCCCGGGTGCGCGAGTTCAAGCGTTCAACGACTCCCGCCGAACCTGGTCCAGAAAAGCCAACCAAAAACCGCAAGAACAACAACGACACAAGTGGACAACCAGACCAGAAACAGGAGCGAAATTATTCCCGTGAGGAGAACCAGCCGGTGTTAGCCGGCCTGCCGGATTTGCCACCTGCCGTGACGGTAACCACGAACAGGAGGTTCGTATGAACTGCGCCAATCATGCTGATGCGTCAGCAGTGGCCTATTGCCGTACTTGTGGGAAGCCACTGTGCGCGAACTGCACACGTCCAGTGAAGGGCGTGATCTATTGCGAAGATTGTCTGGGAGCGAGGATGGCGGGAACGGTGCCGCCGCCCGCTCCGGGCTTTGCGCCGGGCGCTGGAGGCACGAACGCGGGCTTTGTTCCGTCTTCGCCCGTGACTCCGGGATCCGGACCGAACCCCGCGCTAGCGGGGGTTCTCGCCGGCTTCTTTCCCTTTGGCGTGGGCGCCGTTTATACCGGCCAGTATGCCAAAGGGCTTGCGCACCTGATCATTTTCGGATTGCTGGTTGCGGGCGCCAGTGCAAGTGATCATGGCGGCAGCGAAATTCTGGGCATCATCTGCGGAATAGGAATTGCCTTCTTTTATGTTTACCAGATCATTGACAGCGTTCGTTCCGCCCGTGCGCTTCAGCTCGGCCAGACTCCTCCCGATCCTTTTAACCTGGCGCAAACTTTCACCGCGGGCGAGCGAATCGATGCGAAAAAAATTCCGACCGGCGCGGTGATTCTGATCCTGATTGGCGCTTTCTTTCTTCTGCATACGCTTGGGCTGAGTGAATTCGGCGTCGACCGCTTCTGGCCGATATTGCTGATCGTGCTGGGAGGCTGGATGTTCGCGCGGAACTTCGGCCTATTGGACAGCGCCAGTGGCACGACAACCGACGCACGCTGCCAACGTAGGCTGTTGATGGGTCCGGCGATGATTACAACGATGGGAATACTGTTCCTGCTTTCGGAACTGCGGGTTGCCAGTTTCAGCCGGACATGGCCGATCATTCTGCTCGTGATTGGCGGTGTGAAGTTGCTGCAAGGCTCGATTGTGGGTGCTGGTTCCACCACCCCACCCGGTCCCGGAGCGCCTGGTTCTGGCTCGGGAACGACAATGCCGCCATCGCCTCCGAGTGAGGTGACTCATGGCTAGCCCAGTCATGACGCCGCGACCGTCTCGCTCTATTGCGGGGCCGGTCGTTTTGATCATCATTGGAGTGCTGTTCCTCCTGATGACGCTGGGCGTCCTCAACCGTTATTCGCTGTTTGAACTTTACGGAAGATACTGGCCAGCACTGCTGATCCTGTGGGGCGTAATCAAGCTCATCGAGCACGAACAGGCGAAGCGCTCCGGACTACCATCGCGCGGCATTGGCGCCGGAGGCGTGTTTCTGGCGCTGTTCATCGTCTTCACGGGCCTGTCGGCGACTCAGTTTATTCGTGTGTGGCCCAACATCAAGGAGCACATCCAACTCGGCGACAACGAAGATATTGAAGACTGGATGGGCAGGTCCAGCTTCGATTACAGCGACGAACTCAGCAAGGAGTTTCCCGCTGGCGGAATTTTGCGAATCAACAACGAGCGTGGCTCCGTCAACATCAACGTGGCCGAGGATAGTCACATGCTCAAGGTCTCGGTGCGCAAGAAGATTCGCGCTGAGAAGCAGGAAGAAGCCGACAGGTACAACCAAAAGACTAAACCCGAGATCACCGTCAACGACAAGATCGTTACTTTGAATGCCAACACTCAGGGCGCTGGCGACAAGAGTGTAACTACCGACATGGACGTCTACGTGCCCCGCAACGTCGAACTCGTAATCACGGATCGCCGGGGCGATGTCACCTTAACTGGTGTCTCTGGCAATGCTTCGATCAATCACCAACGCGGTGAAGTCAACGTAAGTGAGCACACCGGGAACGTAACGATCGATATGGACGGCAGTTCTTCGCGTGTCCAGCATGTGAAAGGCGATGTGACCATCCAGGGACGCGGGAATGAGGTCGCCGTCGAAGATGTGGACGGCGCGGCCCATCTGAATGGTGAGTTCCAGGAAAGCGTGCGTCTGGTGCGGATAGCAAAAGCAGTCACTTTCCGCTCTGCCCGCACCGACATGGAGTTCGCGCGCCTCGATGGCCGTCTCGATCTCGATTCCGGCGATCTGCGCGCTGATTCTCTCACCGGGCCGATGCGCCTGGTCACGCGCTCCAAAGACATCAGCCTCGAAGGCTTGACCGGCGACTTGCGCTTGAAGGACGAAAACGGCACAGTGGAAATAGGCCTGCACAAGCCCGGCAACATTCAGATCGAAAATCGCAAAGGCGACGTGCAAGTGACGATACCCCCGAACGTAGCCGTCAAAATCGAAGCGCGTTCCCAAGGCGGCGAGATCTCTAGTGACTTCAGCGAACTGCAAATCAACAATAACGACCATCAAGCCAGCGCCACGGGCGCGATTGGGAGCAATGGTCCAAACCTGGTGATCAACAATGAGCACGGGAGCGTCGAGATTCGCAAGGGGACGGTGGCGGTCACGCCGCCCGCGCCGCCAGTCGTCCCCGGAGCGCCGGGAAAACCTGCCAAGCCCGCAAAAGCAATGCCGGCACCGAAAGCACCGCCGGTCGAGAGCGAGAACTAAAGTAGAGACGGGGCTTGCCCCGTCTCCGCTGGCGCTATCGGAGTGATCGCTCTCGGAAATCAACCCAATCGTATGTGACCCGAATCACCCTGTTCAAGGCCGTGAAGTGAGTACGATCTGTTGTCGTGACTCTCTTTCAGAAGCGATATCGAGTTGAAACTGCCCGTCTAGCCGACTGGAACTACGGCGCTGCGGGTTGGTACTTCGTGACCATTTGCACCAAAAGCAAAAAATGTACTCTCGGATCGGTGATTGATAGCCAGATCGTCCTGTCTCATGCCGGCACGATAGCAGAGCACGAACTCTCGGTCGCAGCGGCACACTATTCCGATGTGTCGATTGATAGCGTTGTGGTGATGCCCAACCATGTTCATGTAATCATCGTGATAGGTGGACTCCATCGATATTCTCCTTCGTCGACCACACCCATCCGTGCTGAACAGTGTCGGCCGCCGACGCTCGCCACGATCATTGGAGGTTACAAATCAGCGGTAACACGGCATTGCCACTTGCAAGGAATTCGAACATTTCAGTGGCAGTCTCGCTTTCATGATCGCATTCTGGGTTCCGATGCAGCGGTGACTGCGGTTCGAGACTACATTCGGCGAAACCCGGAGAATTGGAAAAAGGACCCCGTATATTCGACCGCCGGGCCCACATGACGCGATCGCTCTCGCGCGCATGAATTACAGAATAACTTTTTGTAGACCGCCTCTTGCCCCGTATCCGTCGCGATTGTCCGTAGGTTGCGCGGGCGGAGACGGGGCAAGCCCCGTCTCTACGCGTTGAGCCGAACAGCCTCCCACCCCATGTTAGATTCGAATCATGCGCGCAATTTTGCAGAAACGCGGGCTGCGTTTCGTTTTTGCGGCCAACGTGATCTCCATGCTGGGCAGCGGCATGAACTCCGCTGCGGTCGCCTGGACGGTTCTGCAACGAACGCATTCTGAGATGGCGCTGGGCACGTTCGCTGTTCTGCAAACGCTCCCCGCCATGCTCATGCTGCCATTCACGGGCGTAATCATTGACCGCGAAGACCGCCGTCGACTGGTCATGATGCTCGACGCCGCGCGCGCCATCATCATTCTCGTGGTCGCGGTACTGGCCTTTCGCGGCCGCGTTCAAGTCTGGCAACTCTATCTGATGAACACGCTGGTCGCCGCCGGCTTCTGGATGTTCTGGCCGACCATCACCGCGCTCATCCAGGAACTCACGCCCGAAGGCGAGTTCGTGTCTTCGAACACGCTCCTGCTGGCTGGCGTGCAAGGCGGATGGATGATTGCCGGCGCGATTGTCGGATTCGTATACGAACACATCGGCCTGGGCGGTGTGCTGCTGATCGACGTCAGCACCTACGTCGTTTCTTTCCTGTGCTATTTCGCCGTACGCCAGGGCCGCGTCGTGCCTCGGGCAGCAGAACTGAAGCATGATCTTGAAGCCGCGGAAACTGCCGTCCAGCGCTTTATTCGCGAGATGAGCGAAGGACTGGTTTTTCTCCGCGACCATCGCAGCGTAATTTTTCTAGGCACCAGCTGGGCGCTTTTTCTGGGCGCGATGATGACCGGCGTAGTCGTCACTCCGCCGCTCAGCGATAAGGTGTTTCATGCCGGCGCAAAGGGCTACGGCTGGCTGAATGGGGGCTGGGGTGTCGGCGCGTTTCTCAGCGCGCTCTACGCTCCCGCGGCAATTGCAAAACTGGGATCACGCGGGTCGATCGCGATTTCGATGGCCATGTTGACCATCGCCATGGCGCTGTCCCCGTATTCGCCATGGCTCGCATTGGCCGTTCTTTTCTATGGCCTGATGGGATCGGCTCGCGGCCTGAGCGGCGTCGCCATGAACACCAGCTTGATGCAGCAGGTGCCTTCTCATTTCATGGGACGCGTCCAGAATACGTTCTATTTTTTCGGGACGCTCTTGCAGATAGTCCTCGGCATCACGGTCGGCTGGATCGCCTCGCGCGTCAGCCTGACAGCGGGCTTTGGCTTGATCGCCGCAGTGTACGCAGTCGCTTTCGGCAGCGCGCTGTGGCCGATCAAAACCGCACCGGCAGTCGCTTCCGTTGTGGAGTAGCGGCTACTCCGGCGAGATCCGGATTTCGTAATGCACCGATTTCGGATCATAGCGCGAAAGCAGTCCAGCAGCTTGCGGGTGAAGAACTGCAGTTTGGTAGTCTTCGCCCGCGAACTGCCGCACCGCGTCGAGCGATGTAAACATCGTGACGGTGACGAACTCAACTTCCTCGCCGGCCGCGCGCCGCAGCAAATAAGCACCCCGAAACCCGTGGATGCGTCGCATACTGGGAAACATTTCGTCTCGCAGCAGTTTCTCGTAGCTGTCGGCATTTTGTGGATTCGTCCAGCCATGCCACATGCGGGCGATCATGGTGCGTCCTCGTTGGATTCTAGAGATTTAAGGATAATTGGTTGGCAAGGTGTGGTGTGAGTGAAAAGCCGGCGAATGCAATTTTGGAGGAACTACGCTAGAGAGATAATCGCCTTAGCTAACCCTCTAACGGCACAGTTTTGTAATCGCAGGCGGTGCGGCAAGCTTCGCAATAGAGGAGACCGTCCGTGCACAACCGGATGTTAAGTTGCGATTGGCACAGCACGCAGAATTTTTCGCAGTAGCAGCGGGATTCAGCCTGCTCACACTGAGCGCAAAGGACTCGGCCGACGGACTTGGTGGACATGCTGGAAGTCTAATGCGTGTACAAAGTCCGGGAAACATGACGGAAGTCACGAGAGCAGGGGGCAGGTCGCAGCGGGCAGGTGGCAGAAAAAGCGAGCAACTGTTGGGTTTGCTGCTATCTGCGACCTGCCAACTGCCTTCCGTTTGCTGCGTTTCGCGCGTGGATGTTAATTTAAATAGTTGCACACTCCGACAGCTTCGACACTGTCTGACCGAGGTTTGTTCTTGTCTGCTGTTCAGGCTACTCCGCCGTTGCTTCGCAAGACTGCGCTGAATGCCGTCCATCGGGCGATGGGCGCGAAGATGGTCGAGTTCGGCGGCTGGGATATGCCGGTCGAGTATCCTGCGTCAATCGGCTGCGGCATTGTGGCCGAGCACATGGCGGTACGTACGGGCGTCGGAATTTTTGACGTCAGCCACATGGGTGACATTCGCCTTTCGGGGCCGGGCGCGCTGGATGCCGTCCAGCATATTTCCATGAACGACGCTTCGCGGCTGGCGATCGGGCAGGCGCAGTATTCGGCGCTGCTGTATCCGCAAGGGACGTTCGTCGACGACGTGATCGTTCATCGACTGGGCGAGGAAGATTATCTTCTCGTGATCAACGCCGGCACGCGAGAGAAGGATTTCAACTGGGTGCGCGACAACACGCGACAGTTCAAGTGCCGTGTCGAGCATCTCTCCGATGATTTCACGCAAATTGCGGTCCAGGGACCCAAGGCAGTCAACCTACTTCAGAAACTCACAGACGCCGATCTGAGCGCGGTGAAGTTTTATTGGGTCACACGCGGGATGGTGTGCGGACTGCGCGATATCCTGATTGCTCGTACCGGATACACCGCGGAAGATGGCTTCGAAATTTACATTCCTTCCGACGATGTGACGAGCGCCCGCGTGTGGAATGAAGTTTTGGCGGCAGGAAAGGAATTCGGCGCGATACCGTGCGGGCTCGGAGCGCGCAACACGCTGCGTCTTGAAGGCAAGCTGCCTCTCTATGGACACGAAATTTCCGACACGATTAATGTCTGGGAGGCGGGCCTGGACCGCTTCTGCAAAATGGAAAAGCCGGAATTTGTGGGACGGGCAGCGCTGGAGAAGGCACGGACTGCGGGCGTGACGAAGACCCTTGTCGGACTCGAGATGGTGGAGCGTGGCATTGCGCGCGACGGATATAAGGTTCTGGACAATGATGGACGCGAGATCGGATACATCACCAGCGGGTCTCCGGCGCCGTTTTTGAAGAAGAACATTGCGCTTGCGTACGTTCCGCCGGAGCATGCGGCGATCGGAAGCACGGTGAAAATTGAAATTCGTGGGCAAGGCGTGAAGGCGCAGGTAGTACCGACACCTTTTTATAAACGTCCGAAAAGGGCCTAACCACGGGGAGCACGGAGGACACGGGGGGAAGACCCGATGTCTTATGGACCACCGCAGGGATCACGCCTTGGTTGCAAGAAGCAAGAAGCTAGAAGCAGGAGCTAGAAGCGAAATGTCATATCTGACTGACCGCAAGTACACGAAAGAACATGAGTGGATCACGCCCGACGGTACCGTCGGCATCACGCAGTATGCGCAGGAGTCGCTGGGGGACATCGTGTTCGTGGATCTTCCCAAGGTAGGGACGGAAGTCACGGCTGGCAAGACGCTTGGCACGGTGGAGTCGGTTAAAGCCGTGTCGGACTTGTACGCTCCCGCGTCGGGAACGGTCATGGAGGTGAATGGCGAGCTTGCAACATCGCCGGAGAAAGTCAACAAAGATCCGCACGGAACCTGGATGGTGAAGCTCAAGCTGAAGAATCCGGACGAACTGAGTGGGCTGCTTTTGGCGGCGGATTACGAGAAATTCGTGAGCGAGGAATCTGGACACTGAGAGATCTGTTGAAAGTGAGAAGTCAGATTGCTGAGGTGAGATCTCCCTCCCCAAAGTGCCAGCTGCATGCCACAATCGAATCGACTGCTAGTCACATCTATATCGGAATCCTATGAGATATCTGCCTAAGTCTCCCGCGGACCGCGAAGCCATGCTGAAGGCGATTGGGGTGCGCTCGATTGACGATCTGTTTTCGCCGATTCCAGGCGAGTACAGGCTCAGCCGGGACTTGAACGTCCCGCGGCAAATGGCTGAGTCTGAGATCGTGGACTGGTTCAAGCTGCGATCCAAGGAAAACGGCGACGATTACACGAGTTTTCTAGGTGCAGGCGCCTACTTCCACTATCGGCCGGTCGTGATTGACGCGCTCGTGCAACGCGGGGAGTTTCTGACCTCCTATACGCCATATCAAGCTGAGTTCGCACAGGGCACGCTCCAGGCAATTTTCGAGTTTCAGACAATGATTTCGGAGCTCACCGGGATGGATCTGGCGAACGCGTCGATGTACGACGGGTCCACCGGGGCCGCCGAGGCTGTGATGATGGCGGTGCGCATCACGGGCAAAAGTTCAGCGGTAATCGCGCGCAGCTTGCATCCAGAGTATCGCGAGGTAATGGCAACATACGCCACCCATCAGGGGATTCCGCTGAAAACGGTCGCGTTCACAGATTCGGGTCGCGTCGATTTGAAAGAACTGGAGAAATCGATCACGGACGATACGGCGTGCGTGCTCATCCAGTCGCCGAATTTTTTTGGGACAGTCGAGGACGTGGAGGCGATTGCCGAGATCGCGCATCGGCGCGGCGCGCTGCTGATTGTCTCGATCGCGGAAGCGGTGTCGCTCGGGATCGTAGAACCGCCGCGCACGGCGGATATCGTCGCGATGGAGGCGCAGTCGTTCGGAGTGCCGATGGGATTCGGCGGTCCGTATTGTGGGGTTCTGGCGACGAAAGATAAGTTTGTCCGGCAGATGCCGGGGCGGCTAGCGGGTCAGACTGTCGACAAGAACGGAAAGCGTGGATTTGTGTTGACGCTAGCCACGCGTGAGCAGCATATCCGGCGCGAGAAAGCGACTTCCAATATCTGCACGAATCAGGCGCTGGTCGCGCTGATGGTGAACATCTTCATGACGGTGTACGGCAAGGTCGGGCTGCGGGAACTCGCGAAGCAGAATCTCGCAAAGACGGCTTATGCGGCCGATCAGTTCGGCAAGAACGCTTCGGTGCTATTCACGGGGGGGCCGCGTTTTAACGAGTTCGTGGTGCGAACCAGCGAGGACCCGTCTGCGATTAATTCTCGCTTGCTGGGACACAAAATCGTCGGAGGGCTGCCGCTGAAGAAGTTTTATCCGGAGCTGGGTAATGCGGCTTTGTGGTGCTGCACCGAGTTAACTACGCGTTCCATGATCGATACCGCGGTTGGGATCGTCGCGGAAAGCGAAGGTTCGGTCCAAAGCATGAAGGAAGCCGAAGCGCAGGAGGTGGCGCGATGAAACATATGACTCGCAAGGCCACGCGCCACGTCAATCAGAACGAGAACCTCATCTTTGAGAAGTCGTCGCCTGGTAAAGCGGCGTGGAAACTGCCGCCGCTCGATGTTCCGGAAGTGGACACAACGAAGCTACTTGGGAAATTCGAGCGCAAAGATCTGGGCAACATGCCCGAGGTCAGCGAGATCGAGATCATCCGGCATTTCACGCGGCTTTCGACGTGGAACTATGCGATCGATCTCGGGATGTATCCGCTGGGCTCGTGCACGATGAAGTACAACCCGCGGGTCAACGAATTTGTGTCTCGCGTCGAGGGATTGGCGAATGGCCATCCTTATCAGCCCGCGAAAATTTCGCAGGGTGCGATGCGGATCATGAAAACGCTGAGCGACTGTCTAATCGAGATCACTGGCATGGATGCGATCACGCTACAGCCGGCGGCGGGCGCGCATGGTGAATTCACCGGGCTGCTGATGGTGCGCGCGTATCACGAGTCGAAGGGCAATGCGCGCAAGAAGATCCTGATTCCCGATTCCGCGCATGGGACGAATCCGGCGACCGCAGCAACGGTTGGGTATGCGGTTGAGAATCTGAAGTCAAATGAGCGAGGCATGGTGGATGTGGCCGCTCTGGCAGCGCAGATGAATGAAGATGTCGCTGCGTTGATGGTGACCAATCCAAATACGCTGGGTGTATTTGAGCAGGAGATACACAAGATTGCAGACCTCATGCACGCCAAGGGCGGCCTACTCTATATGGACGGGGCCAACATGAACGCGCTTGTCGGCAAAGCGCGGCCGGGAGATTTCGGCGTCGACGTGATGCACCTCAACCTGCACAAGACATTCTCAACTCCGCACGGGGGCGGCGGGCCTGGATCAGGGCCCGTCGCGATCAAGAAGATACTTGAGCCATTTCTGCCTACGCCGGTTGTTGTTACCAAACCGGATGACACGATGGCATTTGAATACAACCGTCCGCAGTCAGTCGGTCGGGTGCGAGCGTTCTACGGGAACTTTGGAATGTTTATCCGCGCGCTGGCCTACATTTTTGCGAATGGCCCGGACGGACTGCGGCAAACGACTGAAGACGCGGTGCTCAACGCAAACTACATCCGCAAAGGACTTGAAGGCACATACGACCTGCCGTATTCGACGCCGTCGATGCATGAGGTTGTCTTCAGCGACAAGGTGCAGTCGAAGAAGGGCGTGAAGACGATGGATCTGGCCAAGCGGTTAATCGATTACGGATTTCATCCGTACACGACGGCGTTTCCGTTAATCGTAGCTGGTGCCCTGATGATTGAGCCGACCGAAAGCGAGCCGAAGGAAGAACTGGATCTCTTCATCGAGGCGATGAAGTCTATCGCACAAGAGGTTGAGGAAGATCCTCAGTTCGTGCTGGATGCGCCGCATAATACGCGGATCTCACGACTGGATGAAACGCTGGCGGCACGGAAACCGGTGCTCAGGTGGAAGCCGGACAACACAGGCTAAGACTGTCGTAGCATCCCCGGCCAACATTTTGACTTCACTCCGACCCCGACCTAACATACTGCCACTCCCGGTTCGGGTCCTCTCATGATCGGCCAGACCATCTCGCACTATCGCATCGTCGAGAAACTAGGCGGCGGTGGAATGGGTGTGGTTTACAAGGCGGAGGA
>WNFL01282737.1_pt1 | contig 11340 bp, 11 predicted proteins | sample 5400361 | NCBI WGS metagenome assembly WNFL01 (sample SAMN13153351, study PRJNA577476) | soil metagenome | isolation source: 40 cm soil on Douglas fir-dominated hillslope | place: USA:California | collected 2013-09-17
CGCAGCGCGCGTTTTTCGTGCGCGACAACGGCGCCGGGTTCGACATGAAGCACGCCGGCGGCCTTTTCACCCCGTTCACCCGACTGCACCGCGAGGAGGAGTTTCCCGGCATCGGGATCGGGCTGGCGACCGTCCAGCGCATCGTTGCACGCCACGGGGGACGCGTCTGGGCGCAGGCTGCACCCGGCCACGGCGCCACGTTCTGGTTTACGCTGCCGTCTCGAGCCAACGAGCGCGCCGCTTGACAGGCTGTTGAAGAGCGCCGGTGCAAGCCTGCTGTACGCCTGGGCGGCGCTGCTGCCGGCGGCAGCATGCGCGCAGCCCGACGCGGTAGTGTTCGCCACCAACTGGAAGGCGCAGGCCGCGCACGGCGGTTTCTACCAGGCTCTGGCCGACGGCACGTACGCGCGCTACGGACTGAACGTCACGATTCGGCAGGGCGGGCCCCAGGTGAACAACCGGCCTCTGCTGCCGGCAGGCCGTATCGATTTCCTGATGACGGGAAACCTGCTGCACGCGTTCGACAACCAGAAGAATGGCGTTCCCACCGTCGAAGTCGCAGCGATCTTCCAGAAGGATCCACAGGCGCTGATCGCGCATCCGGGCCGGGGCTACGAACGGTTCGAGCATCTGAAGGACGCGCCGGTGGTGTTCGTCGCCAAGGACGCGCAGTTCACCTGGTGGCAGTGGCTGACGGTGACGCAGGGGTTTCGCGACGAGCAGCTGCGGCCGTACAACTTCAACCTCGGACCGTTCCTTGCCAACCCGCGCGCGCTGCAGCAGGGCTATTCGATCGCCGAGCCGATTTATGTCAGGCGCCAGGGGGGCTTCGATCCGGTCGTGCATCTGCTGGCCGATCACGGCTTCGACACATACTCCACCTTGATCGAAGCCCGCGCCGAGACGGTGCGCAACCGCCCCGACCTGGTCCAGCGCTTCGTCGACGCCTCGATCCTCGGCTGGAACAGCTACCTGTACGGAGACCGCCGGGCCGCGCATGCGGCGATGTTGCGCGACAATCCGGAAATCGGCGAACAGGAGCTGGAAGCGTCGGTCGCACTGATGCGTTCGCAGGGCATCGTCGATTCGTCCGAGGCGCTCACGCTGGGCATCGGAACGATGAACATCGAGCGCATCCGGCATTTCTTCCGGAGCATGGTGGCTGCTGGGCTGTATTCGGGCGGCGAAATCGACCCGGCCCGGGTCGCTACAGTGCAGTTCGTGAACAAGGGCGTGGGCCTGGACTTGAAGCGCCGTCTGACGCGCCGTTGATCTGGGAGCGGTGATGTCGTTGCGAATCGTTGCATTCGTGCTGGCCGCGCTTGGCGGCATCGTGCTGTTCGCGGTCGGAGGCGCGTACCGCAACTGGCCGCTGCAGATCACCGGGGTGGCGCTGGAGATCGGCTGCCTGTACGCCGGATGGCGCTGGTTCGCGCAGCAGAACAAGCCGCCGGCCATCAAGCCCGCCGCCAATCCAGCCTGGTCGATGCGCGATCAGCCCCCGCCGTCGGAGCCGCGCGAACCGCCATCCAATTGAACTTCCACCCCTTCCGTTAGAAAGGGACTGGTGGCCTCCCCCCTCCCTTTAGGGAGAGGAGCCGGGCTATGCCCGGCGTAGCCGGGGTGAGAGTCCTACGTGATTTTTTGGACCTAACTTTACGAGCTGCGGGCCGGTCGGCGTTCGGCGGTGCCACGCGCCGGTGCCTTCGCGCCATTGGCCCGCCGCAACGCGGCGGTTCGGCTCGCTGTCCGCTTCACACCCTCGCCCCGCGCAAGGGCTGGCTTCGCCGCGGGTGCTGCCACCGCGCGCGTCACGGCCTGCGGCGCCTGCGCGGCCTGCTCCTTGATCGCCCACAGCTTCAGCAGCTCGGCCTGCGTCGGAATCGTTCCGTTGGCGGCGCGCGCACGACGAGCCACCACCGATTCGCGCACGATCTTCTCGACCACGTCGAGCGGCAATCGGTTGAAGTCGGAGAATCGGATGAAGCTGCGCGCCGCATTCACGCCCGCCAGCGCCTCCTTGTGCCGCAGCACCACTTCCTGCTCGGCCACGTACAACGACATATGGCGGCGCCCGGACTCGAGCGCGAACAAAGGCCCATCCAACTCGTAGAAGGCCAGCCCGTAGCGCATGCTTTCCCGCACACCACGGGCCGAGCGGCGGATCATGCTGCATACGCGCGCCATGGCGACCCGGCGGTCAGGCGGCAAATCCCGCAAGTAGGCGCCTACCGTCGTGGCTGTCGTGATCATCCTGTTGGCTCCGCGTTTGCGACTGCTCCGCAGCCGTTATTTTAACCGAACGTGTCCCCTTGCATCGAACACGCCTTACGGCGCATAAATCCCGAGGCGGGGCCTAAAGCCCAGCAGACTCGGACCCTTAAGAAATGGGATAATTGTTATATTGAGTCGAATCGCTGCGATCGGAGCGAGCGGCTCGATGATGGAGTACCGGACCGACGCTTTGTCTACGCCGGCTCAGGGGGTTCCTGGATTGCACAACCTGCACTGAACGTCAGGATCTAGCACGTGGTGTTCTCGTTCTTCAAGAAGGACTCGAAACCCGCGAAGAAAGTCGCGGGACGCGGCCCACACTCGCACGCCGCGCGCTCCCCGGCGCGCCCCGCCCCGCACGATGCTCGAACGCTGTCCCGTCCGCTGCCTGGACCGGTCAACCGCTCGCTGAACCGCACCTCGACCCCCTCCGCGCCGAGCTTCGCAACCACCGAGAACGCGATCCCTGACCGGGAACTGGCCCGCAACCTGGGAATGGCCACTGCGGCCAAGATCGACGCGATCGAGTCGGAGATGTCGCAGGACTTCCTGCGGCCACGCGGCGCCCCGCGCGACAACATAGCAGCCAATTCCGTGCTGGGCGCCCCGGGATCGAGCGAGCCGCTGCCCGCAACCGAGGAAGATGCCGAGCTGCCCCCGCTGGAAATGGAGCCCGCCCCGGCCCAGGCCGAAGAGCCGTTCGATCCGGGCGAGGATGCGACCAGCTACGGAATCGAAGCGATCGAACTGGGTACCAGCGACTCGAGCTCGGCGCTGGACGAGACCGCGATCCTGTTTGCCAACGGACAGGACCAGGCCGCCGAGGCCGTGCTGCGCTCGGCGATCGAGGCCGACCGGCTGGGCCTGGCCACCGAACGCGCCTGGCTGATGATGTTCGAGTTCATGCAGCAGCGCGGCGACAAGGCCGGCTTCGAGAAGCTGACGATGCAGTACGCGCTGCGCTTCGAGAATTCCGCGCCGGGCTGGCTCGACTATGAGCCCACGGGTGCGCGAGTCGACCCGAAGAGCGACAGCCCGGTCGTGAAGCTGCCGGCGGCGGTTGGCGCCAACATCGTGAAGCCGCTCGAGCACCTGAAGGCGCTCGCGATGACCAACGCGACGCTGACGCTGGACGTGTCGGAAGCGCGCAGCATCGATGCGGTCGGCGCTGAGCTGCTGCTGCGCGTGTTCAACGCGTTCAAGCGCGCCAGCCATGAACTGATCGTGCAGGGCGCCGATCAGCTGCTCAACCCGCTGCGCGCGGCGATCGAGCCGGGCCGGCGCGACAGCTCGGACGCCTGCTGGATGCTGATGCTGGATGTGCAGCGGCTGCTGAACCGGCAGAGCGATTTCGAGGAAACGGGAATCCAGTACTGCATCACGTACGAGGTGTCGCCGCCGTCCTGGGAGCCTTTCTCGGCCAACATCAAGACGCGGGCCGGAACCACGGCCGCGCCGAGCGTGGTCGATCCGCTCGACTGGCGTGGTGACATCGTTGGTGACGGCGAGCCGCTGTTCGGCCGGATGAAGGTCGGCGCACGCTCGCAGCAGCGGCTGACGGTGGAGTGCCGGCACCTGCGGCGGGTGGCCTTCTCGGCGGCCTCGGCCCTGCTCGGCCACGTGATCAAGCTGCAGCAGCTGGGCACGACGGTCGAATTCCGCAACGTCAACGCGCTGGTGGGCGCGCTGCTGCAGCTGTTGGGCATATCGGCGGTGGCCGAGGTCCAGCTTCGCCGCAATTGAACGCTTTCGGTGCGCCGTGGCCCCGCGGTCTCGATGGGCGGCGACGGCCAGGTGACGCTGGGCGGCATCGTCATCAAGCGCACCGCGCGCAAGGTCCGGCGCCTGTACCAGGACCGGATCCTGGCCGGTTTTGCGGGCGCGACCGCCGATGCCTTCACGCTGTTCGAGCGCTTCGAGGCGCGCCTGGACAAGCATCAGGGCAACCTGATGCGTTCGGCCGTCGAGCTGGCCAAGGACTGGCGCACGGACCGGATCCTGCGCCGGCTGGAGGCGATGCTGGCGGTGGCGGACCGCGAGTGCTCGTTGATCATCACCGGTACCGGCGACGTACTCGAGCCGGAGCTGGGCCTGGTGGCGATCGGCTCGGGGGGTCCCTATGCGCAGGCCGCCGCGCGGGCCCTGCTGGACAATACCGATCTGAAACCGGCCGACATCGTGGCCCGCGCGCTGTCGATCGCAGCCGATCTGTGCATCTACACCAACCAGAGCCATACGATCGAGACGCTCGAGTGATGGTGGGCGCCCGATGATGACTCCGAAGGAAATCGTCCACGAGCTGAACAAGCACATCGTCGGCCAGCAGCGTGCCAAGCGGGCAGTGGCGGTCGCCCTGCGCAACCGCTGGCGCCGCCCACATGTGGCCGAGCCGCTGCGCAGCGAGATCGCACCGAAGAACATCCTGATGATCGGGCCCACCGGCGTGGGCAAGACCGAGATCGCCCGCCGCCTGGCGCGGTTGGCCGACGCGCCCTTCATCAAGGTCGAGGCGACCAAGTTCACCGAGGTCGGCTACGTAGGGCGAGACGTCGATTCGATCATCCGCGACCTGGCCGATATCGCGGTGAAACAGACGCGCGAGGCCGAGATGCGCAAAGTGCGCGCGCGCGCCGAAGAAGCGGCGGAGGAGCGGCTGCTGGACGTGCTGCTGCCGCCGGCGCGCGACCTGACGGGGCGCGAGGCGGAGCGCGAGGGCGACGGCGGCACGCGGCAGAAGATGCGCAAAAAGCTGCGCGAAGGCGATATCGACGAAAAGGACGTCGAGATCGAGCTGGCGGCGCCATCGGCACAACTGGAGGTGCTCGCCCAGCCCGGCATGGAGGAGCTTACGCAGCAGATCCAGTCGATGTTCCAGAACCTGGGCAGCGGGCGGCGTCGCACGCGCAAGCTGAAGGTGCGCGAGGCGCTGCGGGCGCTGGCCGACGAGGAAGCCGCGCGCCTGGTCAACGACGACGAATTGAAGCTGAGGGCGATCGCCAATGTCGAGGCCAACGGCATCGTGTTCCTGGACGAGATCGACAAGATCGCCAGCCGCAGCGAAGTGCAGGGCGCCGACGTGTCGCGCCAGGGCGTGCAGCGCGACCTGCTGCCGATGGTCGAGGGCACGACCGTGAATACCAAGTACGGGATGATCCGCACCGACCATATTCTCTTCATCGCCAGCGGCGCGTTCCACCTGTCCAAGCCATCCGATCTGATGCCCGAACTGCAAGGACGCTTCCCGATCCGGGTCGAACTCGAATCGCTGTCGGCCTCCGACTTCGAGCGCATCCTGACCGGCACCGATGCCTGCCTGGTCCGCCAGTACGAGGCCTTGCTGGCGACCGAGGGCGTGACGCTCGAATTCACGCCGGACGGCGTATCCCGTCTGGCGCAGATCGCCTTCACGATCAACGAGCGCACCGAGAACATCGGGGCGCGCCGGCTGCACACGGTGATGGAAAAGCTGCTCGAGGACATCTCGTACGAGGCCGCCAGCCAGAGCGCACAGAGCGCCGTGATCGACTCGGCCTACGTCGATCAGCGTCTGGCGGAGCTGGCCGCAAACGAGGACCTGGCCCGCTATGTGCTGTAGCAGGCTGTTGAAAAGCGTAGCGAGCAGGGCCGAGTTGCGACCGAGCAGCGGCACTCGATGAGGAATACGGCGCGCACCGCAGGTCGCAAATCGGCCCGCGCGGTAGCTTTGCAACAGCCTGTCAGATGGCCAAGGCACTGAGGACCCGCCAGAAGCTCGTATTTCGCACCGACGGGCTGCGGCCACGCAATCCGCTGGTGGTGGCGGCACGGCGGCGGCCGGCCGGTCCGCACACGGCGACGCCGGGCGGCCGGCGCCAGGCGGCGAAACGTCGGCTCAAGCGCCTGCTCGGCGAGAGCTGAGCTCGACCCGAACCCGTTTGCGCGGCAGGAAGTCTGCGCGGCGATGCTAGACTGATCGAGCACTGTCCGTTTCCGGTTGCATCAAGCCCATCGCATCGACCTGCCACGACCCATGGACCGGGCGCAGATTCCGACCGAGCTGAAGGCCGAAATCCTGTCCGAGGCGCTTCCGTACATCCGCCGTTTCCACGGGCGCACTATCGTCGTGAAGTACGGCGGCAATGCGATGACGCAGCAGCCGCTGAAGGAAAGCTTCGCGCACGACATCGTGCTTCTGAAACTGGTCGGAATGAAGCCGGTCGTGGTCCACGGCGGCGGGCCGCAGATCGATGATGCGCTGGAGCGGGTCGGCAAGAAGTCGCGGTTCGTCCAAGGCATGCGGGTCACCGACGCCGAGACGATGGAAATCGTCGAGTGGGTGCTGGCCGGTCAGGTTCAGCAGGAACTCGTGATGCTGATCAACCGGTTCGGCGGGCAGGCTGTCGGCCTCACGGGCAAGGACGGCGGCCTGATCCAGGCGCGCCGGATGCGCCTGCCCGACCGCGACGACCCGAGCCTGACCCACGATCTGGGACAGGTCGGCGAGATCGAAGCGATCGATCCATCGCCGGTGCGGGCGCTGCAGGACGGCGCGTTCATCCCGGTCATCTCGCCGATCGGATTCGGCGCAGACGGCCTGTCCTACAACATCAATGCCGACCTGGTGGCCGGCAAGATCGCAGAGATCCTGTGCGCGGAAAAGCTGGTGCTGCTGACCAACACGCCCGGCGTGCTCGACCGCGACGGACGGCTGATCACGGGTCTGACCGCCTCGCGCATCGAGGAGCTGTTTGCCGACGGCACGATCTCCGGCGGGATGCTGCCCAAGATTTCGTCGGCGCTGGAGGCAGCCCACGGCGGGGTGAACTCGGTGCACATCATCGACGGGCGCGTCGACCATTGCCTGCTGCTGGAGATCCTGACCGATCGAGGCGTAGGCACGATGATTCGGTCGCATTGAGGCCATCCACGGGCCGACGCGCCCGCAGGGTCTGGTTTTTCGACCTGGACGATACGCTGCACGAAGCCTCGCACGCGATCTTCGCCGCGATCGACTCCCGGATGACCGATTTCGTCCAGCGCCATCTGGAGCTGACGCGGGAGCAGGCCGACCAGCTGCGGCACGACTACTGGCGCCGCTACGGCGCCACGATGCTCGGTCTGGTGCGCCATCACGACGTCGATCCGCACCGTTTCCTGCGCGAGACGCACGACTTCCGGGTCGAAGAGCTGATGCGGATCGAGCGGGGCCTGGCGCGCATGGTGGCGCGCCTGCCGGGCCGCGGTGCTGAGGCGGCTTGGACTGCACCGCCACATCCGCGTGCGCTATCCGATCGAGCGGCTGCGCCTGCACGGGCGGTTCCGCCCCAAGCCCTCCATCGCAATGCTGCGGGCCGTTCTGGCGCGCGAAGGCCTGGCCGGCCGCGCCAACGCGGGCCGAGCCGTGCTGGTCGACGACAGCGCGGTCAACCTGAAGTCGGCCCGGGCCGCAGGCTTCGCGACGGTGCTGCGGATCCGGCCTGTGGCGCGGCGCGCGCTGGCCGGGGGCGCGTACGTCGACGCGCGGGTGCGCACCGTGCGCCAGCTCGCCCGCCGACTGGGCTAAGCTTTTCCCGGCCTTCAGCCGGAAAGGCCAGAAGGAACAGAACGAGGGGCACAGGGCGGCGTCTCGCGAAGCACCGTCAGCCGCTGTCGTTTCTTTTGTAACGTTGACACGCACTCGGAGAACCCATGGCTGACTCTGAACCCGGATGGCTGCGCCGCACTCTCGGGGGCTTCCTGCGCCTGGTCGACGCGACCCGCCGGCTGGTGCTGAACGTGTTGTTTCTGCTGATCGTCGTCGTGCTGGCGGTCGCGCTGTTCACCAGCTCGCGCCCGCGCCTGTCGGAGAACACCGCGCTCGTGGTCGTGCTCAGGGGAGACCTGGTCGAGCAGTACAGCGGCAGCGCGCGCGAGGCTCAGCTGGCCGAGGCGCTGGGCGGCGTCGAACGCGAGACGCAGCTGCGCGACGTGGTCGCCGTACTGGATGCTGCCGCCCGCGATCCGAACATCGCGCGGGCGGTGCTGATCCTGGACGACATGGGCAGCGCGGGCATGGCGAAACTGAACGAAGTCGCAGCCGCGCTGGAACGGTTCCGCTCGGCCGGCAAGCAGATCCTGGCGTGGGGTTCGCAGATGAGCCAGGCCCAGTACTACCTGGCCGCGCACGCGGATCAGGTCTACCTGCATCCGAGCGGCGCCGTGCTGCTGACCGGTCTGGGCGGATACCGGAACTATTACCGCGATGCGCTGGACCGGCTTGGCGTGACGGTCAACGTGTTTCGCGTCGGGAAATACAAGAGTTTCGTGGAGCCGTTCGTGAACAACGCGCCTTCGCGCGAGGCGCAGGAGGCCGAATCCTTCTGGCTGAACGACGCCTGGACCAGCTACACCGGGCAGGTGGAGCAGGCGCGCAAGCTGCCAACGGGCGCGCTCGGCCGGATGATCGATGAGCTGCCGGTGCGCCTGGGTGCTGCCGGGGGCGACCTGGCGAAGCTGGCCCTGTCGGAGAAGCTGGTCGACGCGCTGATGACCCGTGATGAGCTGCGGGCCCTGCTGATAAAGCGTGGCGCCGAGGATCCGGCCCACAAGACCTTCCGCCAGGTGTCGTTCCAGGAGTACCGCTACGGGCTGCCCGATAGCGGCGACCGCAGTACGCAGGTGGCGGTGGTGGTCGTGCAGGGCGACATCGTCGATGGCGATGCCCCGCAGGGCGCGATCGGTGGTCGTTCGACGGCCGAGTTGATCCGGCATGCACGCGACGACGACACCGTCAAAGCGCTGGTTCTGAGGGTCGATTCGCCCGGCGGAAGCGCTTTCGGAGCCGAGCTGATCCGGCGTGAGCTGGAAATCACGCGCAAGGCCGGAAAGCCGGTGATCGTTTCGATGAGCGACGTGGCAGCCTCCGGCGGCTACTGGGTATCGACTTCAGCCGACGAGGTGCTGGCCGATCCGGCCACCATTACCGGCTCGATCGGCGTATTCGGGCTGGTGCCGACGTTCGACAAGACCCTGGACAAGCTGGGCGTGCACACCGGCGGCGTGACGACGACCTGGTTGGCGGGCGGGCCGGATCTGCGCCGGCCGCTGGACCCGCGCTTCGGCCAGGTGATCCAGGCCAGCGTCGGCCACATTTACCAGGAGTTTCTGGCGCGGGCCGCGGCCAGCAGGCACGCAACCGCGGAACAGATCGAGGAAGTGGCGCAGGGACGGGTCTGGACTGGGCGGCAGGCGCACGAACGCCACCTGGTGGACGGCTTTGGGGGTTTGGCTGCCGCCATCCATGATGCGGCGCAGCATGCAAAGCTCACCCCAGGTTTCCGCACCATGTACATCGAGTTGGAGCCCAAAGGGCTGACCCGCTTGCTGGACCTTTTCGCCCAGGGCGCCGCACGTGCGGCGCTGCAGGTGGTCGGTCCTGTACCCACCGGGCTGCTTTTTGGTGCCGACGCGCCAGCAGCCGGCGTGGGCGCAGACTTCAAACGTGTGCTGAGCAACGGGTTGACCCCTCGCGTACTGGCGCACTGCCTGTGCCAGGCGCCTTAGCGTGCACTAAGATACGGTTGCCATGGGCGTACCACCGCGACGGCACGTCCCAGCACCGGCTTCTAAGTGAGTAATTCCCCACGTCCGGTGGGATTCCGGTAGATTTGCCGCTCCGCGAGGCCGCCGATGGAAATCCCGACCCAGACAACCGACAGCACCGAGGCCGGCAAGGCCCGGCGCAAGCCAGGCACCCGGCGGTTGCAGATCCTGCAGACACTGGCATCGATGCTGGAGGATCCCCGCGGCGAAAAGGTGACGGCCAAGCTGGACGTGTCGGAGGCGGCCTTGTACCGCCATTTCGCCAGCAAGGCCCAGATGTTCGAGGGCTTGATCGAGTTCATCGAGACGACGATCTTCGGGCTGATCAATGACATCTCCAGCAAAGAAGACTCCGGTCCGCGCCAGGCTCGGCGGATCGTCCAAATGCTGCTGGAGTTCGCGCAAACGAACCGGGGCATGACCCGGGTGCTGATCGGTGACGCCCTGGTCAACGAAAATGACCGGCTCCAGGACCGGATGAATCAGCTGCTGGAGCGGATCGAGGCTTCGTTACGCCAGAGCCTGCGCGTGGCCGTCTCGCAAGGCGAAATGCCGGCCGACCTGGATACCGGAGCGCGGGCTTCGCTGGCTGTCGCTTTCGTGCTGGGACGCTGGCACCGGTTCGCCAAGAGCGGCTTCCGAAAGCAGCCTACTGACGGTCTGGACCTCCAGCTGACCATCCTGATCGGCCCGGCGACCTGACGGGCTGCCGGCCGGCGCGGTCCGGCCTTCGATCCGCGCCGCTCCTGTCCTTGCTTCATCCAGCGGCGGCTGCGCACACCGGGCAGTTCGGGTCGCGGCCGATCGCAAGCGAGCGCCACTGCATCGTCAGCGCGTCGATGATCATCAGCTGGCCGCCAAGGCTCGCCGCCCGGCCGGCGGCCAGCTTAAGAGCCTCGGCCGCCTGGATGCAGCCGACGATGCCGGTAAGCGGCGCGAACACCCCCATCGTCGAGCACAACTCGTCCTGCGCATCGGCGGATTCCGGGAACAGGCACGCGTAGCACGCCGCGTCCCGTGCACGCCGGTCAAAGGTCGCCACTTGCCCATCGAAGCGCACCGCGGCGCCCGACACGAGCGGGCGCCTGTGCCGCACGCAGGCCCGATTCAGCGCGTGCCGCGTGGCGAAATTGTCGCTGCAATCCAACACGATCTCGGCCTCCGCCACCAGCGGATCGAGCTCATCGGCCCCCGCCCGCTGCGGCACCTCGACCACCTGGACGTCGGGATTGAGAGCATGCAGCGCACTGCGAGCCGAAGACGTCTTCAGTTGCCCGATCCGGTCGGTCGTGTGCAGCACCTGGCGCTGCAGGTTGGTCAGGTCGACCCGATCCGAATCGACCAGCGTCAGGCGTCCGACGCCAGCGCTGGCCAGGTAAAGCGCGGCGGGTGAACCGAGCCCGCCGGCGCCGATCAGCAGCATGCGCGACGCGCTGATCCGCTGCTGACCCTGGATGCCGATCTCCTCCAGCAGGATGTGCCGGGAGTAGCGCTGCAGTTGCTGAT
>WNFL01183555.1_pt2 | contig 11339 bp, 9 predicted proteins | sample 5400361 | NCBI WGS metagenome assembly WNFL01 (sample SAMN13153351, study PRJNA577476) | soil metagenome | isolation source: 40 cm soil on Douglas fir-dominated hillslope | place: USA:California | collected 2013-09-17
TCCGACTCGCGATTGCCGATGGCTCGCATATCCGGGACCCGGTTGCTTTGGCACAGGCAATCGCAGCTGAGTTGGAAATGGATCCGGGTGACCTTGCGGATAAGCTGACCGCGGCGAAGCAGAACAAAAAAGAGTACGTCGTCCTCAAGAAGAAGGAGGTTTCGGAAGAGACCGCCGATCGCGTCCGGAAGATCATTGGCGACAGCAAAGGCAAGCTGCGCGGTATCTACTTCGACCCCGATTTCGTGAGAGTATATCCAAACGGACCACTCTTGGCTCAGGTGATCGGGTTCCTCGATCACGAGCATAAAGGGAAGCTCGGGATCGAAATGGCGATGCAAGAGTTTCTCCAGGGAACCGACGGGTACCGCTACAGCGAGCAAGACCGCACCGGGCGCGAGCTTGTCCAGTACCGCGGTCACGAAAAAGCGGCCAAGAATGGGTGTGATGTTGTTCTGACCGTTGACTTGGGTTTGCAAACAATCGTTGAGCAAGAACTAGATGCGGCCTGGGCGGAGTATCAGCCAAAAATGGCGACCGCCATCATGGTTCGGCCCCAGACCGGCGAAATTCTGGCGATTGCGAGCCGGCCGACATTCGATTGTAACAACATCGGGGAGGCGACCGACGATGCGCAGAAGAATCGCCCGATCGTTGACATGATCGAGCCCGGCTCAACTTTCAAAATCGTCGCGACATCCGCTGCATTGGAGGAAAAGTTGGTAACCCCTGACACAACGATTTTCTGCGAGAACGGACACTTTCAATATGCGGGACGAGTGCTCCGAGACGCCCATCCGATGGGAGTTCTGACCGTTCACCAGATCCTCTCTAAGTCGAGTAACATCGGCGCGGCCAAACTGGCGCTGCAACTTGGTGAGAGCCGGTTTTATCAATACATCCGGCTCTATGGTTTTGGAGAGCGCACCGGGATTTGTCTGCCGGGGGAGATCCCGGGTCTAGTGAACCCTCCTTATCGCTGGAGCAAGCTTGACATCACCCGCATTCCGATGGGCCAGTCCGTCGCAGTTACTCCGCTGCAAATGGTGATTGCGATGTCGGTGGTCGCGAATGGTGGTAACCTGCTGAAGCCGATGATCGTTTCGCAGATTGTCGATTCTGATGGCCGCACTGTCGCCAATTATTCACCGGAGATCGCTCGCCGGGTGATTTCAACGAACACTGCGCAGAAAGTCGTGGCAGCATTAAAAGACGTTGTCAGCAAGGAAGGTACCGCTCAGGGTGCCGCGGTTCCGGGGTTTGCGGTGGCGGGAAAGACTGGCACTGCGCAGAAGATCGATCCAAAAGGGGGGTACATGGAAGGCAGATATGTGGTTTCATTCGTCGGTTTCATGCCGGCGGATGATCCTAAGTTCACACTTCTGGTTCTGCTGGATGATCCCGTTATGAAACAAGGCAAAGCGTTTGGGGGAACCGTAGCCGGTCCGATCTTTGCCAAGATCGCCAAAAAGGTGGCAGACTATCTCGATCTGCAGCCAACCGAGCCGACCCCTCCGCCAGATTCCGGCGCCGAAAGCAAGAAAGTTGTTTCCACGCTCCAAAGTCATGATTAATCGAAAGAGTATGGAATTGGAACAACTCGTTCGTGAGCTCACCGACCCGATTGTGACTGGCTCACTGGATCGGCGAATCACCTCGTTGGGTTACGACTCCCGAGACGCGGGTCCGGACAGTCTATTCGTGGCCATCCGCGGCCACGTCGTGGACGGCCACAGCTTCATTGAGCAAGCGATCGACCGCGGAGCCGTCGCGATCGTGTCCGAAGAACCTGGTTTGACCCAGCGCGTCACGCATATCCAGGTACCGGATTCACGAGACGCATTAGCTCGGTTGGCCGCTGCGTTTTATTCCAACCCCTCTAGGCAACTACGCATGATCGGGATTACCGGCACCAACGGAAAAACGACGACCACTTATCTAATCAAGCATCTGCTGGAACGGCCAGGACAACGCACCGGCTTGATCGGGACGGTTTCCTATGAGATCGGAGAGCGAGTCTTACCAGCTTCTCGGACCACCCCGGAGTCACTTGATCTGCAATCCATTCTTGCTCAGTGCGTCGATGCTCGTTGTGCCAACGTCGTCATGGAAGTCTCTTCGCATGCGTTGCAACTCGACCGGGTTGACGGAATCAGCTTCCGAGTAGCGGTTTTTACCAATCTTACGCAAGATCACCTCGATTTTCATCGTGGGATGAAGGAGTACTTTGAAGCTAAAGCGAAGTTATTTGCCGGTCTGCGCGACAGTGACGCAAAGAGCCGAACCGCGATCATCAATGTTGATGACGCGTATGGGCAACAATTGATCGCTCGATTTGGTCGGGATGTGCCGATTATTACCTTTGGAATGGGCGCTCGAGCCGATTTTCGAGCAAGCAATTTCAAGATCGAGCCGACCGGTACTTCCTATCAGCTCGACATAAAAGGAAAGAGTTTTCTAGTAAGGCTGCCGTTAATCGGGAGGTTTAACATTTATAATTCACTGGCCGCGTTGGCCGTGATCCAAGCACTTGGGCTGGACGTTCGTGCTGCCGTCCTTGCGCTGGCCCGAGCTCCTCAAGTTCCGGGTCGCTTGGAGGCAGTACCGGCTAGACGACAATTTCAGGTCTTTGTGGATTACGCTCACACCGATGACGCGCTGCTCAATGTGATAAAGACCTGCCGTGATCTGAGCCCGAATCGATTGATTCTGGTGTTCGGCTGCGGAGGGAATCGAGACAAAAGTAAACGCCCGCTGATGGGTGCCGCTGCTGATCAAAACGCGGATTATTCGATCATCACTTCTGACAATCCCCGAAAAGAGGATCCGGCTCAGATCATACGAGATATCGAGGCCGGCTTCAGAAGTAAGCGATTCGAGACGGTACTTGACCGGCGCGAGGCAATTACCCGCGCAATTCAGCTCGCGCAGCCGAGGGACATCGTTCTGATCGCTGGCAAAGGACACGAAAAATATCAGGAGTTCGCCGACCGCACTATTCCTTTCGATGATATTGAGATAGCGACACGGGCGCTGGAAGAAAACCCGGTGGAGATGAAGAGTCATGGAACCTAAATCGCTTCGCCAGATTGCGGTTGCGACCGGAGGCGCGGTCTGGGGTCCCGAGGAGACGATCGTCACCAGCGTCGGAACCGATACTCGAAACTCGACGCCGCAAGAACTCTTCGTTGCTTTGCGCGGTGAGCGATTCGACGGGCACCAGTTCATCGAAGCGGCCAGGGAGCGGGGGGCCGCTGCCGCCTTGGTAGAAACTGTCACTTCCGAGTGGCGCAGCTTCCCTCAGATTCAAGTAACCGACAGCTTACAAGCGCTGCAACGGTTGGCCCGGGCTTATCGCGCTGAGTTATCGCTTCGAGTAGTCGGCATCACCGGCAGCAATGGAAAGACCAGCACCAAGGAAATGGTCGCTGCGGTGCTGAGCGAAAAGTATGCGGTGACAAAAACGGAGGGCAATCTCAACAATCATATTGGAGTGCCGTTGTCCATTTTAAAGGCCGACCGGAATCATCAGGTGGCGATCTGGGAATTTGGGATGAATCACATTGGCGAGTTGGCGCCCCTGGTTGAAATGGCGAAGCCCAGCTACGGGATAATTACGAACATCGGTGTTGCCCATATTCAGTTCCTCGGATCTCGCGAAGTGATCGCTCGAGAGAAAGCAGTACTGGCCGAAAATATTCCGTCGACCGGTGTGGTGGTGCTCAACGCGGATGATGAATTTTCCGATTGGATATCGGCGCGTTGCAGTGCTCCAACTATTAAGACTGGTATCGATCAAGGTACGATCCAAGCCCGCCAAATTGCTCATCACGTTGATGGTGAGGAATTCGTACTCGCGGATGAGAGCGATGAAGTTGCCGTTTTTCTTCCGGTACCTGGCGAACACATGATAAAGAACGCGGTGCAGGCAGTCGCAATCGGGCGCGCTCTCGGTTTGTCACTGGCCCAATGCGCGAATGGGCTGGCGAAGACATCGTTGCCTGGAGGTAGATTTCGGATTGAGAAATTGGGCCAAGTTTTGGTCATCAATGACGCCTATAACGCTAACCCTGACTCTGTCATCGCTGCCCTCCGGACCGTCGCCAAGTTGCCGGTCAAAGGGAGAAGAATTGCCGCGTTGGGGTACATGGGGGAGCTGGGTGAGCAGAGTCTCTCCAGCCACGAACGCGTTGGATCGGCGGCCGCGGAAAACGGATTCGATTTTCTCATTGCCGTTGGCGAGCGAGCCAAGCCGATCGCGTCCGCTTCATTCAAAGCCGGTCTTGATCAGACTAGAACGGTAGCGACCCAGACAGAGGCGGCGGACGCACTCGCGGAATTTCTCGAGCCAGGGGACCTGCTTTTGGTGAAAGGGAGCCGAAGCGCCGCAATGGATCGAATCATCGAGCAACTTGAAGCTACCCCGAAGCAGGTTAAGTGGAGGTCGCAATGATGTACTACCTGTACTACCTGAGTCTGCCCCCGCACGTTATCAATACGGGATTCAACGTATTCCAATATATCTCGTTTCGGGCGGTGTGCGCGGCGATGACGGCATTCCTGCTGTGCCTGGTCTTCGGAAGCCAAGTGATTCGAAAATTGAGTTCTTTGAAGTTCGGACAGCCGATACGGACAGCGGAAGAAGTTCATCGTCTCAATGAATTGCATGGAGCGAAAAAGGGAACACCGACGATGGGCGGAGTGCTTCTCATGGGCTCGGTCGCGGTCTCGACAATGATTTGGGCCCGCTTGGACAACAGTTTCATTTGGCTCTGCCTGTTTACAATCGTGTCGACCGCCGCGCTCGGATTTGTCGATGACTATCTCAAGGTCACGAAGAAGAAATCGGACGGCGTGCCCGGCCGGGTAAAACTGTCGTGCCAGTTCTTGCTCGCACTGATCGTCACCGTCTTTTTTCTGTCGAATCCATCACTCGAGATCCAAGCCAAAGAGCTTTTTATCCCGTTCTTCAAGGAACCGATCATAAATAACCTGGGATGGTTTACTCTCATCTTCTTCGCGTTCGTTATTGTCGGTTGTTCTAATGCAGTCAACCTGACCGATGGTCTCGACGGCCTAGCCGCCGGCTGCACGGTTACTGCGGCTTCCACCTATGCGATTTTAGCCTATGCCGCGGGCAACGTTGCCGTTGCTACCTATCTTGATCTTCCTTACTATCGCCAGAGCTCTGAGTTGACCGTCATGTGTACGGCACTGGCCGGAGCCGGGCTTGGATTTCTTTGGTTCAATTGTCACCCAGCGCGAGTCTTCATGGGGGACACCGGATCGCTTTCCATTGGCAGTACGCTGGGAGTGGTTTCTATCTGTTGCAAGCAAGAGCTTCTCCTGGCCGTGGTCGGCGGCGTGTTCGTTATCGAGGCCGTTTCCGTGATCTTGCAGGTCCTTAGCTTTAAAACCCGAGGGAAGAGAGTGCTGCTGATGGCGCCACTCCATCACCATTTCGAGTTGAAAGGTTGGAAGGAGAACACCGTCATTGTCCGGTTTTGGATCATGTCGCTGATGTTCGCGCTGCTTGGGTTAGCCACGTTGAAGTTGCGATGAATTTCGAGCACAACACCGCGATCGTTTTGGGATTGGGATCGAGTGGAGAAGCAGCGGCCAATCTGCTCCGGCAGGAAGGTTTGGACGTGACGGTGTTGGATAGTGTGGAGTCAGATGCATTGATCGAAAAGGCGCGACGACTAAACCAAACCGGTGTCCAAACGATTCTGGGAGAAGCAGCGGAGCGAGCGGATCTTCGCTCCGAGCTGGTCGTTCTCAGCCCGGGGATTGATCCGCAGGTGGAGTTGGTTCAGAATTTCAGGCGGCGAGGAGCGACATTTACCGGAGAACTGGAGCTAGCCTATCGCTTTTGCCACAAGCCTATCGTGGCGATTACCGGAACGAATGGCAAAACCACGACCACTCAGCTCATCGAAATGATGTTAAATGATGGTGGGGTCCGAACGATTGCCTGCGGTAACATTGGAATGCCATTTTCAGAAGCAATTTCGCTTCAGGCCAACATCGATGTTTTCACGGTCGAAGTGAGTTCATTCCAGCTGGAAACCATTTCGCGATTTCATCCGAAAGTAGCGGTATGGCTAAACTTCACGCCGGATCATCTGGACCGTTACCCGAGCCTGCAGGAATACCATCGGGCGAAGCTCCGAATTTTCGAACAGCAGGGAAAAGGCGATTTCGCAGTCGTCAATGCCCAAGATTCGTTGCCATCGTTAAAGGCTCAGCGGATATCGTTCAGCGCCTACAATGAGGCCGCCGACTTGGTCTGCCGCGAGAACGTGATTCATTTCCGAGGTGACCCGATTCTTCATTTAGGAGAGACTCGGCTCGCTGGGCTCCATAACACCGAGAATCTAATGGCAGCACTAGGGGTAGCGCATGCACTCGGTATTGAGTGGGATGCTGCGATCCCTGGGCTGCGTCGATATCGATTACTACCTCACCGCTGCGAAAACGTTGGGGAAGTCGATGGTGTTGCCTTTATTAACGATTCCAAGGCTACTAACCTGGACGCGTTAGTTAAAGCGCTGGAATCAGCGCCGCGACCAGTTGTTCTCATTGCTGGTGGCAAAGATAAAGGATTCGAATTCGATTCAATCGTGGCACTGGTCGAGCGCCAGGTGAAACATGCAGTGTTGCTAGGGGAGATGGCAGAGCGAATCGCCAAGACTTGGTCAACCCATCTGCCCTGTCACGTCGTACCCACACTTTCTGAGGCCGTGTCGACGGCAAGGCGACACGCTCAGCCGGGAGATACCATCCTTTTTTCCCCGGGTACCTCTTCTTTCGACATGTTCAAGAATTACGCTGATCGCGGAAACCAATTCCGACAACTGGTGGAGGAACTAACAAGGTGAAAATGGTAAAACGAACACTTCGGAAAACGCCAAGGAAGCAATTGCGAGCGGCTGCGCCCCGCGCCGCGGGCAGGTACAGCGAGGACGAGTACCTGATCGAAGAACCAAATGTAAAATTGTCCCGGGCGTTTGTAGTCGTGCTTCTCTTACACGTGGTGGCGGTTGGCGGCATTTTTGCTTTCAGTGCGCTCAAAGATCGTCAACAGGCGAATGGTTTACCGAAAGCCGATGGAACTAAACAGAATCCTAATCCGAGCGGGTCAACGATCGCAAGTAAGCCGACCAGCAAAGAGCCGGCCGCTCCCCCGGGTGGAACGTATAAGGTTCGCACGGGCGATACTCTCGCAGGAATCGCGGCGCAGTTTGGATTGACTGGCCACGATTTGGAACAAGCGAATGGCCTGCGAGCCGGCGCGCCGCTCGCCTTAGGTCGAGAATTGATCATTCCGGAGAAATCAACGACCAGATCGGTTTCGTCTGAAGTGCAAAAGCTATTGGAATCAAAAGAGAGCAAAAACGTATCGAGCCAGACTTCCAGCGCTGGAACTTCGGAATTGGAGAAGTATTACGTCATCCAGCGCGGCGACACCCCTGCTTCCATTGCGAAGAAGCTCAAGGTGAACTCGGTCGACCTACTCAAGGTGAACAACATCGAAGACCCAAAAAAACTACAAATCGGACAACGACTGCAGATCCCATCTAAGCTCGAATAAAATAATATCATACTTCCCAGGGTTGGGGCAGACCACATCCCGACTGTGTCCGGCGGCTGCCGGAAGGCGGCCAAGCTTAATTAGGGGGGCGCCAAACCAGAGCGACGGCGCACGAGGATCCGCCGCCGTTCAGACCGAAAATTTCATCCTTAGGCCCAACTACCATGCATAAACAGAGCGCTTATATTTTGTTTCTGGCGGTCGCGGTTCTGGTTTCGATCGGCATTGTGATGTTATTCAGTACCGGTGCATTTGCTCCGGACAGTCACGGGGATCAATTTCGATTTTTGAAGAAACAAACCTTTTGGCTCGGAGTCGGTTTTATCGGCGCCGTTGCTTGTACGCTGATTGACTATCATTGGTGGCAGAAAACCTGGATGGTTTGGCTGACTGGGTCGGTCATTCTGTTGGTTCTCTGCTTTATTCACCCCATCGGTTTGCGCATCAACGGATCTTCCCGATGGATTCAGGTCGGCGCCTTTACTTTTCAAGCGTCTGAATTGGCAAAGTTTGGTGCGATTGTGTTTATCGGCTGGTGGTTCGCTAAGTTTGAACAAGTTCAACATCGGTTGCTTCCCGGAATCGTGGTGCCGTTAGCGGTGGTTGCCGTCCTGCTCGGTTTGATTGCCGCCGAGACGGATCTCGGTTCGACCGCGCTGATCGGAATCACCGTCCTTTTGATGATGTTTGTAGCCGGCGCCAATTATCGATACTTGGGTCTCATGGTAGCGATTGGCATCGGTGGCGTTCTCAGCTTGGCTTGGCGTATTTCGGAACGACAAGGGCGGCTGCTGGCGTTCATCCATCCCGATCAGTACGAGAAGACCGAGGGTCATCAACAATTCATGAGCCTCATTGCTTTTGGTTCGGGCGGTATCGAAGGTCTGGGGCTGGGAAACGGCCGGCAAAAAATGTCATATTTACCATATGCCCATACCGACTTCATTTTTCCGGTCATCGGCGAGGAGTTAGGGCTGCGCGTGACACTCGTCATCGTATTTTGTTATCTCTTGATCCTCACCGCCGGCACCCTCATCGCTCTGAATGCTAAAGACCGATTCGGAATGCTGTTGGGTTTTGGGTGCACTTTCATCGTCGGACTGCAGGCGCTGGTCAATATCGGCGTCACCACTTCACTTCTCCCCAACAAAGGATTACCGCTGCCTTTCATCAGTTACGGAGGATCGAATCTGTTTTTTTGTCTTATCTTCATCGGTATTTTGATCAATATCTACCGGCAGGGAAAGGAAGAGGGAGGAACTTCGCAGACCGCGATGATGGTCCGCGTCCGGCACCTTTCTGAATTTTAGATTCTATTTCATGAAATTTGCGATTGCATGTGGTGGAACCGGTGGTCACCTGTTCCCAGGGTTAGCTATTGCCGAGCTTCTTCGAGGTCGCGGCCATGAGGTGTTGCTACTTATTTCCGAAAAGCAAATTGACGCAATTGCGGTAAGGGACCGCACTGATTTTGAGATCAAAAAGATTGCGTCGGTCGGTATGCCTTCGATTTGGTCGCCACAAATTTTTCCTTTTGCCGTAAAGTTCATCAGCGGCTTTCTCACCTGCTGGAATCTATTCCGGTCCTGGCGTCCATCGGCCATCTTAGGTATGGGCGGATTCACCTCGACGGCACCAATCCTGGCCGGACGTTTGCTCAAGACGCCTACGTTCATTCATGAATCGAACGCGATTCCTGGAAAGGCGAATCGGATCAATGCGAAATTGGCAGATACTGTTCTCTTGGGCTTCGCTGAGTGCCGACAGTACTTTCCCGCGAAGCCTGTCCAGGTGACCGGTACGCCAATTCGTACCAGCCTGCGAGGTGCAGTCGATCGCGAGACCGCAACGCGAAATCTTCGACTGAAATCTGGACTGCAGACGGTTGCAGTCTTTGGCGGCAGCCAGGGGGCCCATGGTATTAACGAAGCCGTAGTGGCTGCCTTGCATCATTTTGCAATGAAGCCGGTGCAATTCGTCCACTTGACCGGGCGGGAGGATCACCAGTTCGTTTACGATCGATATCAGAAGGAGGGGATTCCTGCGTTTGTCGCTGCGTTCCACTATCAGATGGAGGATGTGTATGGAGTGGCGGATCTGATCGTTGCTCGCTCGGGAGCCGCTAGTTTGAGTGAGATCTCGTACTTCGGGTTGCCGGCGATTTTGATGCCATACCCGTTTGCGGCCGATAACCACCAGTCTTTGAATGCAGCGATCTTCAGTCGGAATAGCGCCGCTGAAGTTCTTGAAGGAGCCGAGGCGAACGGCGAAAAGCTTGGCCATCTGATCGACGAACTGCTTTCGGATCTTAAACGGCGGCGTTTGATGGCGGAGAGCATGCGATCAATGGCGATTACCGACGCCGCGGAAAAAATTGCTGAGCTTCTGGAGGCACAAGCTGGATGAGGACCCGAGAAGAGCTCCAGCAGCTACTGCTTTCGCCGCCCAGAAAGATCCATCTCATTGGGGTGGCGGGGAGCGGGATGAGTGGAATCGCCGGACTGGTTTTGGCGTTAGGTCATGAAGTAAGCGGAAGCGATCGTGTAAGCTCGTTGGAAACGCGTCGCCTGGAAGCGGCCGGTCTCAAATTTCACCTTCCGCAAACCGCTGAGACAGTTCACGAAGCAGAACTCGTGATTCACTCTTCTGCGATCCGAGCCGGAAATCCCGCCTATGACGAGGCGACTCGGCTGGATCTGTGGATGGTTAGACGGGCCGAGGCGTTGGCTGCGATCATGGCAATCCGCGATGGGATAGTGATCGCCGGGATGCACGGAAAAACCACCACTTCAGCAATGGCGGCGCATGTGCTGCGGGTGGGTGGCCTGCATCCGTCGCATTATGTTGGGGCAGAGATTCCAATCCTCGGTACCAATGCGCATTGGGACCCGAACGGACAATACTTCGTAGCGGAAGGGGACGAGAGTGACGGGACGCTTCGGTTTTACCAGCCCAGACACGCGATCATTCTCAACGTCGAACTTGAGCACTTGGATTACTACGCGGATCTCGCCGCGATTGATAGCGTGTTTCGCGATTTCATTGCCCAGACTCGTGGGAATATCCTTTACTGTGCGGATGATCCGCACGCTGCACGATTGTGCCGGGATCTTCCCAATTCGATCAGTTACGGCGAAGATCGGAATTCTGTCTATCGTTTCGATCGGGTAACCGCAACTGATTTCGGTTCACGCTTCGAGATATGGTACCGTGACACTAAACTTGGTGAGCTCGATCTGGGGGTACCGGGAAAGCATAATGTTAGTAATGCGCTGGCGGTCGCCTCACTTGCTACCGAGGTTGGCGTCACGTTCCCCAAAATAGCGGAAGCGCTAGCTTCATTTCGTGGGGCACGACGACGTTTTGAGGTGAAGCTACAAAATGAAGATTTCTGGGTAGTAGACGATTACGGCCATCATCCGACAGAAATCCGGGAGACTCTGCGCACCGCTCAAGCAATCGGACGAAAACGAATTGTTGTGATGTTTCAGCCGCATCGCTACTCCCGGACTCGAGCTCTCCGGAACGAGTTTGGTGCGGCGTTCGATTCCGCAGATCTAGTGTTTGTTACTGATGTTTATGCCGCTAGCGAAGAGCCAATCCCGGGTATTTCCGGAGAGACCATCGTGAGTGCGATTCGCGAGCGCGGGAGGCTTCCGGTCCAGTACATTAGTAGGAGGGAGCGATTACATCGGGCGTTGGCCCGTGCGGCTTGCCCCGGTGATCTCCTATTGAGTCTCGGGGC
>WNFL01326385.1_pt1 | contig 11339 bp, 11 predicted proteins | sample 5400361 | NCBI WGS metagenome assembly WNFL01 (sample SAMN13153351, study PRJNA577476) | soil metagenome | isolation source: 40 cm soil on Douglas fir-dominated hillslope | place: USA:California | collected 2013-09-17
GCCCCAAACGTGAACAGGGCCCAACACTTTCAGCAGATTCAGTTGCTGAGGAGACGCCGACTGGCCAGCCGTAATATCTGCCATCTCACTCTCCCGGTGTCTGAATGACGTTGCCGAACAATTCGTCTACGCCTTCGCGCGAGCTCAGCAAGACATTCTCGCTATAGCTCGCGTTGACACGAAGAAAGTCCCAACCGAGTCCGATAAAGATCGCAGCGGATATGGCCCACGCCGCCCAGCCCAACATTTCCCACATGTGAATCTCCACGAAGCGCTGGTGTTCAATCGAATTTTTCGGCGATGACTTGCTTGTATTCCTTGTCCGACATGAACATCAGGAACAGAAAATAGGCGAGGATGACGCCCGCCGTTATGGCGACGCCCGCCACGTCGATGGTGTAATCGAAGGGCTGCGTGATGATGTCTGCGGCGGTCTCTTTGGTGTAGCCAAGCTTGGTCCATTGCGCCTGCATGGTGGGATTTTGACCAAGCTTTTCCCAGGTCAGTCCTTGCCAGTTTTTCATGCCGTCTGCGGCTTTGGTGTAGGTCACGCCGTCGGGTAGCTTTTCGACGCGAGAAGGGACCGCGATGCCGAGCCAAATGGGGAGAAACAGGGCACCGAAAACGAGCGCCAAGAGGAACCCGACGTCGAACAATTGTCCGGCGATGCTTTGCTTTGGAGGAACATAGGCACGCATGATTTTGCTCCGCGAGTTTCAGTGGCCTGCATCGAGATGACGGATATCGACGGAATAGATGTGCGCTTTGTCCTTCGCGTAATGGTGGAACATCGCGAAGATCGACGCGGTATTGAAAAGAAGAAGCAAACCAGCCGCGAGCCAGCAGACGATTTCGATCGTTGGATCCGTGATGAAGCTCCGGATTGCCAACATGACAAAAAAGACCGTTATCCAGAGCCCAACCACCAGCGCCATCGCCCACGTCCTGTCCTGGGCGAACATGGTGTCGATTCGATCGGTCATGGTTTTCGGCTGGATGCCGGTTAGAATCGCGTCTTGTGCCATAGGGATCTCCCTTGGTCGGCTGCTCCGAACCGGAAAGCCGTTTGTTCCTGGAAAGAAAAAACATTTCTCTCTATTCAAGAACCGGACCAAAATCCGGGGTTACGTAACCTCCTCGAATCATGGGGATTCTTGTTGGAGACAGTCCGTCCAAGACAGACTGGGCGCTTATGTTTCCATCATGTTGCACTGCAAATAGGCGCCCAAGGGGTTCAGACGTGCGGGGGCCTCGATCACCTTCAACAGATCCAAACTAAGCCCGCCGGTTTCCCACAAATCGCAGCCCGCCTCAGGGGCTCGCAGCCTTGACCGAGGGCGGCGCCGCGAATGACCGAAAAGGGCGGTGACCTCAACCAGTCAGCGCAACACTTTACCTTTGAGAGTGAGGTGGAGTGTGATGCGACAGCGAGGGAAGCGCACTGATCTATCGACGCACAGTCAGGCTCGGCTACTCATCTCTATCGTAGAGCTCTACTGGCGCGAGCGCGGCTGGCCGAATCCATGGGCACCGACAATTTCGACTGCGGCTGAGGCGGCGCGACGGCTCGCAAGGCAAGAAGGCCCCGATTGAGGGGCCTTCTTGTTGTAGTGGTCGGTGCACATTCTTGGTCCTGAATCTATTCTGGCTCCGATGTGGACAGGAATAAATTCAGCTATCCAGCCGACAGGTTGCTACTTCTGTGGGTTGGAGGCGAGCATATCGTTGATCTGGCTCCCTGCCGTGTCGACCGGCTTGAAAGTCATGAGCGCGAGCCGCACAATGTCCAGTAAAATAGGGTGCCAATGTTGCGATGGTGCGCGAGAGCATTTCGTTGCTGCTGCGGTTGACCCTCCGCTTACGTCAATAGTTCGGACCTCACCCGCCCTTGGATCCCGGACCATATAGTCGCCGCATTCCGTCGATAGCCATTTGGTGGTTGGGTGTGAATACGAAATATCCGGGGCAGGCCTTTACAGCCTCATTGAGTTTGTCGATTGCGTCTTGCTCAGTTTCTGGAGGCGGCAGCGGTAGAAATTCCTTAGCGAAAACAAGAAGTTTCTCGAGCATCTTCGGCTTGCCCTTGAACGCTTCGGCAAAACACACCGCCATAACAGCCTTTATCTGCGAAACACGTTGCACCCCGTTAGCATCCTTCAAGACAATTATCTTGTTGGCTGCCTCAAGGAAGATCTGCTTAAAACTTTGGGTCCCTTTTTTCTTGCCCTTTGGGTTCCCGCTTTGACCGGGCTTCCATCGCGACTCTGCGGGCGGCTTGCCATAACCAACTTTGTACTTTGATTTAGGTTTCGCAGGGGCGTTCGCGTCTGCCGCGAGAGGAGGGGTATGCTCGGGCCCTTCCACCTTAACGGTCGTCGTATCCATGTTCTTAATTTTTGCCATAGCGAAGCCTTACGCATTGGGGCCAGAGACGGGCGGGTTATGCAGGATCGTGTCAGCGTCCGACTCTTCGCCGAGTTCAGCCGCCAACAGGTCAGCGTGGTCGTATTCGTCGGCGGCCGCAGTGACTGCGAGATCACCATCTGTCTTGGCACGGCGAGCCGCCGTTTCCATGAAGGTTAGGCCAGTCTCGGCATGAGTGACTGCCTGGCCCGTGAACTTTTCGAAGCGCCGGATGGTCGCATCGCAGTAGAGGGGATCTAGCTCCATGCCGAACGCAATTCGGCCGGTTTTTTCAGCCGCAATGATTGTGGTGCCGCTCCCCAAGAACGGATCGACGACAATGTCTTTGCGCTTAGTCACATCCAGAAGCGCGTCGGCGACGAGTTCAACCGGCTTCGGCGTCGAGTGAATATCAAGCTGCTCGTTGGCCGATGAGCCCCGTTGGTTGGCGCCGGGATATTCCCAGACGTTCTTACGGTCGCGCCCATGTTTTCCAAGCTCAATGTTATTCTGAACCGGTGCCTCGTACTTTTTCAGAACGAACACGAGCTCGTGGGCCGACCGATAGAGTCGTCCCATACCACCGACGCCCTTGTACCAAACGACAAGCGTCAAGACCGAGAGCCCTGCCTCGCGGGCAGCCTGCAGGACATGCTCTGCATGCCGGTGGTCCATGCACACGAACAGGACGCTGCCGTCGGCGAGGTGTTTTGACGACGCCTTCAGAAAGTCGGCCAAGAACGCGACGAACTTCTCGTCCGACAATTCGCCCACGCCCATGACGAATTCGCGATGGTGGGCCTGGCCGGTGACGAAACCCTGGATGGGAATGTTGTAGGGCGGATCGGCAAACACCGCCCGCCCCTGCGGCGCTCCCGAGAACAGCCGGTCGTAACTTTCCGGCTTACAAGCGTCTGCGCAAAGCAGCCGATGGCGTCCAAGATACCAAACGTCGTTTAGCTGCGTGACCGGCGGCCGGTTCGTGTCCAGCTCTGGGCAACCATTGGCAACCTCATCGATTGCGGGTTCCTCTCCAAGAAGAACAAGGTCTATTTCAGGCGCTGTGAACCCAGCGATCTCGACCTGGACTTCGATTTCGACGAGTTCTTCGAATTCCAGCTTGAGGGCGTCGAGGCCCCAAGTGCCCTTCTCACCTAGCCGGTTTAGCGCAAGGCGTAACAGCCGGATTTCCGTCGGCGAAAGATGGCCAGCAACGATGCACGGGATTTCCTGAAGACCGAGAAGTCGTGCGGCCTCGACCGTGACCACGCCGTCGATGATCTCGCCCTCGGTGGTGATGACCGGCGGTCGCGATACACCGAACATCGCGATGGACTTGACGACTTCCGCCACATGCTCCGTTTCGACCTTGCGTAGCTGGCGCTTGGGCGCTTGCAGCGCCGAGCGCGGGCGCTTCTCCAGCTTCAAATTCGGAAGAAGATCGTTCCGGCGGGGGGCACAAATCGCAGCGTCGAGGTTGACCCCTGCCGCAAGTGCGCGTCTGTTGCGACGCGACCCTGCGGATAGCGTACCCGTCAACTTCGTCGCCGAATTCGGAAATACCTTCTGAGCCATCTCGATCTCCATTCCCGCCCGAGCTGGCTATGACGCTGCCGGGGAGTCAGGAGACAGAACAGGAGGCTCAACCTCCGCACGTGGAGGCTCTAACCACCGAGTTCCGCCAACACTGGCATCCTCGGCAGCCGTCATAGCCTCCATGCTCGGGCTGCGTAGTATTTGTAATTGTCGAACCGAAAGGGCGTCAAGCGCGATCCTGCATCACAGTCGCTTTTTCAGAAACTCGCTTAACAGAAACTAAACGCTGCTCTTTCGTGGTGCTCTCTGCATTCCTGCTCGCTCGGAAGAATATGAGAAATGACACTCAATGGCGTGCTGTGACTTGCAAAATACTTTGCGCGATTTTGATCTGTGCTAGTGGCTCGCCTGAATTGGAAAGCCGCCACGACTCGGGGATCTGATCGTTGAAGGGGTGGGAACACTTGAATATCCCCTCCCCGCTTCCGTGCACCCGCGTAAAACATTCCCTGCTTGGCGTCTGCAAAATTCCCTGCTTGGCAACACGCGAAATTTGACCTGAACTCCGAAATAGCCCGACAATGACTGGGCTTTGGTACGACGGATGATGGAGCCACCCCGCTAGAAGCGAGAGAATTCCCTGCAATTTCCCTGCAAAGCAGGGAAATTGAGACAGAGACTGGTTCGACTATGACTGCGTGCACAGCCAACCCTCGCTTTTCGAGCTTCGGCTAGGTTGTCCACCGAAGCCCTCAGACGAAGTTGGACGCTTTTGGCGAAGCAGGGCGTTCATCTAGGCGGCCAGCACGCCATCCATTGGACAAACTTCTCATCATTCAGGTTCTGGAGCATCGGTGTCATTTATTACAAAGATCGTTCATTCGCCTTGCAAGCTCGAAATCCATAGTGGAAATCCCGTTTACCTCGTGTGAATTCAGCCAGACCTTTACGGTCGTATAGACGTTAAACCACTCCGGATGGTGATTCATCGACTCAGAAATTAGTGCAACCGACGCCATGAACCCAAACGCTGAAGGAAAGTCACGAAAGAGAAACTCTCTGTACAATTTTCCTTCCTGAATCCGCCAACCGTCGAGTCGTGCAATCTCTCTTTCGATTTCGTGTGATGATAGTGCTGCTAACATTTCAATTTCCTTTGGTGAGCACAAATGTCCATGTCAATGTAAGCCGGCCGCGCGTTTCGGGGCTCGGAAGCTTTTGATCTCGCTCACATCCCTCTGCGTAATCGTCCTCTGGTAGCCTCCATATAAGTCGTCGAGGTAAGCCGCCAAATCAACGTCCAGCATTGACGGTTGATGGCCGATATCCCAGGTCGTCAGGAATACAATCAAAGCTCGCCATATATTTGTCCATTCAGGATGATGATCTATCCGATCGATAAATCTGGCCGACGTATTCATAAAGTGGATCGCGTCATCGAAGCTCTGGAACTCATACGTCCGGAGCAACCCCGTTTTTTCGCCACTATCACCGGGCCTTGTCACAACACGCCACGCCGGTAACTTAATCTCCAATCGTTGAAGGTTCTCCTGACTCAGTGGCTGTATTTTCAACAACGGAGTTGGATACTTTACCACCGTACTAACTGGTTTCTTGCCCAACCTTGTTCCAATGTCGTTTACAAGTTCCAAGATATCTTTGGCGATCTTCTCAGGATTAATCCTTCTCGCTTGAATCGCTAACAGTCCGGCAATGGATCGTGGGACGGCGTCACCGGTGGGAGTGTTCGCGCCATCAATGAGCAGCGGAAGAATCGTCTTGCCCTCGCGCAAGCTTGTCTCGATTTCAAGACGAACCCAGTCATCTTCCCGATCGATGCGACGTCGCTCATGTTCATCCTTGATGGAAAGCCAACTTTTTCCGACTACAACGATGATGATCGACGCGTCGCTCAATGAAGGCGCGATCTTCTCACTCCATACTTCACCATCACGAATATTGTCGGTATCAATGAACACGCATTGAGGTCCGTAGGCGTTGCGCAGTTGAGTCGCAAGCCATTGAGAGAACACCGCGCTGTCCAACCTGCGATAACTGATGAACACGTCAAACTTTTTCTTGGCGACCTGAATCTTCCGAACGTCATTCGGCTTTGGCTTTGGCTTTGGCTTTGTGGAAGCTCTCTTCCTTCGCATGTTCGCTGTTCCTCAGGGAGGCGACATCACGATAGCAATGCGCGTGGGGAATGTAACCAGCGGCTGAAACGCAAGGCGTCCACATCGTCGGCGTTTTGGCGGGTTGCGGAAGTTCGCGATCGCCAAGAAGCCTTTCGCGCGGAAAATGAGAACGCCGGATTCGCGTTCACAAGCGTCTAAACCGGGCGGGCGCGAAACCACCGTTAGCGTCGAGGAGCTCGTCCACCGACAGGTTGTCCTCTGCGCCCGCAGAATGCTATTTGGCGTCGGCATTTTGGGAAGAGCCGGTAATGGGTTTCCGATTCTGCGCCGTTGTCGCGGTACTAGGGTTCGGCCTTGTTGGACAAGCACTTGCGGGCGATATCAGCCCTCAGGCCAATCGCGAATATTTGGCCGCCAATGCGAAAAAGCCCGGCGTCGTGATACTGCCGAGCGGATTACAATACCGCATCGTGAAATCCGGTGCCGGGCAGACGCCTCATCCCGAAGATGTCGTCACCGTTTCCTACAAGGGTGCGTTGGTTGACGGCACCGTCTTCGATCAGACCAAACCGGGAGAAACCCGCAACCTGCCGGCGGGCAAGGTGATCCCCGGCTGGGTCGAAGCGCTGTCGCTGATGAAGGAAGGCGATGAGTGGCAGCTCGTGATCCCATCCGACCTCGGCTATGGCGCGACCCGCGCCGGCAACGGTGCCATTCCGCCCAACCAGGTGCTGGTGTTCGACATGCAGCTGGTCGCGGTCATACGGGCAAAACAGCCGTGATTTTCAGATGCCCGCCGGAGTTTATCCTCGGGCCGCGCTAATGCGCGGACCCGGGGGCGGCATGACAGAGATGCGGGCATGACAGGAACGACGTGCGCTAGGCTTTTGGCGGCGAGTCGTTCAGGACGCCGCGGCGGATTTGATCTCGCTCCATGGATTCGAAGAGCGCCTGGAAATTGCCTTCGCCGAAGCCTTCGTCGCCCTTGCGCTGAATGATCTCGAAAAATATCGGGCCGATCAGCGTGGTGGTGAATATCTGCAGCAGCAGGCCACCGCCGCGCTGCGAGCCGTCTGCAAGAATGCCCAGCGCCTTCATGCGATCCACCGGCTCGCCATGGCCCGGCAGACGTTCGTCCAATTTCTCGTAATAGGCATCGGGCGGCGGTTCGGCGAATGGGATGCCCTTGGCCTTCAGCGCCTCGACCGTCGCGTAGATGTCGTCGGTCGACAGAGCGAGATGCTGAATCCCCTCGCCCTTATAGATCGCGAGATATTCGGCGATCTGGCTCTTGTCGTCGACCGATTCGTTCAAGGGAATACGGATCTTGCCGTCGGGGCTGGTCATCGCGCGCGACTTGAGGCCCGTCAGCTTGCCCTCGATGTCGAAATAGCGGATCTCGCGGAAATTGAAGAGGTCTTCGTAGAAATTGGCCCAATGGTCCATGTGTCCCATGAACACATTGTGGGTGAGATGGTCGATCCGGGTGAGGCCGACGCCCGGAACCTGTTCGTCGCCGCCAGGAAGGAAATCGACATCATAGATCGTGTGCCCGCCATAACGGTCGACGAGATAAAGCGCGCTGCCGCCGATTCCCTCGATGGCAGGAATGTTGAGCTCCATGGGTCCGGCCCTTCCCGTATAAGGCCTAGCCCCTTTGGACAGAGCGCGCTGATAGGCAGCCCCGGCGTCCTTGACGCGGAACGCCATGGCGCAGGCGCTCGGCCCGTGTTTGGCGGCGAATGCCTCGGCCCGGCTCTTCGGCTCGGCATTGACGATGAAATTGATGTCACCCTGGCGGTACTGCGTCACCTGCTTGGACCGGTGACGCCCGACGAAGCGAAAACCCAGCGTTTCGAAGACCTTGCCCAAGGCCGCCGGGTCCGGAGCGGTGAACTCCACGAACTCGAAACCATCCGTCCCCATCGGATTGTCAGTCATAGCGGCGCTCTTCATTTCGACGGTGAAACTCCCACATAGATAGGGATGGATTCTCAAGCGACAAACACGGGACATCCGCCCTCATCATCGGGGGGCGAGCCGCTCCCCACAAGCGCTCCGCGGCGAGTATTCCGTCATGGCGCCCGACTTTTGGATCGACAGCGACGTCCAGCGATTCCGTGATACATCGCGGCACCGGCGCGCATTCTTAGAAGGGATTCGCAATGCCAAAATATATCGCATTTCCTCGCGTAGAGGGTATCGCCTCGCGTCAGGCCCATGCCGATCTGCCGCCCGGAACCTACGAACGCGAATTGGGCAAGGAAGGTTTCTACGGCCCCGCGACCCATATGTATCATCGCCACCCGCCGACCGGCTGGACCTCATGGGAAGGCCCGTTGCGGCCCCGGGCGTTCGATCTGACGGAGCTTGCGCGGGTCGGAAACAATTCCGATACGTCCTCGCCGTGGAACGCACCGGGATTGCTGAGCAATGCGGCACTTCGCCTGGGCTATTGGCGGCTTACGAAAAGCATGGGTGATTTGGCGCGCAACGCCGACGGCGACCAATTGCTGTTTGTGCATGCGGGCTCGGGCGACCTCTTTTGCGACTACGGCCATCTGGCGATTGTCGCCGGCGATTATGTGGTGATCCCGCGCGGCACGATGTGGCGCATCGATTGCGCGCAGCCGATGGATATCCTTCTCATCGAGGCGACCGGTTCAAGCTATCAATTGCCCGATCGAGGCCTTATCGGCGCTCATGCGATTTTCGATTCCGCAATCCTCGATGTTCCGAAGATCGACGAAGCGTTCAGGACCCAGCAGGACGACAAGGGCCGCTGGCGCGTGCGCGTCAAGCGCCGGGGCGAGGTTTCGACGGTCACCTATCCGTTCAATCCGTTGGACGCCGTCGGTTGGCACGGCGATCTCGCCCCAGTGCGGTTGAACGTCAAGGACATAAGGCCGGTGATGAGTCACCGCGTGCATCTACCGCCCTCGGCGCATACGACCTTTGTCGCCGACCGCTTCGTCGTGTGCACCTTTGTGCCGCGGCCCTTCGAGACCGACCCGGGCGCGATCAAGGTACCGTTCTTCCATAACAACGACGATTTCGACGAAGTCATCTTCTATCACGCAGGCAATTTCTTCAGCCGCGACAATATCCGCCCCGGCATGATGACCTTCCATCCGTCGGGTTTCACCCATGGGCCGCATCCCAAGGCGCTGGAATCGATGCTGACCCAAAAGACTCCGATGGCCGATGAATATGCGGTGATGATCGACGCGCGGGACGCGCTCGATGTGGGCCCGGCGACGGCGAAGATCGAGCGGGCCGAGTACGCCGACAGCTGGATGAGCGCGGCGGCGAGATGAAGCTCGCGTCTCTGAAACATGGACGCGACGGAAAATTGCTTGTCGTGTCGCGCGATCTTAGCCGCGCCGTGGCTGTCGCGGACATCGCGCCGACTCTTCAAGCCGCCCTCGACGGCTGGGCCGAGACAGCGCCAAGGCTGATGGAGCGTTCCGCCGCCCTGGATGCCGGACGAAGCGCGGATGCCTTCGCGTTTGATCCGGTGGATTGCGCCGCGCCGTTGCCGCGTGCCTATCAGTGGGCCGACGGCAGCGCCTATGTCGTCCATGTCGAGCTGGTGCGGCGGGCACGCGGCGCAACGCTGCCGGCCTCGTTTTGGACGGACCCACTGATCTATCAGGGCGGCTCCGGCAATTTCATCGGGCCGACCGAACCGATCTGCGTGGCCGACGAATCCTGGGGTATCGATTTCGAGTCCGAAGTCGCCGTGGTGACGGACGACGTGCCGATGGACGTCTCTGCCGACGCCGCGCGCGCCCACATCAAGCTCGTGATGCTTGTCAATGATGTGAGCCTGCGCAATCTGATCCCGGGGGAGCTCGCCAAGGGCTTCGGCTTTTTCCAGAGCAAGGCCTGGACGGCGTTTTCGCCCATGGCCGTGACGCCAGATGAAATCGGCGCTGCCTGGAACGGCGGCTCGATCGATCTGCCGCTGGTCACGACACTCAACGGCGCTGTCTTCGGACGACCCAACGCGCGCCATGAGATGGCGTTCGATTTTCCGCGTCTGATTGCCCATGCCGCAAAGACCCGTCCGCTTGGTGCCGGTACGATCATCGGCTCGGGCACCGTCGCCAATTCCGACCGCGATGTCGGGTCATCCTGCATAGCCGAACGCCGCGCTATCGAGACGATCGATATGGGCGCGCCGCAAACACCGTTCCTTGCCTTCGGCGACCGCGTCAGGATCGAGATGCTGGACGGACGCGGCCGGTCGATCTTCGGCGCCATCGATCAGGTGGTTCGGCGGTATGATGGCTAGCAAGAAAGCAAAGACTCGGCGCTAACGCTCCCCCTCACCCTAACCCTCTCCCCCGATGGGGAGAGGGGATTGCCCCCTCGTCCACCGCTGGTTTTGATGGGCGTTGCGTGAGGACGAACACCAGCCATGCCGCCGCTGCGATCGCCACGATGAGGATGAGCCACCGAAGGGCACTTGCGAGGTCCGCGACCGTGACGGTTGGCCACGGAAACTGCCGCAGCACGTCGAACCGCTCGATCATCCAGTGCCACGCCGTGTGGCCGACGATCACCGACAGGATGATGGTTCCCAAGCGCTCTGCCACGACGTAGCGGAAGAGGATGTTGAGAAGGGGAACGCAAAGGGCAAGCACGAGCAGTTGACCAAGCTCGACCCCGATGTTGAACGAGAGGAGCGACGTGAGCAGATACGACCCGGCGAACTGAAGCGTGTGCTGCAGCGCAAAGGAGAAGCCGAAGCCGTGCACGAGGCCGAAAAGGAATGTGATGATCCAGCGCCGCCCCGGACGCGCGACCACGATGTTCTCAAGCGCCATGTAGAAGACGGACGTCGCGATCAGCGTCTCGATGAGCGGCGGAAACCAGAGAACGCTCGGTGCATAATTGTAGGCAGAGCCGATGAGCGTGATGGAGTGCGCCACGGTGAACGCGGTAACGATCGGGATGAGGGGCCACACGCGGCGGAACGGAATAATGAGACAGAGCAGGAACAGCAGGTGATCCGTGCCGTCAAGGATGTGAAAGAACCCCATCTTGACGAAATTCGCGGCCGCCTGGGACCATCTGGGATCGAGCCTCACCAATCCGGCATCACCTTCCAGCGCATAGGCGCGGACGATTCCGCCCGGCGGCAGGAATTGCAGCGATGTGATGGTTTTCAGCGCGAACCGATCGAATGCAGCATGGATCGAGAAATACGAACGATCCGATTGAATCGGATATTCGAAGAGCACGTCGAGTATGCCC
>WNFL01089559.1_pt1 | contig 11337 bp, 11 predicted proteins | sample 5400361 | NCBI WGS metagenome assembly WNFL01 (sample SAMN13153351, study PRJNA577476) | soil metagenome | isolation source: 40 cm soil on Douglas fir-dominated hillslope | place: USA:California | collected 2013-09-17
ATCCCTCGGTGGCGAGGATCGCGTCACTCATCGCCGGCCTCTCCGATGAGTGTTCGCTCGAAGCGGTTCATCACGCTCGCCAGTCCGCTGGGAAGGAAGATCACCAGCAGGATGATCGAGCCTCCGAGCAGCAGCTGCCAGTGCGTGGTGACCGACGAAAACAGCTCCTGCAGCGCGACGAACGCAAACGCACCCACGACTGCGCCGTACAGGCTCCCAAGCCCACCCAGAATCAGCATCAACAGCACGTTCCCGGACTGGTGCCACGACAAGAGCTCGGGATTAACAAAACCGAACTGCATCGCGGAGAAATAGCCCGCGAGCCCGGCCAGCGCGCCGGCGATCGCGAAGCTGGCGAGCTTGTAGCGATACACCGGGAAGCCGAGGGAGCGCATCCGCTGCTCGTTGCTGCGGATCCCCTGCAGCGCGCGGCCGAACGCCGAGCGCAACAGCAGGTGGAGGAACACGAACACCAGGAGCATCGCCGCGAAGACGAAATAATAGACGTGCGTCGTGTTGGCGAGATCGAAGGGCGTGAAATCGCCAATCGTGGCGACGGGCTTGAAATTCATGCTTATGCCGTCCGATCCACGGCCGAATTTCGTGTCGTGGAACACGAAGTAGAACATCTGGGCAAAGGCGAGCGTGACCATGATGAAATAGATCCCCTTGACCCGGACGACGAAGGCGCCGACCAAGAGGGCGGAGATGCCCGCGAAGGCGATCGCCGCGGGCAACGTCAGCCAGAGGTTGGCCGCCTCGTACCTGGGCGCGAGCAGCCCCAGCGTGTAGGCCCCAACGCCAAAGAACGCCGCGTGGCCAAACGATACGAGCCCGGTGTAGCCGACCAGCAGGTCGAGGGACAGTGCAAAGATCGCCAGGATCATCACCTTGGTGACCAGCTCGGTGTAGAAGGTCGCGCCGGCGAACGGGAACAGCGCGAGCAGCACCAGCGTGGCCAGCAGCGCAATCGTCTTGCGCTTCAAGCGCCCGCCCCTAATAGCCGACCGCGCGCGCCAAGCGACCCTAGCTGACCGCTACACACGGCGGAACAAACCTTCCGGCCGCCACAACAGGATCGCCGCCATCAGCAGGTAAACGGTGACGCCCGCGGCTTCGGGAATGAGCACCTTGCCGAACGTGTCGGCGAGCCCGATCAGCAGCGCCGCAACCAGCGCGCCCCACACCGAGCCGATGCCGCCGATGACGACGACGACGAAACAAATGATCAGCACGCCGGTGCCCATGCCGGGATACACCGACGACACCGGCGCTCCGAGCATCCCGGCAAACGCGGCGAGCGCAACGCCGAGCGCGAACACGAGCCGGTAGACGAGATTGATGTTGAGGCCAAGCGATTGCACCATCTCGCGGTTCGACGCGCCGGCGCGGATCATCATGCCGAGCCGTGTCTTGGCGATCAGCAGGTAGAGCAGGCCCGCGAGCACGATGCAGACCGCCGACATCAGCAGCCGGTAGACCGGGTAGGAAAGCGTCGCCGTCAGCGGAATCGACCAGTTGAAGATGTCCGGGACGGCGACACCGTGCACGTCGTTGCCGACGATGAGGCTGCGCAGCTCTTCGAACACCAGGATCAGCCCGTAGGTCAGCAGGACTTGCTGCAGGTGGTCGCGCTGATACAGACGCGAGAACAGCGCCCACTCGAGGAACACGCCGAGCAGCACCGACAATACGATGCCCAGCACGATCGCGATCAGCAGGCTGCCGGTCAACGAGGACAGCGAGAAGGCCATGTACGCGCCGATCATGTAGAAGCTGCCATGGGCGAGGTTGATGATGCCCATGATCCCGAAGATCAGCGTCAGGCCGGACGCGACCAGGAACAGCAGCAGTCCGTACTGGACGCCGTTCAGGAGCTGGATTGCCAATTCCCCAGAAAAACAAACGCGGGCAGGCACCTAAGCCTGCCCGCTCTCGAATCTTACAACGTCAGAGCTTGCAGCCGCGCGGCGGATCGGTCAGGTTCTTGACCGCGACGGAGACCACCTTGTTTTCCTTGCCCTCGACCTTGCGCAGGTAGATGTCGTGGATGGGGTTGTGCCCCTTGTTCAGCGCGAGCGGCCCGCGCGGGCTGTCGATTTTCGCCCCTTCCATCGCCTTCACAAGTTCGGCGCGCTTCGACGTGTCACCTTTGACCGCGTTCAGCCCGACGATGAGAAGCTGTGCCGCATCGTAACCTCCTACGGCGTAGACGTCTGGTGCGGTCGCATATGCCTTCATGTACGCGGCGCGGAACGCGTTGTTCTTCGGGAGGTTGAGGCCGTCCCGTAATGCAGCGTCGTGAGCAGCCCTTGCGCGGCATCGCCCTGCGCATCGAGCGTGCCGTCCGTAAGAAAACCTGGGCCGACCAGAGGAATCGTCTTGTTCAGACCCGCCGCCGCGTAATCCTTCACGAACTTGACCGCACCGCCACCGGCAAAGAACACATAGACGACGTCGGGCTTGAGCGCGGCGATCTCGGTCAGGTAGGACTGGAACTCCACCTGCGGGAACGGCAGGAACATCTCCTTGGTGACCTTGCCGCCGCCCGCCTCGAACGCTTCCTTGAAGCCACCGGTCGATTCCTTGCCCGCGGCGTAGTCCCAGGTGAAGGTCACCGCGGTCTTCTTCGTCTGCTCGGCCATCACCTTGCCCATGGCGATGCCCATCTGAGAATTCGAGAAGGAGGTGCGGAAGATGTTGGCCGCGCAGAGTGGGCCAGTGATGTCGTCGGCACCGGCATTGGGAATGATCAGCAGCGTATTGTTGTCGCGGGCGACCTTGGCCATCGCCAGCGCCACGCCCGAGTGCACCGTACCGACCAGGACATCGACCTGGTCGCGCTTGACCAGCTTGTTCGCATCAAGCTTTCCGCCGTTCTCGGCGATCGCGAGCTTGAAGCCGTTGGTGATCGCCGTACCGAGCGCGGCATAGGTGCCCGTATACGGCAGCATCAGCCCGACCTTGAGCTTGCCCTGCTGCTGCGCCTGCGCCGGCGCCACGGCAAGCGTGACTCCGGCTGTTGCCACCACCGAGGCCGCAAGGACGCCCAAAACGCGGCGCCGGATGCCGCAGCACGCCGAACACTGCTGGATCTGTTTCATGACAAACTCCTCCCGTGACTTTGGTGCGATGTCTGAAGCGCGAACGAGCCGCGCGGCGCCCGTTGCATCTTACGCCGCGCGCTGGCGAAGCTTGTAACGCTGAATCTTACCGGTGGCTGTTTTCGGCAATTCGTCGATGAACTCGATCCAGCGCGGGTACTTATAGGGTGCGAGGCGCGATTTGACGTGCTGTCGCAGTTCCTCGGCCAACCCTACCGACGCGGCGTGCCCAGCCTTCAGCACCACATACGCGACAGGCTTGATCAGTTTTTCCTCATCCGCCTTGCCAATCACCGCCGCCTCCAGGACCGCGGGATGGGTGATCAGCGCTGCTTCAACCTCGACCGGCGAGACATAGATGCCACCGACCTTGAGCATGTCGTCGGTTCGACCCGCGTAGATGAAGTTGCCCTCTCCATCGATCGAATACTTGTCGCCGCTCCTCGTCCACGGGCCATGAAACGTATCACAGCTCTTCTGCCGGTTGTTCCAGTACGCCATCGCACTCGTCGGTCCGCAGACTTGCAGCTCGCCCACCTGTCCCGGCGCGACCGGGATCCCGTCGTCGCCGACGATCCTGAGTTCGTAGCCCGGCACGGGCGTGCCGCTGGTTCCGTAACGTACGTTTCCCGCGCGATTCGACAGGAAGATATGCAGCATTTCGGTCGAACCCAGGCCGTCGAGGATCTCGACGCCAAAATGGTGCGTCCATCGCTTGCCAAGGTCTGCCGGCAGCGCCTCACCAGCCGACGTGCAGATGCGCAGGCTGAGTTGGCCGCGCTTGGGGAGTTCGGGGCTCGCCAGCAGCGCGGCGAAAAGGGTAGGGACGCCGTAGAAGATCGTCGGCTTGTGCTTGGTGAGTCGCGCGAAGACGGCGGCCGGCATCGCGCGCTCGGCCATCAGCACCGTGGTGGCACCGACGGAGAGCGGGAACGTGAGGCCGTTCCCGAGACCGTACGCGAAAAAGAGCTTCGCTGCCGAAAAAACGACGTCGTCTTCGCGGATGCCGAGGATCGGCCACGCGTAAAGCTCGGCGGTGGTGATCAGGCTCGAATGCGCGTGCACCGTGCCTTTGGGCGCGCCCGTCGACGCGGACGAATACAGCCAGAAGCACATGTCGTCCGACGTCGTCGCGGCAGGCGCAAAACCGGCGGCCGCTTCCGCGAGCAGGCTCGAAAAAGAGTGGTGCCCGGCGGCCGCTTTTTCGTCGGCAACCCCGCAAACGATCACGTGCTTGAGGTGCGGCAAGCGGCCGAGGAGCGAGGCAAAGACTGGCAACAAAGGGGCCGACACGATAAGCGCGTGCGCGCGGCTGTCGCGCAGCATGTACTCGTAGTCGGCCGTCGTGAGCAGCGTGTTCGCCGCAATCGGGACGATGCCGGCCTTGATGCTGCCGAGAAAAGCCGTCGGAAAATCGATCGTGTCGAGAACGCAGAGAAGCACGCGCTGCTCCGCCTCGAGGCCGAGGCCCACCAGGGCGTTGCTGCAGCGATTCACCCGCTCGGCAAGCTCGCCGTAGGTATAGCTTCCGTGGTCGTCGATGTACGCGACCTTGCTCGCGCGACCCGCGTGGAGATTGCGCTCGATCAGATCGTGCGCCGCGTTGTAGTCACGCGGGATGTCGATCCGCGGCGGGCTCACCCGCTGATCGGCCGTGCTGAGTCCCAACATCAACCACTCCTCCTCTAGTTTCTAGTCATGCACCAGGAGGGCGTTCAGCCCCCGGTGAATTCGATCTTGCCCTTGGGAAGCAGGTAGAGCACCAGCGCTTTTCCGCCGCTCACCGTCGGGCGGTGCGCGCTCCCGGGGCCGTAGACGAGCCACCCCGCGTCGCGCCCATCGAATTTTGCCGAAGCCTCGAGCGGCATGATCATATCGATCTCGCCCTCGGGGTGGCGATGATGAGGACCCGCGAGATTCTCCATCTCGACGACGTCCACACTGAATCCGTGGCTCGCCTCCCCCGGCTTGACGACGCGGCCATACTTTATCCCCCCGCCTTCGCGATTGCACATCCATCCGGCCGCAACGCCAGCGCGGCAGGCAGCGACCACCGATTGAAACAGCGCACCGTCCGCCGGAAATGCGCGGTTGAGATCCGCTTCCAGGGCACTGTCGAGTGCGCGGTGGCCGATCCATCCGGTGACCGAAGCGATCAAGTCGGCAAATTCGTTCGGGCTCATCGCGGGTTGGCACGCTTGGCTGCCTGAAGCAATTTAGATCATGGTCTCAACCCTGTCAAGCACGATAAAGCATGTTCCCTGCAACGAGCATCCGCGCCTCTGCCGGCTAAGCACTGCAGGCTTCCGGCGGGGTTGTTGCAGGAACGCTCCCTGCTTGACGGTTAACAATCCTATGCATTATATTTCTCCTACTTGAATCACAATTCATACCGAAGATGGTTAACTTGATCGAAGCGCCGCCGCCCAGCCCACCCGCGGCAGACGCGACGGAGGACGCGAGTCTCCTCGCGAACATCGGCAAGCGGGTCCGCGAGGCGCGCGAGCGTCGTGGCATGGCGCGCAAGAATCTCTCCCAGCATTCCAGCGTTTCCGAACGCTATCTCGCCCATCTGGAAGCCGGTGAAGCCAATGTGTCGGTGCTCCTTCTGCGCAATGTCGCACGCGCCCTGGGAATGCCGCTGACCGAACTGGTCGACGCGCAGGCGGGTTCGGTCGAGCAGCGATTGATCCGCCGCTTCCTCGACAACCTTCCGGAACGCCAGCTCGAGGATGTCGTGTTCCGGTTGATGCGCGACTTCGGGCCAGAGGCCGCCGCGCGCAAGCGACGCCTCGCGCTGGTGGGATTGCGCGGCGGGGGCAAGACGACGCTGGGCAGTGCGCTTGCGGACGAGTTGCGATTGCCTTTCGTGGAACTCGATCGCGAGATCGAACGCGACGCCGGAATCAGCTTGAGCGAAGTATTCTCGCTCTACGGCCAGACGGGCTACCGCCGCATCGAGCGCCGCTGCCTCGAGCGCATCATCCAGAGCGGCAAGCAGCTCGTCATGGCGGTCGGGGGCGGCATCGTCTCCGAACCGGAGACATACAATCTGCTGCTGTCGAATTGTTTCACCGTGTGGATCAAGGCATCGCCGGCGGAGCACATGGCGCGGGTCGTCGCGCAGGGCGACTTTCGGCCGATGCAAGGCAACGCCGAAGCCATGGAGGATCTCAATCGGATCCTCAATGCGCGTGAACCGCTCTACCGGAAAGCCGACTTCACGTTGGACACCGTCGGCGAGCGCTCCGAGCAGAGTCTCGCCAAATTGCGCCAGGCCGTGTCGGCCTGACATCCGCGATGGAAGATCGGGAGAAGAGCATGTTGGAGGCGTCCGCATCGCCGGAGCTCGAATCCGGAGCTCTGGAAAAACCATTTTTCACCTATGACACGCACCCCGACCGGTACTCGCACTGGAAGCTTTCGTACCATGATTCCATTGGCACCCTGACGCTGGACGTCGACGAGAATCGCGGAATCAATCCGGGCTACAAGCTCAAGCTCAACTCCTACGATCTGGGCGTCGATATCGAGCTTGCCGATGCCTTGCAGCGGATCCGCTTCGAACACCCGGAGGTGCGTTGCGTCATCGTCACCAGCGGCAAGGAACGCGTCTTCTGCTCCGGCGCGAACATCCTCATGCTCGGACTCTCCAGCCACGCCTGGAAGGTCAACTTCTGCAAGTTCACCAACGAGACGCGCAACGGCATCGAAGACTCGAGCCGCCATTCCGGACTGAAGTTCATTGCCGCGTGCAACGGCACCACCGCCGGCGGTGGATACGAGCTCGCGCTCGCGTGCGACGAGATCATCCTGATCGACGACCGCTCCTCGGCGGTCAGCCTGCCCGAAGTGCCGCTGCTGGGCGTGCTGCCCGGCACCGGCGGCCTGACGCGGATCACCGACAAGCGCAAGGTACGCCGTGATCACGCCGACGTCTTCTGCACGCTGGTCGAGGGCGTTCGCGCGCCGCGCGCAAAGGAGTGGCGGCTGATCGACGAATCCGCCAAGCCACAGCAGTTCAAGGAAACGCTTCAGCGCCATGCGCAAGAGCTCGCCGCGCAGAGCGACCGGCCGCGGGACACGAAAGGCGTCGCGCTCACTCCCCTCGAGCGCCAAGTGGACGCCACAGGCTATCACTACGCGCACGTCGACGTGCGCATCGACCGCAAGGGGCGCAGCGCGACCATCACGGTCTCCGCCCCGGCGGCCCGGCAGCCGGACGACCCTGATGCGATTCTCGCGCTGGGCGCAGCGTGGTGGCCGCTGGCGATGGCGCGCGAGCTCGACGATGCGATCCTGCTCCTGCGAACCAACGAGCCCGAAATCGGTACCTGGCTGCTGAAGACCGCCGGTGACCCTGCGCTCGTGCTCGCCGCGGACGCAACGCTCGAACGCCACGCGTCCAACTGGTTCGTACGCGAGACCACCGGGATGCTGCGGCGAACACTCGCGCGGCTCGATGTCACCTCGCGCACTCTCTACGCGCTCATCGATACCGGCTCGTGCTTCGCCGGCACCCTTCTGGAGCTCGCGCTCGCCGCCGACCGCGGCTACATGCTCGCGTTACCGGACGGCCACGCCGGCGCGCCGCAGCTCGCGCTGTCGACGATGAACTTCGGCGCGTATCCGATGGTGAACCGCCTTCCGCGTCTTGCTGCGCGGTTCTACAAGCCGCGCGATTCCTGTCGACGAGGCGCTCGAGCTGGGCCTCATCACCGCCGCGCCCGACGAGCTCGACTGGTCCGACGAGATCCGGATCGCCCTCGAGGAGCGCGCCAGCCTGTCGCCCGACGCGCTGACCGGCATGGAAGCAAACCTGCGCTTCGGCGCCGTCGAGACGATGGAAACACGCGTCTTCGGCCGCCTTTCCGCATGGCAGAACTGGATTTTCATCCGTCCGAACGCCGTGGGCGAGTCCGGCGCGTTAAAGGTCTTCGGCACCGGCAACAAGGCGAGATTCAATTGGGAACGGGTGTAGCCGCCGTCCCCGCTCATTTACGTAGCTGAGCGGAGACCCAGTGTCTCTCCATCGACGACGTTGGATTCCCGCGTGCGCGGAATGACGGCACATTGAATCGGAGCATTCATGAACATCGATTACAGCGAGAAGATCCCCAACAACGTGGAGCTCGCGAGCAACAGGACGCTGCAACGCGCCCTCGAACATTGGCAGCCCGAATTCCAGCACTGGTGGGCCGACATGGGCCCCGAGGGCACGAGCACCGCCGACGTCTATCTGCGCACCGCGATCAGCGTCGAGCCAAAGGGCTGGGCGCACTTCGATCACGTGAAGATGCGGGATTACCGCTGGGGCATCTTCCTCGCGCCGGCGGAAGCCGGGCGCCGGGTGAACTTCGGCGCGCACAAAGGCGAGCCCGCATGGCAGGAGGTCCCGGGCGAATACCGGTCCAACCTGCGGCGGCTGATCGTCACGCAGGGCGACACCGAGCCCGCCTCGGTCGAGCAGCAGCGGCATCTTGGTCTCACCTGCCCCTCTCTCTATGATCTGCGCAACCTGTTCCAGGTCAATGTCGAGGAAGGCCGGCACCTGTGGGCGATGGTCTACCTGCTGCAGGCGTATTTCGGGCGCGACGGCCGCGAGGAAGCGGAAGCCTTGCTCGAGCGGCGCTCGGGTGACGCCGACGATCCGCGCATCCTCGGTGCCTTCAACGAGAAGACGCCCGACTGGCTCGCGTTCTTCATGTTCACTTTTTTCACCGACCGCGACGGCAAGTACCAGCTCTGCTCACTCGCCGAATCGGGCTTCGACTCGCTGGCGCGTACCTGCCGCTTCATGCTGACCGAGGAAGCGCATCACATGTTCGTCGGCGAATCGGGCGTGGGCCGAATCATCCAGCGCACCTGCGAGGCGATGGTGCAGCACAAGGTCGACGATGCGGCGAAGATCCGCGCGCTGGGATTGATCGACCTGCCGACGATCCAGCGCTACCTCAACTTCCATTTCAGCGTGACGATGGATCTTTTTGGCGCCGACGTCTCCTCGAACGCCGCGACCTTCTACTCGACGGGGCTCAAGGGACGCTTTGACGAAACCAGGATCGGCGACGACCACCTGTTGACCGGGGCGACCTATCCGGTGCTCGAAGTCCGCGACGGTCGGCTCCTCACCAGCGAGGCCCCGGCGCTGAACGCGGTCAACGAGAAGCTGCGCGACGACTACGTCAAGGACGCCCTCGCCGGTATCGAGCGCTGGAACAAGATCATCGAAAAAAGCGGCATCGCGTTCAGGCTGAAGGCACCGCACAAGGCGTTCAACCGCAAGATCGGCCCGCTGTCGGCGGCGCGCATCGACCCCGACGGGAACGTCATGAGCGAAGGCGACTGGACCCACCAGCATCTGCACTGGTTGCCGTCGGAAGCGGATCGTGCATTCGTCGCGTCGCTGATGGGACGGGTCACCGAGCCGGGCCGCTTCGCCAACTGGATCGCGCCGCCTGCCCGCGGGATCAACAACCAGCCCGTGGACTTCCAATACGTCCGCTTCAACTGAAGCGCCACCTTCGCGAGAACGCGAGATGATCGTAAGCCAAGTGTCGGTCGAGGTGTTGCGCCAGCATCTCATCGACCCGGAGATCTGCATCCGCTGCAACACCTGCGAGGAGACCTGCCCGTCGCACGCGGTCTCCCACGACGCACGCAACTACGTCGTCGATCCCGCGAAGTGCACCTTCTGCAACGATTGCATCTCGCCTTGTCCGACAGGAGCCATCGACAGCTGGCGGCAAGTGGACAAGGCCAAGCCTTACACGCCCGCCGAGCAGCTCGGCTGGGATAGCCTGCCGGCGCAAATCGAGGTCGAGGCCGGCGCCGCCGCCGAGATACCGACGGAGGTGACGCGGATCACGTCGGTGGCGACCGCCGGCCAGGGTGGCCAGGCCTTTCCACCGTGGTCGGCCGCGCACCCCTGCGTCAACCTCTACTCGCTGGAAACGCCGGCGATCGCGACGGTCGGCGGGAACTTCCGCCTGACCGCGGACGACGCCAGCAGCGACATCCGACATATCGTGCTCGAGTTCGACGGCGCATCGTTCCCCGTGCTGGAAGGGCAGACCGTCGGCATCGTGCCGCCCGGCGTTGACGCGTCGGGCAGGCCGTACCACGTGCGTCTGTACTCGGTCGCGAGCCCCCGCGACGGCGAGCGGCCACCCTACAACAACTTGTCGCTGACGGTGAAGCGCGTCACCGAGGATCACGACGGCAAGCCCGTCACCGGGATTGCCTCGAATTATCTATGCGATCTCGCCAAGGGCGATCGGGTGTGCGTCGTCGGTCCGTACGGCGCGACGTTTCTGATGCCGAACCATCCCGGGTCGAGCCTGCTGATGGTCTGCACCGGCACCGGCTCGGCGCCGATGCGCGCGATGACCGAGCGGCGGCGGCGCCGGATCGCGCTTCATGAGGGCGGCGAGCTGATGCTGTTCTTCGGCGCCCGGGTCGCAGGAGAGCTTCCGTATTTCGGGCCGCTGCTCAAGCTCCCGAAGGATTTCATCGACATCAATCTCGCTTTCTCCCGAGTTCCCGGAAAACAAAAGCAATATGTGCAGGATCTGGTCCGGGAGCGCTCGGAGGCCGTCGCGCGCCTGCTCGCCGAGGACAATTGCTACGTATACATCTGCGGGCTCAAAGGCATGGAGACCGGCGTTGCGGAAGCGTTTCGCGATGTCTGCAGGAGGCACGACATGGATTGGGAAACGCTCCTGCCCGCATTGCGCGCAGAAGGCCGATATCACCTCGAAACGTACTGATCGTTCCGCGATACCGGTCACCCATAAGCCAGTTGCCTTGATGCGCGTCAAGCGATACGCCGATCGGGACCGGTGCAGTGGCGCCGCCGGACGAAGCGCGTCAACGCAGCGCGTGGGCGACGTTGAGCGATGCGGCGAACAGCAGCATCGCGCCGGCTTGATGGGCGGCGGCAAGCGGTAACGGCACGACCAGGAGCAACGTGCAGATCCCGAGGGTTATCTGCAACGCGAGCAACGCCAGCAGAAGATTCGCACCGCTCCGTGCACGAGCCGGCGCGTCCGGCGATCTTCGCACCCGCCGCCAGAACACGGGGACGGTCAGCGCGAGTACCCAGGCGATCGCCCGGTGATCGAACTGCACCGTCGCCATGTTGTTGAACAAATTCAGGTACCACGGATCGATCAGCATGATCTCCTGAGGCACCATGCGGCCGTCCATCAGCGGAAAGGAGTTGTAGGCGAAG
>WNFL01155240.1_pt6 | contig 11337 bp, 6 predicted proteins | sample 5400361 | NCBI WGS metagenome assembly WNFL01 (sample SAMN13153351, study PRJNA577476) | soil metagenome | isolation source: 40 cm soil on Douglas fir-dominated hillslope | place: USA:California | collected 2013-09-17
GGCGACGTGTTGTAGCGCAACAGCCGCTCCCAATTGACCAGAATCCGCTTGTAGGACAGGTCCGCCTTGGCGACGTTGTTCAGCGTCGGGCTGGAATAGACCGGGAAGTTGACCAGGCGCCCCTGGAGGTCCGGAACGGTGATCGATTTGACCCGCTGGCTGGAATTGTCCGACCGATTGGCCGAATCCCAGTGACCCCACACCTGCCCTTGGCTCCATACAGGAATGGCTCCAGCGGCGAGCACGAGGATAAGCATCAGCCTGCGCACGAGGAAGTCAATTGCAATCGGACAACCGACCTTAAGCTGATGATACTACAGGGAAGATAGGGCAGGAAAGAAAGCAAAAGGCGGCTGGAAACCACCAGGTTGGTGATTCCCAGCCGCCCATTCGGCTAGTTGCTAGGCGTTGTCCCGAGTCGTTAGTCGGACCGTGACAACGGTTGACGACGAGTTGCCCTTACTATCGGTGACGGTAAGGGTGAACTGGTACGCACCGACATCCACCACCGTAATGGTCGGAGTTGCCGTAGTGCCATTCACGATGGTCGAACCCGCCGTGATGGGCGTCCACTTAAACGTCAGCGGTGCATTTCCGGTCGGGCTGAAGGACCCGGAGGCATCCACCGTAACGGTCGGGAAGATTCCCGTGAGGAACAAGCCGCCCGTGACTTGAATGACCGGCGGAGTGGTTCCGGCGCCGCCCGGCGGCGAGACCTTAACCGTCAAACTCTGAACGTCGGTCTTGCCGGTCTGGCCGGTAGCGATACACGTGTAGACAGTATCGACCAGCGGACGAACCGTGAAGATCGCCGTGCTGGGCACGAAGATCACACCGGCCATGGTGATGCTGGTCACACTGCTGGCCTGGCAGTTCAGCACAACCGGCTGACCGGGACCGCCCGATGGATTGGGCGTCGCCGTGAAGGAGACGACCTTCGGCGGATTGATCACGATAACGTTCACCGTGGTCTTGGCCGTGACCGCTCCCGTCTTGTTGGTCGCGGTCAGCGTGTAGGTAGTGGTGGCCGCAGGCGATACATCCTGCGAACCGGCCACCGACACATCGCCGACGCCGTTGTCGATGGTCACCTTGTCGGCGTTCTCAACCACCCAGAAGAGCGTGGAATTCTCGCCGGTGTGAATGGTGTTCGGAGCGTTAGAGAAGCGGATGATGCGCGGCAATTGTCCCGGCGTCACGCTGACCGTGACCGAGCAGGAATCGGTGCCGCCGGCGCCCGTCGCCGTCACCGTGTAGGTGGTGGTGGAAGTCGGGCTCACCGCTACGTTGCCGCTGTTGCCCACCTTGCCGATACCCGGCGTAATGGAGACTGAGTCGGCGTTCTGGGTGCCGTAGTTAATGGTCGCGGTCTCACCAGCCATGATGTTGGTCGGCGTCGCGAAGCAGAACAGCAGCGACGTCTTCGCCGCATTCACCACCACGACGGCAGTCGCCGTATCGGTGCTGGTGGCGTTCTTGGCCGTCAAGGTATAGGTGGTGGTGACCGTCGGAGCGACGGTTACGTTCGAGGTCGCACTCACCGTACCCACGCTGCTGAGGGTAATTGTATCGGCGTTGATCACGCTCCAGGAGAGCTGTGAGGTCTGGCCGCTGGTGATGTTGGGCGGATTGGCGACGAAGAACAGGATCTTCGCCGGCGCACTCGCCGCGGTAGTGATGCGCACGCGGGCATTCCCCACGCCGCCGTGATTGTCCTTCACCTGCAGGCGGAAGACGTAGGTATTTCCCTGTGTCGACGTAAAGGTGGTCCGCGAAGCGGTCGGATTGCTGAGCGTGACCGCGGGGCCCGCTTCCTGGAACCACTGGAAGGTGATCGGGTCGCCATCCGGATCGTACGAATTCGATCCATCCAGTTGGATGAGCCCGGCAGTGACTCCGATCTGGTCGGGACCGGCATCCGCCACCGGCGGATCGTTGCCGATGCGCAGGCGCCGTGTCAGCACTTCGTAGCGGACGCGGGGAACATCCACCGGAACGGGATGCTTGGCATCCAGGAAATCTTTCGGCCGCATCATATTTCCGAACTGCACGCCGACCACGGCGCGCCCGTTGTTGTTGCGGCTGAGGATGGTCTCGTTCATGCCGCCTTCGACGGTGAACGCCAGGTGGCGGTTGTAGGGAATCACGATGCGGATGGTGCCGCCAACGCGGTCGCCATAGCCGACGCTCTTCAGGTAGCCAACATTGGCTTCGGCATAGCTGTTGCCGAACAGGGCGAAGGTCGCCTGCGCTCCGGCCTGATCCACGATGTGGAGGAAACGCTCTTCGAGGATGTTGTGGAAGATGGTACCGTCGGCGCCTACGAAGGCTCCGCGGTTGATGACGGCGTTATCCATGAAACCCTTGGTGCCGAACACGCCGATCTTGCCCCACTTGAACAGGTAGTCCATGGTGAGGGCGGCTTGGCCCAGGGTGCCGCCGGTTTGATTCCCGGCCAGCGACACGTGCTTGAAGCTGGCGAACAAACCGCTCTGGAAACGGCCAAAACGGTCCACCAGGCCGAGGTCCATCTGACCTTCCTTCTGGCCCCTGAAATACAGATATTCGCCCTGCGCCTGGAAGGCGAAATGGTTGGTCATGGGCGCGAAGAAACGGCCCTTCCCGGTAAAAGTCACGTCGCCCTTGTCGTCGGCGCCGATGTTGACGCCCAGCAGTTGGAACTTGGGCTGCCGGTGCTTGGCCGCTTCGGCTTCCACCGCCGCGGCGATTTCATCCGCGGTCGGACCCTTCGGGCCGGCCGGCTGATTGTTCTTGGACTCAAGCACTTGCTGGCCCTGCTTGAGCGCGTCGATCTCGCGGCGCATGGCGGCGTTCTGATCCGCCAGGTCCTTCAAGAGGCGTGCGATATCGTCCAGCTTGTCGAGCCGGCGCAGCACTTCCGTGCAGCAATTTTCCATTCCGCCGCCGGACGGCTTGGCGGGTTCCATGGCGCGAATCGCATCGCCGGCGCCCCCGGCGCCAACTACGCGACCCTGCTCGTCCATCACAGTGAGCGTCACGCGGCGATTCATCCAGCGCGCTTCGTCGGTTTTACTGTAGGTGGGTCTCTGGCCAGGGTACTTGGGATCCACCTTACCGCGGGTACCGGTAGTGATCTGGGCCGCTCCGGCTCCGTACTTCACCAGGAAGTCCTTGATGGCAGTGGCACGCGACAATCCCAGCTTTTCGTTGTATTGCTGGCTGCCGATCACGTCGGTATGACCTTCGACGAAGACCTTGTAGCCGGGGTGGGACTTCAGCAGGTCCGCAACGCGCAACAGGCTGGGGTAACCGTCCACCAGCACGGCCGAATTGAACTCGAAATTAATCTCTTCCCAGTCGTCTTTAGTGGCGGCGGTGTTCAAGCCTTGGGCGAACACGGCGGCAGACAACAGGGGTAGAATCACCAGCACCGTGGCGAATCTTCGCATTTCACGATCCTCCTGAAGCGCAACTTTCCTAAAACTAGCTTGTTTTCAAGACTGCAAACAAGTGGAGCGGGACTGCACTAAACAGAATACACGACTGGGATAGTGATCCGCTAGAGGCCACAAGTGTTTCATAATGAAAGCTGGGCCTGCCGGACGGGCAGCCGCCGGCCTGGTGGGAAAACCGCCGGGTGGGAGGAAAGTCCGGTCTCCTCAGGGCAGCATGCCGGCTAACGGCCGGGGGGGCTCGCTCAAAGCGGGCTTTACGGAAAGTGCCACAGAAAATGTACCGCCAGCTCCGGTCCGCCGGGGAAGGTAAGGGTGAAAAGGTGCGGTAAGAGCGCACCGCGGCCGCAGTAATGCGGTTGGCAGGGCAAACCCCATGTGGAGCAAGACCAAATAGGGGACGAGGAGCGGCCCGCTCCGCTACAAGTTCCGGGTAGGTCGCTGGAGCCGGGGAGAGATCTCCGGCCAAGAGGAATGGCTGCCGCCTTCGGAAACGGAGGTACAGAAACCGGCTTATAGTCCGGCAGGCCCTAGGCAAATCGTGGCGGCAGGCGGACTGGCGTGCGATTACGTCGCGGCGCGCGGCAGAGAAACGGCGGCGTTGCAAAGCAGTAATTCGAGGGTGGAATCGAGCTCGGACCGCCATTATTCCTCAGGTCCACGGCTCCTGGTCGAGTGCGTCTTTGATTTCGAGCACTATGATTCGAACCTGGGCAAAAGGGTACAGGCACGTCGCAAAAGCGGCGAAATTCGAGCCAGTCACCCTTTTGCAGACTGGAGCGTTAGCAGTCAGGATTTAAGATCCGGGCCCCTAGATGCTCCAAAAGGTCGCGTAGATTCGGGACCAAGCGATTCCGGACGCGAGGACGATTACCAGAATCGCTACGGATGAGATCGCAATCCGGTTGACGCGCGGCTTGATTCCCAGCCAACGGTTGGAGAGCAGCATAAAGCCAAGCGGCGCAAACGGAATGAAGTAGCGCCCTTGAATGCCGGTGATGGTGGCCCAGTGTGTGCTCTCGGTTTTCGGCGTGTTGGTAGTAAGCAGGAGGGCAAACAGGCTGATAAGGGTTACGACAACGACGCCCAAACAGAGCCAGCGTGCTCGCGCACTGAATCCGGCGGGCGGGCTTTCGGTCATGGCGACAGCGGCCAGAAGCAAGAGATAGAGGTGCTGAAGCCACACCGGGAGTGGGATGCTCAAATGTGCAAGGGCTCCGACGAAGGCCTGCCGATAGAAGAATTCGTTTTTGACGATGGTTTGGCCCATACTCTCGAAAAACCAACCCGGATGACGCCAGGCCAGATCCGCATTCGCAGGAATTGCAACATCGCGTATAAATTGTTGGACGTTTTGGCGATTCACCTCCTGCCACAATCCGGCCGCTGCCGAGGCTAGCAGCAAGAAACCGAGCACCAACATAATGCGGGCTTTCGGCGAGGTGAATCGGGCGCGGGGGATTAGGGCCAGCAGCAGGACCAGAGCGAGATTGAACTTGACCAACGATAGGGCCACGACCAGAGCCGCTAGCGAGACATAGTCGTGTGCGCCGAGTGGCTGTGCGCGCGATCCGTATGCCAAATCCAGGACGACAGCGATGTAGAGGAACGTCAGGGAGATGCTGGCTGCGTCCGCGGATGCCGACGCGGCCTGATGCAGCGACATGGGCATCAGAGCCAGTAGGAAGAACAACCAGTGAAACCGCGGCGTCCTTCGAAGCGCGAGCCAGATCAAAGTCACGTACAAAGCTAGATTTGCAAAACGCGCGGCGTAGTAAATCACCAGCATCGGAGTGCCTAATGCTCGCGCGGCCGCGACCGTGATCGCCGCGGGTAGGTAGGGGATGAAGCTGTACAAATTCCCTCCCTGATTCGCATGGATGGCACCTATGTAGACTGATCCTCCGGGGTTGTGCAGGACGTTTAACCACTCCTCTTTGCTAATTGGCAGGCGCCGAGGATGCAGCAAATCGAGCGCTGGAGTGAATCGCTCCCAGACCGGCGCGAAACTAGGAGGCACGTCCACGGTGAGTGGGGAGACAAGTTTTCCTTTAGAAATATCCCAAGTGCGCATGAAATGGGCCCACTCGTCCGGAACCTGGTTGGGAGGCATCACCAGCGCGTAGGCGAGCCCCATGGGGATTCCTAAGCACAGGAACAGTCGTGCGAGCCAGGTGGAGCGCTGCTCAGACTGCGACTCGTGCTTGGGGGCGGGTACTGACGCACCGGACGCAGGCTCAAGTCCGCTCCGCTTTCTTGCCACGACCATCCGCTGCGTGAATACCAGCGGCCACAGAATCCGTTCGTGCAGGATGTCGGCGTGCCGGGAGACGGACGCCGCTACTTCGTCGCGCTGGAGGGGCCGTTCATCGGGGAATTTCCAGAGGCCCGCAGCTTCGGTGAGAAGGCGCGCCACGCGATAGAGCAGCGTCGGCGTGGGAAATGACAGGATGACGCAGCCACCGGGTTTTAGCATCTTGAAATGCGTATCCACCGCGCGCGCCGTGTCTTCAGGATCGAAGTGTTCGATCAGGCCGACACTGAACACCAGGTCGGCGCGAATATCGGGAGGGCGATCGCGCACATCGCCGCGATGGAGCACCAGCCGTGAGTTCTTCACTACACGGCGGCTGAGCAGCTCCAAGCCGTATTCGTTCGTATCGATGACGTGATAGGTTCGGGGCGCCACCTCTTGAGCGATGCGTTCCAGGAAGCAGCTATTGGCACCGCCCAGCTCCACCAGGCAACTTCCGGCGCCGGAAGAATAGCGCTGCATGGTTTTCACCAGTACCGAGCTGGTGTAGCGGCGCGTCAGCCGGGCGGTGAATGGCGTGGAGCGGTAGTAGGCGTTCCAATCGGTGGAGGCAGACGGGTTCTTGCGGGTGAAGATGAGATCCCGCTGGACCAGGAAATTCAGCAGGAACAACCCAGCTTCCGCATATAGTTTCGCCAGCATCACGGGAATGCCGAGGCCGTGTGACATCCACGAAATCAGAAAATAGGACGCGGCGCCGCTGGCCGCAACCAGCGCGAGGTATTTGGGGAGGGCCACGCGATGTTCGCGATGCGAATGGAACACGGCGCTGCGTACGACTGCGTAATTGAAGACGACTGCGAGCAGGCGGCCGGCGATCTGCGCTCGCAGGACTCCGGCGCCGGCCTGGAATGCGAGAAAGAAAATCGTATTATCCAGTGCGGCAGTGACCAAGGAGACCAGGCTGAAGCGCAGAAGAACAAAATAAATCTTCAGCGAATCCAGCAGAGGATTGAAATGCGAAGTAGGATTGCCTGCGGTGTAGATGGTCCGAATGGGCTGCTCTACGATTGCGATCGAGCCGTGCTTGGCGAGCAAGAGCATGTCCAGCTCGAACTCATAGCCGCTCGAGGGGATTTCGAGTAGCGGAGCGAGCAACGCTCGCGGAATCCCGCGGAGGCCGGTCTGAGAATCCGTCAAGCGCGCGCCGCCGATCCAGCGCAGAGCGAAACGCGTGAGTATATTGCCGATGCGGGAGCGCAGTGGAACGTTCCCGTCAAACTGTCGGGCTCCCAGCACCAGCGTGCCGGGGGATGCCTCCAAGCGTTTGGCGACCGTCAGGATGTCGGCGGGATGATGCTGGCCGTCGGCGTCGGCGGTGACTACTCCTGTGCAACTTGGGAGCGTGTCGAGGATGAACTTTAGTCCGGTCTTAAGCGCGTCGCCCTTGCCGCGGTTTTCGGTGTGAGCTAGAAGATGGACGTTGGGGATCGCGGAGGCTGCTTCGAAAATACGGGAATATTCCGCGCCGCTTCCGTCGTCGACAAGGATAATGTCCGGGAAATTGGCGGCGAGCGCTCGCAGGAGTTCTACGAGGTGTGGTTCCGGGCGGTAGGCCGGAATGAGGACTGCGATGTTCATTCGCCGGGCAAGATCTAGTATAGCCCGTGGGGCAGTTCAGCTCTTGAGTGACAAGAGACAAGCTGGTTTATGCCAAGCTGCGGGTCGATCGCGCAATAAGCATCCCGAGCTTCTGGACGCCGCGGCGGTGTTGCGGGACACTGGAGAGCATGCATAAACTCCTGGTCATCGCGCTTCTGGTCGGCGGTGCCGCCGCAGCCCAGCAACAGGCGCAAAAACCGCTGGAGCGACTGGAGGCGAATATCCTCCGCGTCACGCGTTCCGTGAACGCGACCTGGGGGATTTACCTCAAATGTCTCGAAACCGGCGAGGAAATCGCGCTCAACGCCGACCAGCAGATGGACACCATGAGTGTGATCAAGATCCCGCTCATGGTCGAGGCGTTCCGTCAGATCGAGGAAGGGAAGTTCGCGCTCTCCGATCGCATCACGCTCACCGAAGCGATGAAGCGGCCGGGCACGGGCGTGATCCGGTCGTTGGACGCGGGCGCGGTCCTGACCATCAAGGACATGCTCACGCTGATGATCATCGTGAGCGACAATACCGCGACCGACGTGATGTATGAGAAGGTCGGCGGCGTCGACGCCGTGAACCGGCTGATGACCAGCTACGGATTGAAGTGGATCCGCGCCACCGGCACCGCCGACACGTGGTTCAAGGCGATCGCGGCGTCGCCCAATCGCGATCAGTTTCATTTGGAGGCGAAAACGCCTTTCGGATTATCGTCGCCACGCGAGATGGGCAAGCTACTGGAGAAGATCGAGAAGGGCGAGGCGGTATCGAAGAAGGCCAGCGATCAGATGCTGCAGATCATGCGTGGGCAGGTGTACAGCTCGCGGCTGCCGAAGTATGTGACCGGATTTCGGGTGCCGCATAAGACCGGCGATTTCCTGCCTTATATCGGTAACGACGTCGGGATTTTGGAGAGTCGCGGGCGCAATGTGGTCGTCAGCGTATTTACGGCGCGACACTTTGGCGTGGGCGCGCAGTTAGAGGATGCGATCGGGCGGGTGGCGGAACTGGTGGGGAATTACTTCGCGGCGAGGGAATAATTAGCCGCAGATAAACGCAGATTCCTAACGAACTTCGGATATAGCGGCAAAGAGCGCCAGCGATCGCGATTCTCGCCGCCCGGAGCAGGGGAAAAGCCCGGCAGGCGAAACCGCCTGCCCCACCTTAGTGGAAAATATCGCGCAGCGTGTCGCGGACGTCGTCCATGGAGCGGCGCACTTCGCGGCGGACATCGTCACTGCTGTGGCGCCAGTCTTCACGGCTTCGCCGCCAGTCCTCACGGCTGCGACGAAGATCGTCACGCGCCTCCCGCAGGCTGCGCCGTACCTCCTCGCGAGCCCGCTGCATCTCCTCTCGGACCTCTTCCCGGACCCTCCGGGACTCATACCGGTACCGATAACCATCCGTGCAGCAACCGACGGTGATGGCCAATAGTACGAAAACCAGTGCAATCTTCATACGCGTACCTCGGTGTCCATTAACTACGTTACAGGGAGGCGCCTGGTTCGCGTTATTTTTCAGGCAGCACGTAAGCTCCGCCCCAATCCGGCGGCGGCGGTGAGTCTTTGAACAATTCGCAGCGGGCGGCCAGAACGCCGCTGGCACGGTCCTGGGATTGGAGGGCCACGAAGGCCGCGCGAGCCTCGTCGAACTTATTGGCAGCGTAGAGTTTCCAAGCGGCTTCGTAGCGCCGACGGATTTCCGTAGCGTTGGGCGATGGGTCTGCAACCACTTCGTACATTTCGAGCTGCCCGGTCTTACCCTTGACCACCACATGATCCAGGAATCGGAGCGGCGGTTTCTGCGTGGCCTGGTCGATCACCGCCTGGGTGACGATCTGGCGAACGCCATACAGCTTGGTCAGCGACTCGATGCGCGCGCAGCCGTTCACGATGTCGCCCAGAATGCCGTAGTCGAGCCGCATGCGCGATCCTTTGTTACCCACCAGAGCCTTGCCGCGGTGGATGGCGAGACCGAAGCCGAAGAGCGCTTTTAGCTCCGGCTCCAGGTTTTGGTGCAGGCGGTCGAGTCCCTCGAAGATCATCGCTGCGGCCTTCAGGGCGCGATCCACCGCGTCGGGCTGATCGCTGGGCGCGCCCCAATAGGCCACGAACTGATCGCCGACGAAGTGTTCCATGGATCCGTCCAGCGAAAGAACCGCGCCGGTCTGGATTTCGAACACGTCGTTGAGCAGATCGAACATGCGCTGCGTCCCGAAGCGTTCGGTGATGGTGGTGAAGTTGCGGAGGTCGGTGAGCAGGACCGTGATTTCGGCTTCGCGCGGCTTGACAGCGTTCGGGTTGAGCAGAACTTCTTCGAGCACGCGCGGCGAGAAGTAGCGCCCCAGTGTGGAACGAAGCTGGACCTTTTCAATCGACGCAAGATTTGACCGGCGGCCGGATTCGAGCAGCAGGCTCAGCATTAGAAGCGTCGCCGGCGTTACCGCGAAGATCACCAGGTTGCGCCAGACCAGCAGCCCGGCGCTGACGGCGAGCAAGAGTACAACCAGTGCTACGATCAGCATCGCGAAGGTGCGGACGCTGGCGATGCGGCGGGTGAAGCTCGCCAGGAGAATCAGCACCACTACGGTGACGATCGCATCCTCTGCCGGACCGGCTTCCGTGAGCAGCTTACCCTGCATCAGATCGTCCAGCGCGGTGGCGTGCAGGTCCACCAGCGGTTCACTGCGGCCGAACGGCGTGGGGCCGGTATCGCCCACGGCGATCGCGTTGGCGGCGACGAAGACCAGGCTGCCCTTGCCGGGAATTCCAGGAGGAATCGCGTTGAGATCCGCTCCGTCGGATTTCCACTTCGCATACTGAGCGCGAAGATTCTCGAGGCCGGTGTACTTGAATCCGCGATCCCAGCGCTCCGCGAATCCCGACCGGAAATTCAGCAGCACGGGTTTCTGCGGCAGGCGGCGATCGATCAGGCTTCTTTGATCGGGCCCCAGTTCCTTCCAGGTGAGCGCCTCGCTGCCGGCGCAGGCGAGCTCGGCGGCCGCCTCCTGCCACATTAGGTAAGATGCGAGCGCGAGTGACGGCTGACAGCCCAGCGGATCGGCAATGCCATAGGAGTAGCGGCGATGCACGCCATCGGAATCGGCGGCGATATTGACGCGGCCTTCGGGGAATTGGGGCGGCGCAAAGAGAAACGAGCGCACCTGCATTTCGCGCGTCATGGCCTGCGCCAAGACAACGCGTCCGCTGGAGCGAATGGCCGCGAGCACTTCCTTGGCGTCGTCCGGCCCGCCGCGAGCCATCATGAAGTCGAGGGCGACGACCGCGACCCGCAGATCGCTCAGCATGTTCACGATTTCGGCGTAGGTCCGATACTCGGCGGCGGTGCTCGATGCGCCTACGAAATCCTTGCTTTCGAGGCCGACCAGGAAAATGCGGCCGTCGGGCTTCGGGGCAAGGTTCGCTGCAAGGCGCACCCGCAAGAGCAAGTCGGTATACAGGCGCTCAAAGCGCGCCAACGGATTCCCAAAAACGAAGAACGCGATGGCGATCAGCCCGACCGCGGCCAGAATCGGCCAAGGCTCGCGGATCCACACCGCTACCGTGTTGTCGATAGGGTCCGCGCGAAACTTTGGGACAGAGTCGGCGCGCGCCTTGGGTGGCGGCATTATTCGAGCTTCAGCCGGATCACTGTGTATCCGTTGGCGGGAAGGGAGACCTTCTGGCCGCCTAGCTCGCCGCCGCGCAGCATCCCTCCGACTTCGGTGGGCAGCGGTTTCACGCCATAATCGGCGATGCTGGATTTGTTCTGCGAGTGCGCGTCGATCCAGCGGCGCAGCGAACCGACCTGCATGGGCCGCGCGGCCTCCTTGACCTTGGGGTCATGCATGGCGTCGATGAGATCGGAGAGATCCTTATAATCCGGCGACGAATCGGCGGCGATAATCAGGTCGATCTCCGCCAGATTTTCATTGCCTTCCCAGGTCCATTTTCCCTGCGGCGGAAATTCCTTCAGGGCATTGTGAACCAGCGCGAT
>WNFL01016019.1_pt1 | contig 11335 bp, 11 predicted proteins | sample 5400361 | NCBI WGS metagenome assembly WNFL01 (sample SAMN13153351, study PRJNA577476) | soil metagenome | isolation source: 40 cm soil on Douglas fir-dominated hillslope | place: USA:California | collected 2013-09-17
CCGTCACGCACCCGGGTCAGCTGCCCCATCGGAACTGTCAAGACTGTCAACGGACCTGCCAACCCCAAACAAGACGAGCGGTTGATTAGGTTCAAGTAAAAAAACCCCCCGTGCCTTCCTCTAGGACCACCCGTCTCCTCTAGTATCTCACCCACTCATTCCGAGGACCCTTGCGTGATCTTATATACCCATACGTCGCTATGTGATATCCTGGGTATAAGATCCCATAACAATCGAGGCCCTTAGGCTCGCACACTGGATCCCAAATTCCGACAAGGTGAACATTGATAGACGAACCATTCACCCTGAGATCATTTAGCCGACGCCCTCCGAGGCGGTTTCCATTAGCCTTTGGCCTTGCATGATAAGTTTTCACGAACCCTTGTACGCCTGTCTTTGTATACGAATTAACGACATTATATCAAGCGAGGAAAAGAGGAAAAGAATTTGTTTATGTCCTTGAGCTTCGGACGATGGGAATTGTGATGGAAATTACACCAAAAGTAGTATATCGTGCACTGGTCATGGAGAAAAGCCCCAAGGGTCGAAAACTAAGATCCAGTCGAGAAGGCGTCCACGACATCAGGAGCTAGCCGACGTCCCGAAATTTTGAGTAACGGGCGTTAAAAATTAATCTTAAGGGGTCCTGTTGAGCACGAAACATGAGCAAATGGCTAACTGCACGCGATTGCAGGACCCACGAGCCATGTTCCCCCAGTCGGCCTCGCTCATAGGCATAATCGGTTCGGAACAGTACTGGTAAGTCCCGTTTCCATAGTCACCCATATTGTGGAACGACAGTGGCGGCGCTGTAGCAGCCTCTTGACTGGACACCCAACGGTGCGGTCTGAATACCGGTTTAGGGTGGGTCGAGGGTATGCTGACGGAAATGAATGGAGGCTCCGGTTCGATTGTTTGAGGTATGGTGCGCAATGTGCCAAAATTCATCGCCTCGGGTTTCCACAAGAAAGGTGCGTCGTCAGTGAAGATCAAACTGCAATCGAGGAATATTTGTCAGAACCACCACAGATAAGAGAGTGTGGAGTATGTATATATCAACCCACATATTCGACTTGGCAAGCCTCTTGGTTGCTTTGGGAGTAAAGGCCATGAATACCTTTTCACGGGCATGCTGGAAAGGCGTTAACTTAATGCACAAGTATTAGACTGAGATAAAAGGGTCAAGTACTTACTACAGTGGTAATGGTGACCCTTGGGACGACTATCTCCGACCCGTCCTCTGTTTTGTGCGAAAAGGCCTCTTCTAGTGTCCAATCCGTCTCCTCCAACTGTACATCACAAACTGCATTCAAGAGGAGTATTATCCTTTGCGCTTCTTGTTTGGGTTCGTCCATAATCGTGCGCCGGTTCGAAGCACAGAAAGCTAGAACGGGCCAATGTGTGGCTGGGTCGATGGGTCGTTCCTTGGGATAGTGGAATAGGCCCGATTTTCCGGTGGAAGGGCCATTGGTGGTACGGTGGTTAACGGTGTCATCATGGATCTGTGCTGCCAGGGGTTCCAGAGACGTTGTCGTGCCATCGGCCAGTTCAATAACGAGGCGCCTGCGCTAGATCAGTGAACGTCGGAAGCAACACCACATGCTACATACAGTCCCTTTCGCCAAAGAGTTATCGGAATCTCCGCGTCTAATTTCGTGACCAGGTTCTCAGCATACTGGCGGACAAATTAGTGACAGTCCAATTGAGAGCAAAATGCCCACCTCTCCTGTGAAGACGATCCCTTCGGTTCCGACTTCTGCTTTGTTCGCGTCCAGCACTAAGTCCGTCAACCACGATATGGCATCTAGCAGCCGACTCTTTTCCGCTTCACCATCGTTTCGACGTCGCCCCCGTTGAGAGTCAAAGAAACGAAGAGCAAGGCATTTCTTCGCTACCACTGTTGGAGGTGCTCCTTGGGGAAACTGACTCATTTGAAGGATCTGGTCGCCTTGGAGCGCTAAGGTAGCATTACTGATGACACGCCCTTCCACACCCATGACATGAGATATTTCAGTCCGTTCAGGGGACGACATCTGCTTTCTGCCAACTCGTCCCGCACACCAAGGGTCGGGGAGTGATGGAGTATGCGGACTGGTGTTAGAATCGGCTGTCGCCGAGAGAATACCAATAGGCGTTTCCGTAACTGTCTTTATGGGTGTAGTCTTGTTCAAATGATGATTGAGTTGGAAGCGTGGAATCAAGTGGGCGTCCGCGTCGCTGCTCAAAACGTAAACCCCCTCGAGCTCTGGCCGTGCAATACTTAAAGTCGACCCCGGGCCGAGATGAGTCACAGCCTCGGTATCCGTAGGGTAAGGCCCGGCGGCCACATCCACCTTCCTCTTCTTCCTTAACGAAACGACGCCTTCTAAATCCTGAAGCAAGTCTGCTTTTCGCCTCCGCTTAGCAGTTGGCCTGGGCCGATTGTTACCATCCACACCGTCCTTTGCTGGGCTCTCCTTCGGCCGGTTATTCCCCGCCTCGTCGTCACGAGGATCGATCACACAATCAGTTCGCTGTGGTTGAGTAGCCGGCAGCTCTGTCCATGGCTGAGTTGAGGGCTGACCAATTGAGTTCATCGACTTTGCCTTGGAAGGGGACCGAGGTGTCAAGGATCCAAGTCTAGCACCCAAGCGTCCTTCCTTGCCATCGACAGTTGGGCCGTTCGGCGCAGGCGTTGTTTTTTCAGTAACTTCCATCATCTGCCCCGAAAGGTTCGGTGGAGCTCCGGCGGCCATCTTTGTCATTGAAGCGCTAGCTTTCTTCTGGACGGACGCAGGTACGGGCAGAGGGGGTTCACAGGAAAACATTGACGTTGTCGTCAAGGGGTTTTCTGTCCTTTGGGGAGTATTCCCTGACTGGATGTCCTGGTCTATGGAGATCGAAGTGTGAGAGGGATTTGAGCCAGTACTTGGCGGCACTGTGGGTGATTGGTGAGAATTATGTTCAATCGATAAGAGTGGTCCTTACAGTTAATCACTATTCCCGTTTCCCAAGGCAGGTTATACCCAAGTTGCTTGGTAGATATTGGGTTCCCATCCACTCTCAACTTTGCAACGTCCGACTGCCACCTCTTTTCCGGCGGCAATTCTACATCGAATGGTCGATCGTCCCACTGGCCTTCCGGATTGTTAGCGAGTACGAGACCCAGAAGCAAGGAATGATACCAGTAGTCCTGCATCGGTATAGCTCGCGTTCCTTCCACATTTCCAACTCAACTTCCCAATCTGGCATCTTTCGCAACTGAACCTCCCAATCCGGCATTTTCTTCATTGGGCTGGAAGTGGAAGTGGAAGAGGCTGCTGTAACTAACGGTTTATCGGTATTGGTAACAGATGTAGAGGCCTTAGTCCCGGTAGTGCCCGTGTGTGCCTTTCCGCTCGCATCATTCCGCTTCTGTTTTGCGGCTTGACCTCCTGCACCTTTTGATCCAGAGCCGGTGCTTGAACGACTGACCATCGCTCGTTCATCCTCACTAGACTCTGCGTAGCTCTTCTTCTTCAGGAGACCCATCGAAGACCTCGTCGACCTCCTAATGTGAGACTCCGTTGGAGACGAATCGAACCCTGCTAATTCTTTGGTGATAATGGCCGAGTTTTGTTGGGTGGTTACCTCTGGATTCTTGTTGCCAAACATATTTGGGGTTTTCTTCGACAAGGCGGCGGTCTGCGTCATTAAGGAAGCAACGCCCTGCGGGTTCCCAGCGTCAACTACTTCGGCACTCCGTCCATTCTCCTCGCTAGTGCTTAGTCGATCCCTGTTGCCAGAGCCGGTCTCACCCGCATCGGGAGCCACGGCAATTTGGTCCACGGTCGAACCGGGTTTCTGCTCCGGCATCGTGGTGTTCTGCTCTCTGTGACCTGGGAGAGGTTCATCATGAGAGAGGCGCACAACCTTACCGGTTTTAGAAGATTTCCACCAAGAAGTCGAATCCGACTTCGCAGGCAATAAGTGCCAGACTTCCTCATCTCTTGCACCCCCGCCATCGTTTGCTAAGCCATCCAGTTTCTGGCCATGACTCTGGGGAAGACCCTGAGCAGCTGTCCGCTCCATCGATTTGACTTTTGCCAGTTCTCCATTAGGGATGGGAGGGGTAATATCTCTTTTTTCCGCTCTTGAACCAAGCCTTCCAGTGGGGCTCTCCACCTGAGTCCTGCCGTCGCTCCCAAAGCCAGTGAACCACGAGTCGACCGTAGACGCGACCTTCAAGGCCTCTCCTTCCCTACCATTCTTGTCAGGGGGAAAGTCCTGGTCGTCCGCTCTCTCACCCTCGGACTGTTTGGGCGGGTCCTCGGCGACCGCTAGAATGGTGCCCAGATGCGAGTCCGGGTCGTCAACCTCCATATCAGTCTCGCTAGTCTCTGGGCTCTTGGCTGTCATTTCCACGACATTTACATCAGGTGAGAGGGTCCTATTGTGCGAATACACCTTGCCCCCACTATTTTCCCCCACTACATGCCTTGATTGCCCCCGATCATGATCTGCGGGTTTAGTGTTAAGTGGGGTGACAGTGGATGAGGAGCTAGTGAAAGGTGTCAAGGTGTGAGCCAGATGCAGGGGGCTATGGGTAAAGCCTCGTCTGTGGCCTGTACTTTGAACACGATCGCTGGATCTCGATTGAGTAGGCGGGGGCCGGTTGGAGTGTGACACCGGTTGAGGAGAATGGAGCTGCATTATATACTGATTCAGGGGTGGGTATGAGTGCTGCGGATGCTCCCGAGCGCTTGTCGAATACGACTCAGGCCTAGCCATTGCCTCCGCAAGAGGGTAGGTAAGACGCCTGCCTACGTATATACCAGGGCGACCATAGTATCGTCGTGGTGGAGGCTCGAAGGTAGGCGGTCGAGGAGGAAGCTGATGTTGTGTTGTGAGCGTCGTTGAGGTGGAAGAATTCCGTTTGGTGTGGTCATTAGAGGGCGCCGGTGACTTACCGCTCGAGGACGTGATGATATTCTGACCGTACTGGGGCGTTGGTGAGCGCCCAGGTTGAGACGGTGGGCGGAACATTAACGCTCGGGGGGCATTGGGCGGTTGTTTAGAGGGCAACGAAGGTGCAGCCGCGGACCTAGGGGTGAGAGTACTTGTGTTATTGGGTGCCGAGGGTGGTCGGCCAGAGATTGTGCTAGAACGGAAGGCCTTTGGGGCGTTGGGGATCTGCTGGGGGTGAACCGAGGCACCGTGTATATCGTGATCGACCATAGGTGGTAACATTGGGTAGCCACAAGCTTCTAGCTTGCCTATTAGCCCCCTTAGTTCCGAGGACATTAGCACCCCGCAAAGCTTCGGTCGGTAACGAGTAGAGCTTGAACAGAGTCGCGCAACAAGACGCATGACTCAGACCCTCTCTATGGACACAAAGCTGATGGATTATTAGACCAACAAAAGCGACCTTGCTAGGACGTACACAAACGCCCTGCTCCTTTTTCATGTAGAGATACAGAGACAATGAATACTCCGGTCTATTCCAATCAAGCTGTTCGTTGGCTGGGAGCTGACCATTGGCGAGTATTAATGCGGCCTTGGTATACCACATGATGTGATCAAAACGCTGAGTCCTTCTGTCACCTATTCCAACAAGTTCATGTTGATGGTCCGCCAATGTGAGTAAGGCAGGTGCAGTAGCCGCCCAGTCGGCAATCCTGCACTTAATCGCCTGAACAGCATCAATGGCACGCCCAAGTATCCACAATCGTTCAACTTGTATATCTCCTATGATGTGGCGTATACTGGCAGATAGGTCTCTGGCAGACCAAAGAAATGGTGAAAATTGGTGCCGAGGAAAGGAAATGGACCTACTCATGAAAGAGGATGCATGACATTACTTTGATAGTTTCTGTGTCCAAGAAGGAACTAAAGCCTTTGTATTGAGGGAAATAACTCGGCACGGTGGTGCTGAGCCGCCACACATTTTTGCAGCGCGGGTCAGCGCTAATATACCGAATAGTGTCGCGAAAAGCAGGGCTTCGGGAAAAGCGAATCAAGTCGGTCGAAGCTGGGTCAGACATTTCGTTGGAATCTTCAAAATGCGAAATCAAAGACGAAATAACTGGGCTTGCACGACCGTCAAGATGCTAGCAACGCGACTACGCTAAGCTGAATGGAACTCAGGCGAGCGCGAACATACGCCCTTGGAAGCGTGGGTGGAGCGGCCAAGTTGGATGTGCCTTTGACCACCTGTGCAAACATGTGGAAAGGGCTTACGTTGAAGGGCAAAATTTATAACCAGGTTGGAAGAAATACACCATTGGAGGCCCTACTATACTCAGGCGGCACCGCGATAGTGCGCTGCGCCAATGCATGCTTAGCACCCACTGGTTGCGTTCCTTTGGGGGCGGTGGCGGGAGTGTCTTCTTGGGTATCTTGAGTTGCACCGGGATAGCCGTGGTAGGTCTTGTCGGGATGGGCGAGTGTGTCGTATTTATCCTTAGGTATGCTCGATTGTTCATGTATTAGTAGCCACTTTGGATGCGATTGAAAGGTCCTATAGCACAGTGGTAGTGCTTTGTACTTATGGGGAACACTTTCCTGCGTTATGCAAGGGTCCCGAGTTCGAACCTCGGTGGGACCAACCAGTTTTGCTCATTTTTACGTGGAGCATTTACCAGTGCTTAAGGGGGTGAGTAGTTGCTTTTGGTGTCTTGTTGGTGAGAGTATCGCCTTTCCTTCAGTTATGCTCTGTTCAATTTTTGCGCAGCAGAAACCTCATTGTTGGTCAACGCGACCACCTACCTTGGCCGCAGAGAAGATAAAGTAAAATATTCTCATAAGGATGGCATCACAAGTCAACATGTCTAGCATACCTTGCTAGTTCTGTACATGACACCCATGTCCCTGATTCCATATTCCACGTTGAACAATCCTTCGATAGCATTGGTGACTTGCGTACACGTCTCCTCATGGTCCAATTGAGCCACGCCCAGGTACAAAGCAATGCTACCATCACTGTTATAGCTGTGGACGCCACTCCGCTCCTAATTTTGTAATTAATCCTCATATTTCCAAGAATTTGTAGAATTTCGCGGGTTTAAAAGAGCTAAATCCCCTGCGGTTGCCTCGGACATGCGATAGCTGGCGTCGTTTCTCATAGAATTCTAGACGGACTACAGTCGAAATGTTTATAATGTATACTTTATAATGAATAATACATGCCTTTTGGCCACTTTTCGCGACTGGGTTGGGCCGACGATACATTTCAATTCGGTTGAAATTTTGATAATGTATAATTTGATAATGTATGGGTTTTGAGCGTGACCGACCCTATACATTATAAACCTTTCAACTGTATCTTCAAAGTTCAATGAATATGCTAATATCTATCTTTTAGCTCGCGTTATGCAACCTCTCCTACTGCGTTGGTAGGCATTTTACGCTGCCTCAAAGCATATTCTTATTACCCGTGCAAGCATCCCTGCATGACCCCGTGGGGTGGATATCTGTGTCTATATTGTATACTGAGAGAGCGACTCGCTTCTGTGTCGGATTTAATATGCTCTGTATTGAGTCCATGTATTCTGCCACATGTTTGTGTCTCCGTGTCCCGCTTTGAATGAGACTCAGGATCGGTGATGCTCCGATCTCCACTGTATGTACGGTACCGCGATTCCAGCGTGGTACACCACACCCTCAGAGGATATCTACTATGTGTGGATCCTTGTTGCATGGTCCCTTCACCATGCCATTGAGAGGTGCAGTTGAATGACACAAGTTTACTATCGCCACACTCGCTGCTCCTATCTTACAGGTACTCCAGACCTCAGGGCCTATACAAGGTCATACGGGTCACCATCCCTTCCCGTTTTTAGATCGGCCGACTGTCGCTCACGATTGCGAGACGGAACGCAAGGTCTTTGCAGGCCAATCATATCGACGTATAGGAAACAGGATGATGGTAGACAGGATGTAGGTAGGTATACAAAATTCTAAAACATGTTGCGAACTATCTCATCTAGTCGCTGTGCTCATCTTCAGCGAGGAGTTTGACTGGAATGTCGACCCCGCCCTCAAAGACCGGTGGCTCATCTGAAATAGTGTTAGGCGTCTGATGTGCAGACTCTTGAGGACGCTGCTGCTCGAACACGCCCTTGCGGCCCTCGCATTTTCCTTGGAATACGACTTCAATATAATGAGCATACCCACCCATGTAATAGGCTTCTCTCTTCTGGTTTTCCACAAACTCAGCCAGAGCGGTCGCGTCAAAGAAAACATCGCGGAGGACCAACTGCTTCAAGTTGCGGAAGCGTGTCTTGGACAGACTTGTGGGAATGTCCATATGAATCCTACCCAAAAAGGGCTGGACGTCGCTATTGACACCTCCCAATCCCTTCAGTTCGAGGGTCTCGATGCTGTCCATATCTCCAATGGCACTATTCACCCATTCAAACCCTGTTCTGTCCTTTGAGTCGCTATTCTGAGGGACCCAAGCCATAATCGTGAGCCATTTGGGCTTGAGCCAGTTTACGACCCCGGTTTGAGCCCAGGAAAACCCGATGGCGGCCCAATGACCGTGAGTAACAAGCGTCAGCTTCTGCAGGGCGATGAATTGGTGGTATCCGAAGAGTAGTCCAGCCAAGCACCCGCCGATGTCGTCCAAGCAGATATCAAGCTCAGTGAGGGAGATGAAGATTTCTGTCTGAGTGGGTGGCGTGCGATCCGAGGTAGGAGAAGTGGGTGTCCCGTTGGTCCTCAAGCGGAAGGAGCGCAGACTGGGGCCGATAGCCTTGAACATGGTAAGGAAGTGCCAGTCATCTTGCCAGTCTTCAGTTCCGCGCAGGTCGATATTAAGCATCCGGAGGTTGGTTGGGTTTTGAAATCCAAGGAGGGAGAGTGCGTGCATGATTCCACTCGAAGAGTTCAAGATTGAGAGGCCGGAAAGGGCAGGCACGAACGGGAGGAAGACCGCAGGAAGGTGCTTGAGGGTACCCGATCCATTTCCGTCGATCATTCCAATAACAGTAAGCTCCTCGACGTTGGGTCCAGCCGCAGACCCGCGGACGATATGCAAGAATGGGAGGGCTTTGAGGAGGGCTTCCGTACACGCTTCATCATCATCCGTCCACCCACGAGCACACAAATGAACCGGAATACCATCTCCAATTCTGTCAAGGTATGCCTTGACTTGAGAGAGCTCATACGGATCGCCTTGAAGGACCCGACCCAAATGAACAGGTACAAACGACCAAAGAGCAGCATCGTTGATTACATCACCTCTCCAGGACTTATTCACGGCTGCGAGGTCCAAAGAGGGGCGAAGGAGCGCAGCGGGCTGAGCGAGCAAATCCAAATGCGCATCAGCGCGAACGAGATCAAGAACCAAGCGGAAGACAAGAGACAAAATGTCGTATGGAATACCCTTTGTGAGATACCTGGCCTGACCAGCGAAATTCTCGCGGAGGATGGAGCGGCGGGCAAGCAAATCGGTGAAAGTGCCCCGCGCGAGGACCGGCTCGTCTGAAGTGCTATTGTGCTCGTGGGAAATGAGATCGTCCAGGGTGGTGAGTGCTTGCTGCCCGCAGAAGCCCTGGGCCCTCACAGCGATGTCGAGCCATTTGAGTTGCTCAACTTTGGTGTCAGGGATGTAGACATCGGAAGTAATACTGGGGTCTTTAGGACACTTCTTTGTGGTGTTAACTTCGAAGTTTGGCATTCTGGAGGGGAGAGAACATTGTCAGCGCGTCTTGTCGAAGGATCGAGGTTACCCAATACGAGGCTCACATTGAACGATTGAGATGGATGTATAGACAGTTGGTAGTAGATCCAGACGGTGTTGAGGGGCGAATGGTGACGCATGTTCTTTAAATACCTGGAGCCTGTGAAGAAGGTTTCCGTCACATTATTTGGCCAGCAACCATATTGGAACGACTGCGGAAAACGTGTCTGCAAAAGACAAAGCTTCCCGAAGAAGGCGACATAGGCCGTTGTGGCTGGTACTGCTAAGCGAGGTCTCACTCGCACGAGGCGCAGGGTCCGAAGCACAAAGGTGGTTAAGAAGAGGTGAGAAAGAGGTGAGGTCGCCGCATGTGTGAAGATCAGCTGCCTTTTATGTCTTGTCAGTCTGCCCTCCTGCTTGTCACAGTTACAGGGCTGATGGTAGACAATAGAGGTGCACGGCGGGTTTGCCGTTGTGACAGGAACGTATTGGATGGAGTAATCGGCCATCGACGCCCTCCGGGATACTCAATGCCCTAGCACGTCGTGGGGGCCCCTTCGCAGTCCAGGTTCGTACTGCGGACGAACTGACATACAGGGTTCGACGGCAGGTCGTCAATAAGGGAGGATAGAAGCAGAGCGGGTCCCCTCAAGGTGACTAGAACACGTTTCGCGCATTGATCTTGTAAATGGTATTCAATAGGAACGGTCACGTATATGTGGTATTGCATTGACTGGTTGCTTCAAATGCGCATGTCGTATAACCGGCTTCCACCTTTGTCAGAGCGAAGGATTTATCGAGCGTGCTTCGATTGGAGCGCGAGAATGACGTTGTAAAATGAGGCACCGATGAGAACTTGACCTTATCGGGGCACAGACGACGTGATCTGGCTGTGTAAGCAATCCCTCGTTTGAAAATAGGGTGATTGGTTAGTCGTCGGTACCGTGTTGACGATTGGCGGTATTAAAAGAGCTACTTACCCACCGAACCGCTAGTCCCAAGTTGTGCAGAGCGTAGCAACCGTGAAGCAAGGACAGTTGCCAACATGGGTTCGCGGGCAGCAAAAAAGGTTTTGCCGATCAAGGCTATTGAGATTGGAATTACGGTACTTCTGCAGCGTATATTGTTTGTGCTATTTCGCCGATATGATTGGCAATCAGTTGCGCATAATCAGTCATGGACAACATACAATGCCTTTGAGGTTATCACATTTCATTGGTCGGCCGGACAACGATATGCCAGGAAATGTGAACCCATGTGATCAAGGAATCAATTGAGATATTTGTCGCGAGTTCATCAGTGCTAGCGGTTACGACGCAAGCACGCAAGCTCCACCGTTGTGAGGGGTGAAGTTAATATAGGCGGCAAATCTCGTGTAATTGTCAAAACGGGCCGCATATCTGTCCTTTTACAGAGTGATTTGATCCCATATATTTTTGTCGATTGTTTGCCTGAGTAGCTGCTAGGGTATCGTAACCGTCTATATACATTGCATCGACTGTGGTAATCCAGAAAGTGGCCTGAAAATTACATTTCAGGTCAAGCCTTCGACTGGAGGCTGCAGGAGCGGTCGAACGGTCGAGCGGTCGCACCAGCTCCGTCGTCCGTCCGTCAGGGCGTCACGGATTCGGGTTCAGGGATTGACAGTACTTGCAACCTACACTCTGCAGATGATGACCCGCAATCGGGGCG
>WNFL01159695.1_pt1 | contig 11335 bp, 7 predicted proteins | sample 5400361 | NCBI WGS metagenome assembly WNFL01 (sample SAMN13153351, study PRJNA577476) | soil metagenome | isolation source: 40 cm soil on Douglas fir-dominated hillslope | place: USA:California | collected 2013-09-17
AGGGAAGTTCCAGCTTCACCGCGAGCATCATATCATCAGGCGCAAACGAAGTGTGACGGTATTCAAAGGAAATTTGCTCGCCCCTGAGGATTTCTATCTTGCGGGCCGCAGCGCCATAGAGCTTCACCTCGCGGACGTATGAGCCGATCTGCATGCCGTACGCGCCGGCGTTCATGCGCAGGGCGCCTCCGACCGTGCCGGGGACGCCGATTAGCCCTTCCATCCCGCCGAGATCGTGCTTGGCGCAGTAGGTAACGGTGCGGCCGAGGTCAGCCGCGGCATCTACGTGCGCGATATTGCCTTCTATTACTAAATCCGGATTTGGCTGGCCCAACTGCAGCACGACCCAGGGGAGTTCGCCGTCGCCTACCAGCAAGTTTGATCCGCCGCCCAGAAAACGATGCGGAACGCCATGGGAATCGAGCAGGTTCAGGAGGCTCGGAATCGATTCGTGCTTCGTAATGCGCAGCAGGTCGGTTGTGCCACCGATGCCTAGCGACGTAAGCTCCGCGAGCGACGCGGCGCGGCGAAGCTCGACACCGAGGTCCGCCAGTGCTGCAGCGATTTTGGGGTCTTCAATGCGCATGGGTGGTCGGGTGCTCTGCTCCAAGCAGAACCATGAGTTCGTTGCTTGCGCGGCTGATGTTTCCCGCGCCGATGGTCAGAATCGCGTCGAGGGGACGCGCTTCACGCAGCAAGAATTCGATGCCTTTCTGCATGGAGCCGAAATAAAACACGTTTTTGTGGCCGGCTTCGAGAATAGCGTTGGCGAGGGCTTCGCTGGTGACGCCGGGGATCGCCGGCTCGCTCGCGGAGTAGATGTCGGTAAGCACAACGATATCGGCCTGATTGAAAGCGCGGCAGAATTCGTCCCACAAGCTCTGTGTGCGGGTATAGCGATGCGGCTGGAAGAGCACCAACAGCCGGTTGAATTTGCAGATGCGCGCGGCCTCCAATGTGGCCCGAATTTCGGCAGGATGATGGCCGTAGTCGTCGATCACCGTGATGTCGTTGACCACGCCTTTGATGTCGAAGCGCCGACCGACCCCCGCGAATTTGCCGAGGCCTTCGCGGATCAACTCGGCGGGCACGTTTAGATACAACGCGACAGCGGCGGCGGCTGCGGCGTTGCGCACGTTGTGCATTCCCGGCGGATGAAAAAGTTGGAAAATGCCAAGGTCATCGTCTTTGTAGGTCAGGAGAAATTCGCTGCCGAGCCCTTCCAGCTTGATATCGCTAATCACCAGGTCGGCTTGGCTCGAAGTGCCGTACGTGATTATCGGGCGCTTTACGTTGGGGATAATAGCCTGCACGTTGGGCTCGTCTAAGCAGAGAATCGCGGCGCCGTAAAAGGGAACGCGATTCACGAACTGGACGAAGGCGTCCTGAATATCTTCGAGCGAGGAATATTGATCGAGGTGCTCGCGGTCGATTGTGGTCACAACGGCGACGACGGGTGCCAGCAGCAAGAAGCTGCGATCGCTTTCATCGGCCTCGACCACGAAGAATTCACCCTTACCAAGCCGCGCCGTGGTGCCGGCTTGATTTACGCGTCCCCCGATCACAAATGTGGGGTCGAGATGCGCGGCCGCAAGCACTGACGCAACGATCGAGGTCGTGGTCGTTTTTCCATGCGCGCCTGCCACAGCAATGCCGTACTTGAGGCGCATTAGCTCGGCCAGCATTTCCGCGCGCGGAATGACCGGAATTTTTTTCTTATGCGCTTCGACGACCTCGGGATTGTCGGTCCTGATCGCGGAAGAAGTCACCACAAGGTGTGCGCCTTCAACGTTCCCGGCTTTATGCCCCTCATGAATCGTGGCGCCGAGATTCTGCAGCCGCTCGGTAATATTCGACGGCTTCGTATCCGAACCTGAAACCGAATAGCCGAGCGTCAGCAGCACTTCGGCAATGCCGCTCATGCCGATGCCGCCTATGCCGACCAAATGAATGCGCTGGAAATTGCGGAACGAGACCATCATCCTTTTATCCTCGGGCTTTACCCTCGTGTGACCTCTTCAATCATGTTGACAATGTCGCGTGCGGCATTTGGCCGGGCCAAGCTTCGCGCGGCACACGACTGGCGTTCGATTTCCCCGGGCTGGTCGAGGAGGGAGAAAACTTCGCTGCTGAGGCGCTCGGGCGTGAGCTCCGGCTCCGGAATCACGCGGCCTGCGTCTGCGCGCGCCATCTCCTGGGCGTTGCGCAACTGATGACTGTCGGTGGCGTGCCCGAAGGGGATGAAGATGGCGGCGCGTCCGGAAGCGGCTATTTCCGCCGCAGTGATGGCGCCGGCCCGGCAAACGATGATGTCCGCCCAAGCGAAGCGCTCCGCCATGTTCGTGAGAAAGGGCACGACCTCCGCTGGAAATTCGCGCCGCGCATACGCGGTGCGCACCGCATTATAATCGCGTTCGCCGGTCTGGTGCACGATGGCGAGTTCATTTTTTCGCGCGGCGAGCCGGTCCATGGCGTCCACAATCGTGCGATTGATCACGAGCGCGCCTTGGCTACCGCCCGTAATGAGTAAGCGAAACGGTTTTCGCGGCGCGCGCGGCGGGATGGAGAAAAACTCGGCGCGCACAGGGCACCCGGTCACAACCGCTTTTTCGCCCCAGGCGCGCGCGGAGACATCGTAACCTGTCGCGATGCGCTTGGAGATTCTTGCGAGCACCCGATTCGTGAAACCTGGCTCTGCGTTAGGCTCGAAGATTACGTTTGGCACGCCGCGTAGCCATGTGGCCAGCATCATCGGACCCGCCGCATAGCCGCCGACTCCAAACGCGGCGACTGGCTTGTGTTTGCGCAGCACTCCGAGTGCATCGGTAAGACCTGAGCCAAGCATCGCGAGATTCTTCACCAACGTCGTGCCGCCTTTGCCTTTTAGCCCTGCGACGCGCAACGTCTCGAGCGGCAGCCCGGCCTGCGGCACCAGCTTCATCTCGATTCCGCGTTGTGTTCCGACTAGCACCACTTCTCGCTCGCTTCCTCGTGACATCCATTCCTTGGCGATAGCAATCGCCGGAAAAACGTGGCCGCCCGTGCCGCCGCCGGCAATCAAAAGCTTCATGGCTGGCAATCCGGCCAAGTAGGGGCGCAGCCCTGTCCCGAGCGAAGCCGAGGGAATGCTGCGCCCGTCCGAGCAAGGTCGATCACCATGCGGGCTCTCTCGCCTGCTGTGAAATGTTCAGCAGCACGCCGGTCGCCAAGAGCATCACCAGCAAACTCGAGCCGCCGTAGCTCACAAAAGGCAGCGGAATCCCTTTCGTTGGCACCATGCCGAGCACCACGGCAAAATTAATCAGCGCCTGACACAACACCATGGCAGTAATTCCCAGCGCCAATAACCGGCCGAATCCGTCAGGTGCACCGAACGCCGCGCGCAATCCCCGCCAGCCATAAACCGCGAATAGCGCGATCACAATCACCGCGCCGAGAAAGCCCAGCTCCTCGCAGATCACGGCGTAAATGAAATCCGTATGCGCTTCAGGCAAGTAAAAAAGTTTCTGCTTGCTCTCCATCAAACCGACGCCCGTGAATCCACCCGAGCCAACCGCAATCAACGACTGCAGCAACTGAAACCCTGCGCCTTGCGGATCAGACCCGGGATCGAGAAAGGCCATAAGCCGCGCCTGCCGGTAAGAGACGTGCGTAATCAACATATAAAGGATAGGCAGAGCTGCAACGCCACCCGCTACAAGCCATTTCCACGAAAGTCCCGCGACGAAAAGCACGGCCGCGGCGACCAGCACGATATCGACCGAGGTGCCAAGATCCGGCTGCAACAGAATGAGCACAACGCAAACCAGAATCGGCCCGGCCGCGGGCAGGATCGTGTGCAAAAAATCTTCTTTGCGGAATTCCATTGAAGACGAATTGCGGCGCTTCAAATCCAGAAACCATGCGAGATAAAGCACGACAGCAAGCTTTGCCAGCTCGGAAGGTTGAATGCCGACGGGACCAAACCGGATCCACCGATGCGTGGCGTGTGATTTGTCGAGGAAAAACGCGCCGACAAGCATCAGCAACACGAGGAAGATGGTCGGGTACACGACGGCAGGCTCACGCAGCCGGCGATAATCTGTGCGCATCAAGGCGAACATCCCGAGCAAACCCAGAAGCAGCCATGCGGCCTGGCGCAGCAGAAAAATGTACGAGCGGCCGTACTGCTGGTCCGCAGTAACGGCTGACGCGCTGTAAATCATCACTGCCCCTAACAGGCACAGTGCGAGCGTCACCACAAACAGCCAGCGATCATTTTCTAGACGTCTCGGCACGTATGCTCACCTCTTCGGCGAAGTCGCGCCGCGGCTCGTACTCGGCAGCTCGTTCGCGCGCTGTTTCAGTTCGTGAACGAGCGCTTTGAAAACACGCCCGCGATGCTCGTAATTCTCAAATTGGTCGAAGCTCGCGCAGGCCGGCGCCAGCAGGACGACATCCCCGGCCCGGGCGGCTTGCGACGCGATTTCGACAGCGCTCTCGAGAGTGCCCGCACGCTCGATGGCGACGCTGCCGTCAATCTGGTTAGAGATTTTGTCAGCCGCTGCGCCAATTAGCAGCGCCAGAATCGCCCTTCCGCGCAATGGCGTCTGCAGCGCGGTATAGTCGCTTCCCTTATCTTTGCCTCCGAGAATCACCACAATGCGGCCGGGGAATGAGTCCAAAGCCTTCAATGTCGCGTCGACATTCGTAGCTTTCGAGTCGTTGAAATAGCGCACACCGTTAATTTCGGCAACGAGTTCCAGGCGATGCTCGACTCCGGCAAAGGAGCGCACGCCTTCTGCCACGGCTTTCGCGCTAGCCCCTGCGATTCGCGCCGCGGCAATTGCAGCGAGCACGTTCTCAAGATTGTGCGCCCCGGGCAGCGGCACTTCATCGCGCTTGAGCACCACCTCTTCTTTACCGTCATCGCGAAACACAATATCGTCGCCGCGTAGAAACGCCCCCTGCGCCGCCCGCTGTTTTCTGCTAAACCAATAAACACGCGGACGCGTCGGCGCCAGCGGCGTTGTCGCAGGGTCATCCGCATTCAAAAGCGCGAAATCTTCTTCGCCCTGATTCTCGAAAATGCGCGCTTTGGCTTTTCTGTATAGCTCCATAGTGTGATGGCGGTCCAAATGATCCGGCGTGAGATTCAGAAACACGCTGATGTCTGTGCGGAAATCCTGAATGAGCTCGAGCTGGAAGCTACTCAATTCCACCACGGTAACCGTGTCGTGCGTCATGCGCTCCACACAGGAAATCAGCGGAGTACCGATATTGCCGGCGAGAATCGTTTGAAACGACGCAGTCCGCAAGATGTGCTCGACCAGCGAAGTGGTCGTTGTTTTCCCATTAGAGCCGGTGATGCCGATGAGCTTGCCTTGCCGAAACCGGTACGCGAGTTCGATCTCGCTCCAAACGGTCACGCCCTTCGCGCGCGCGGCTTGCAGCAACGGGGCGTCCGCGGACACGCCTGGGCTGGGAATGATCAAATGCTGCTGCAAAAATGTGTTCTCGTTGTGTCCGCCAAGTTCCAGCTTCACGCCGGCGTCGCGCACTTTAGTTAGAGCGTCCCCAATCTCAGCCTCGTTGCGCGAATCCGTGGCCGTAACTGCAGCGCCGCGCGCGGCGCAAAACAGCGCCGTTGCCACTCCCGTGCGCGCCAGTCCCACGATCAGCACGCGTTTATTTTTCAGCTCCACCGGGCCTGGCATACTTACCTCAATTTCAAAGTCGTCAGCGCAAACAGCGCAAACACTAGCGCAACAATCCAAAAGCGCACGATCACTTTTGATTCGCTCCAGCCCAACAACTCAAAATGATGGTGAATCGGCGCCATGCGGAAGATGCGCTTACCCCGCAGCTTGAACGAACCGACCTGTAAGATCACGGACAGCGCTTCGATGACGAAAATTCCGCCGACAAAGAAAAGCAAGATCTCTTGCTTGATGATTACGGCGATGACCCCAAGCGTTCCACCTAGCGAAAGCGAGCCGACATCGCCCATAAAAACCTCGGCGGGATGCGCGTTGTACCAAAGAAAACCCAGCGAAGCGCCAACCAGGGCTCCGCACAAGACGGTCAGCTCACCGACTCGCGGGATGTACTGGATTTCGAGATAAGTCGCCCATCGATAGTTGCTGCTGACGTAGGTCAGCACCGTCAACGCACCCGCTGCTATAACCGTGCACCCGATGGCCAAACCATCGAGTCCGTCCGTAAGATTCACCGCATTCGACGCGCCTGCTATCACAACGGAAACGAAAATCAAAAAAGGCACGAACGCCAGCGGCCAGAAGTGCGGCGAACTCAGCAACGAATGAACGACCAGGTCCGGATGCACGCGCTTCAGGAACGGAATCATCAGCTCTGTGGAATACGCACTGCGCGTGGCAAGAATGAGCAGACCAATGCCCACCAGCGAGCTCACAAAAATCTGCAGCAACAATTTGTTCTTGCTGCTGAGTCCGAGATTCCGCTGCTTCGACACTTTCGCGTAATCGTCGATGAATCCGATAGCCGCAAACGCCAGCAGCGCGAACAACGTGAGCAACACAAAACCGTTAGTGAGGTCCGCCCACAACAAAGTGGGCACCACGGTCGACAACACGATCAGCACCCCGCCCATCGTAGGCGTGCCCGCTTTCTTCTGATGATTCTGCGGCCCCTCTTCGCGAATGTATTGCCCAATCTGCAGCTCGCGCAGTTTGCGAATCAGCCAGGGCCCAAACACCAAAGCCAGAAACATCGCGGTCAAGCTAGCGTAGACAGTGCGAACGGTGATGTAGCGAAATACGTTAAACGGACTGAAATATTTCTGCAGGACATGGTACAGAAGGTAGTAGAGCATCTAATGCCGCACCTTCTCCGCGTTCTCCAGCTCCGGCGCGTGAATCGCGAGCAAAGCCTCGACGATGCGCTCCATCTTCACGCCGCGCGAGCCTTTCACAAGCAGCAGATCTCCGGGCGCGACAAAATCAACAAGAAATTTCGCAGCCCCTTCGGACGAGGCGAAAATTCTAGTCTGCGCACGCGGAACGCCCGCGGCGACCGCTCCTTCCACGATTTGCGCAGCATCGCCCTCCACGCCGATGACCCAATCGATTTTCCCGGTCTGCGCCGCAGCATTTCCGACCTCGCGGTGCAGTTCCGGCGAGGTCGAGCCAAGTTCGCGCATTTCTCCTGCCGCAAGAATCCGTCGGCGATAGTTGGGAGTCGCCGCGAGAACTTTTATCATCGCGTGCAGCGCCGCCGGGCTCGAGTTGTAGCTGTCGTTGATCAGCGCCGCTCCGTTGGAAAAACGCAGCAGTTCACCGCGCATCGCAGGCGCCTGCAAGGTACCAAACACAGATTGCGCTTCGGCCGCGCCAATTCCCCAGACACTCGCCGCCGCAAGCGCCCCAAGCGCGTTAGAAATAACGTGACGCCCCGGCAAGGCCAACTCCAGCCGAGTGCGCCTCCCGTTTTCCAGCAGAACAAACGCCGAACCCAGCGCGCCGCGATCCTCGATCGCTTCAGCGCGGAAATCAGCGGCGTTGTCGATGCCGTAAGTCAAGACGCGCCCCGGTGCATGCGAAGCAAAAGCCGCCACCAGCGGATCATCCGCGTTCAACACCGCAACCGAATCGCGTCCATTCAATCCTTCAATCAGCTCGCGCTTAGCCAGCGCAATCTCCTCAATCGAAGCAAAAAATTCCAAATGCGCAGGCGCAACCCGCGTCACCACGCCAACATCCGGCTTGGCAATCGCCGCAAGCTCCTGCAGCTCATACCGCCGCGACATTCCCATCTCCAGCACCGCCGCATCGTCGTCTTCTTCAAGCCGAAACAACGTGAGCGGCAGCCCGTACGCATTGTTGAAATTGCCCTCGGACTTCAAGACCCGTAGCTTCGCGCCCAGCAGCGCCGCCAGGATTTCTTTCGTAGTGGTCTTGCCCACGCTGCCCGTGACGCCGGCAATTTTCTTTCCCCAGGCAACGCGCACGGCGGTCGCGAGCCGGTGGAGCGCGCGAAGGGTGTCGTCGACAACAAGGCAGGAGCCGCGCAGTGCATCCGGAAATTGCCGCGCGCGCGATTCCGCCACGACTGCGGCCAGCGCTCCGCGCTCGAGGGCCGAAGCCACGTGATCGTGTCCATCGTGACGCGGTCCGTGGATGGCGAAGAACAGTTCTCCAGCACGTATCGTGCGAGAATCAATTGAGACGCCGGCCACCCGGGCCACGGGGTCGAGCCGCGCGCCAAGTGCAGCCAGCATCGGCTCAGAAATCTGTAGAAGCGTCCACCGCATAAATTCCTCAGAGAGTTGGCGTTACGAAGATACCCCGCGCGTCGGTTTGTTTTCACCGTTTTGAGGGCTCCTCCTTAGTAAGGGTAACTACGGCTCGAAGCGCCTCTCTCCAGCTACGGATAAAGCGCGCTACGTGCCAAACCCTGGAGCGCGCGCCGCGCCACTTCGCGATCGTCAAATTCCAGCGTGCGGTCCGCGAGAATCTGATAGTTCTCGTGGCCCTTGCCGGCCAACAGCAAAATGTCTCCCGCGCGCGCCTCGTCGATAGCCGCGCCGATAGCTTTGTCGCGATCCGGCTCGATCATGTATTTTCCGTGCGTTTTTTGCAGGCCGACAACGACGTCGCTGATAATTTTCAGCGGATCCTCGCTTTTAGGATTATCGCTGGACAAAATCGTGAGATCGCTGAGCCGCCCGGCAACCTCGCCCATCACCGGTCGCTTGGTCCGGTCCTTTTCTCCACCGCATCCGAATAGCGTGATGATGCGCCCTTTGGGATTCAGCTCACGCGCGGTGCGAATCAGATTTTCCAGGGCGTCGTCGGTGTGCGCGTAATCCACAACCACCAAAAACGGTTGCCCCATAGCAACAGGCTGGAATCGTCCAGAAACACTTTTCAGATCGCGAATGCCAGTCGCGATGACTTCGTTGGAAAGCCCAAGAGCCTGCGCCGCACCGATGGCTGCGAGAATATTGTAAACATTGATGCGGCCAACAAGCGGCGACTCCACATCAATTTTGCCGTTCGGCGTCTGCGCAGTGAACGATACGCCGTCAAACGTGAGTTGAAATTTCTTGGCAGTGAGTTGCGCACCTGATTGAAGACCATACGTCACCGCGTTTTTTGCCACGCCCACCAAGCGTTTCCCGTATTCGTCATCGATGTTGAGCACGGCGGCGTCCGGCGCACCCGCGCCCGTGCCTTCAAAAAGCCGTAGCTTCGCCGCGAAGTAATCCTCGAAAGTCTTGTGATAATCCATGTGCTCGCGCGTCAAATTCGTGAACACCGCCGCCGCAAAATGGCAGCCCCACAAACGATCCATAGCCAAAGAGTGCGAGCTTGCTTCCAGCACGGCAAAACGTCCGCCCGTCTCGCGAATCTCCGCAAAAAACCCTTGCAGGTCCACCGATTCCGGCGTCGTGTTCGGCGCTGGGTAATCGCCGAGAGGAGTGTGATACGCGATCGTGCCGAACAATCCCGTCTTCGCTCCCGACGCCTTTACGATCGAATCGATCAGCGAAGTCGTCGTCGTCTTCCCGTTCGTGCCCGTGACGGCGACAAGCTGCAATGCCTTGGCCGAATGATCGAAGAAGTTCGCCGCCGTAATGGCCAGCGCCTTACGCGCATTCGCCACGCGAATCCACACCACGCTCGACGGCATTGCCGCCGGTGCCGCGTCTTCGCTCGCAATGGCCACCGCACCGCGCGAAACCGCATCGCGAATGAAAGCGTTTCCGTCCGCCTTAGCGCCATGTAGCGCAAAAAACAGAGCACGCGGCTGCACCTTGCGCGAGTCACAAGCCACCTGGCGAATCTCCAAATCGCGTGCCGGCGCGGGCACACTGGCCGCAACGCCTTCAAACAAGGCGCTCAGCTTGCCGCTGTGATTAGACACGCGAACTGGCATCAGATGCCCTCGTTCATCGTTGCTCTGCTTCGCAGTCGAGTCACGCAGTTTTTCTTCCGTATGTGTCAATCCAACGCTCATCCTAATGTCTGGACCTGCTATGAAACCTCGCCGCCCTCACAGGTTTCGGTGGCGGCGCCGGCGTTCCGAACTGCACAGTCACCTTCGCACCGCGCCGCACTTGTGCTCCGGCCTCCGGAATCTGTTGCGTAGCAAGATTGCTGCCAACCAACAGCGGCTCGAGCTCCAGGTGCAAACACATTTCCGTGACTTCGCGCATCGTCTTTCCGGAAAAATCTGGCACAGAGATGTCGCCACCTTCGTCGGTGGCCATGGCCACTTCAGGAGCGTGCGGTGTGGGCTTGTCAGGCGCTACCGGGTTGGACGCGGCCGGTGGCTCGTCGGGCTGCCCGGAGAAATCAGTCGGCGAAAAATCTTCCAGCATCGCGCCTTCGCTGGCCATCTGCCGCTTATACGCCGCTTGAATCAGCCGCGGATTCAGCGGCACATCGCGCGGCACATCCAAGTACGAGAGCACCTGCTCGGCAATGCGCTTAAACACTGGTGCGGCAACCTGCCCGCCTTCGTGCAAACCCACCGGCGAATCGAGCGAGACAAGAATCGTCACGGCGGGATTACTAATCGGCGCGAACCCGGTGAACGACGCAATCAGTTGCGTTGGCGAGTAACGTCCCGTAGCGGGATCGATTTTTTGCGCGGAGCCCGTTTTTCCTGCCGCGGTCCATCCATCTAGCCGCGCGAGTGTGCCTGTACCATTGAGCACGACGCCTTCCATCAGCCGGCGTAGCGTCGCGGCCGTCTCCGGTCGAATCACGCGTTTCGATTCGCCCGGAGCGCTAACCATGTTCGGACCAACAACGCGATCCCCACGCTTGATCGCTTGGACCACATGCGGCATTACCAGCGTGCCGCCGTTCGCAATGGCCGAGACAGCGGTAATGAGCTGAATCGGCGTGACGCCAATCTCTTGCCCCATCGAAACCGACCCGATCGAAATCGCGCTCCAATTTTCGAGGCGATGCAGCAACCCCTTGCCCTCGCCCGGCAGATCGATACCGGTCGGCGCGCCAAAACCAAATCCTCGGATGTAATCGTAGAATCGCGGCGCCCCCAACCGCAGTGCGATCTTGATCGCACCGACGTCGCTGGACTTGGCCAGAATCTCCGAAACATTCAGCAAGCCAAATGGTTTGTGATCGCGGATGCGATGCCCCGCGATATAAATCGCGCCATTCTCGCAATCAAAAACCTCATCGGGACGCGTAATTCCCTGATCAAACGCCGCGGCCAGCGTAATCAACTTAAACGTCGATCCCGGTTCATACAGCGCCGTAACCGCTCGATTCATCCGCGCTTCCGCGGGAGCTTCGCTCGCCGCGTTCGGATTGAACCGCGGCCAATTGGACATCGCCAAAAT
>WNFL01284912.1_pt1 | contig 11334 bp, 16 predicted proteins | sample 5400361 | NCBI WGS metagenome assembly WNFL01 (sample SAMN13153351, study PRJNA577476) | soil metagenome | isolation source: 40 cm soil on Douglas fir-dominated hillslope | place: USA:California | collected 2013-09-17
GGGGACAATAGAGTCTTTTCGCCGAACATCCTTCGCCTCACCAACACGCAGTACCTCCTGACGAATATCGGAGAGCTGCCTTTCGTCGGGGGGACAACGATGGTGAAGGGTCCTGTTCGGAATGCCTCGGGCGACACTACTTATCTCTTTCGGCTGGGCGCGGAGAACCCGTACGCATGGGTGACTCCGGTTGCCGTTAAGGCTCCCGACGACCAGGTGCTCGGCACGATTCTCAATCCGCGCTTCGACGTCACGCGAGCGGCGCTATTCGACACGTCTGCCAACGTCACGGTGGCGCAAGGAGTGCAGTCACTTCCCGCGCCGCTCGCGATCAAAACAACGGTGCGGCACTACGAGCCAGGCAAGGTACAGATCGATTTGAGCGCGCCAGCCCCACAAGGATCCTCACTGGTCGTCTCGGAGAATTACTATCCGGGGTGGATCGCAGCCGTGGACGGAAAGCCGGCGCGAATCGGCCGGGCGGACTACACAATGATCGGCGTCGAGCTGCCCGCGGGTGCGCGCAGCATCGAGCTCAATTTCACCAGTCCGACGTACCAGAAGGGAAAAGTGATCACGTGGATTTCGATCGCCCTCGGATTCCTGATGCTGGGCGCCGGAGTCCTGCGCGACCGGAGACGACTTGCCTGATCGCGCGCTGGTCATCGTCCCGACCTACAACGAGCGCTTCAATATTGCACGACTGATCCCCGCGATTCTCGCGCAGGATCCATCGCTCGAAGTCCTGGTAGTGGACGACGGATCGCCCGACGGAACTGGGGCGATCGTCGACGGCATCGCGGCCAACAACGCCCGCGTTCACGTCATTCACAGGGCGGCGAAGCTTGGTCTTGGAACCGCGTACATCGCCGGGTTTCGATGGGCACTCGAGCGAAAGTACGACCTGGTGTTCGAGATGGACGCCGATTTTTCGCACAATCCGGAGCGGCTACCCGAGTTCCTCGAGGCGATCAGGGACTCGGATGTTGTGCTCGGCTCGCGCTACCAGAACGGCCATGTCAACGTGGTGAACTGGCCAATGAGCCGCCTTTTTCTCAGCTACGCCGCCAACATCTACGCCCGATTCGTGACCGGCTTGCCGATCTTCGACACCACCGGCGGCTTCAAGTGCTTCAGAAGGAATGTACTTGAGTCGATCGATCTAAACTCCGTCAAATCAAACGGTTATGCGTTTCAGATCGAGATGTCGTTTCGCGCTTGGAAGCGGGGCTTCCAACTCTTCGAGATTCCGATAATCTTTGTGGATCGGACCGAAGGCGTCAGCAAGATGTCCAAGAAGATCGTCCGTGAGGCAATTTGGATGGTGTGGCGCCTTCGCTGGTGGAGCCTCACCGGGAGGATCTGATGGTGCCGCGCATCGAGGGCCAGCAGTTCTACAAGATGACTGGATCGGGGAACGACTTCGTCGTTTTCGATTCTACCGGCGGCGCCGCTGCCCACCTCGAGAACGTTGAGACTATCAAAGAGCTTTCGGCGCGCGGCACGGGCGTCGGGGCCGATGGCGTAGTCTTCCTGGAGCGGTCGGGCGAGGGCGATGTCCGGATGCGCTACTATAACAGCGACGGCTCCGAGGCTGCCCTCTGCGGCAACGCCAGTCTTTGCAGCACCCGGCTGAGCGTGGAGCTAGGCCTGGCCCAAGCCGGGGGATTCCTCCTTCATACAGCGGCCGGCTCGCTCAGGGCCAGAATCCGCGACAATTTGCCCGAGGTGGACTTGGATCCCGTGACGGACGTCCGCCTGGACGCCAGGGAGCTCGGACTGCATCCCGGTGAACATCGCATCGGCTACGCTCTGGTGGGCGTACCTCACGCGGTAGTTGAAGTCACAGACCTCGAAGCGGTGGACGTTGCTGGACGCGGCGCGGAGTTGCGCCATCATCGGTCATTGGCCGATGGGGCCAATGTGAACTTCGTTTCGAAGGGGCACGACGGGGAGTTCGCCTATCGTACCTTTGAGCGAGGCGTAGAGGCGGAGACTCTTGCCTGTGGAACGGGTGCGGTCGCTACAGCGATCATCCTGTCTGGTTGGGGAGAATCGGGAGCCGAGACGAGGCTGCGGACCCGCTCCGGCCTGCCATTGAGCGTGACTCTGACACGAAAGAAGAACTTTGAGGGGCGAATTCGGGACCTCGACTGACAGACTGTCGCGCGACGGTCCAGCTGGTGGCTGCTACAGTCCCGCTCAAGCGATTTCTGATCCCGAAATCTTAAGCCTTTACGCAACAGGCCCTTGGGCGACAGGGGACCCGGCAATATCAACTTCTCCACATGAAAGGTGGTGTGGTGGTTTACATAATCTATCTTATACGCATATGTGTCGATGGTGTCAGGAGGCAGGACGTCTTTCCCCTTTAACCGGAGTTCGGACGCAAGAAAAAAGGCCGCAATAGTCTGCGGCCTTTCATGTGGTTCGACTCCGTCGGACTCAGATCTTCATCGGCTTTGCGTCGAGCTCGCCGAGTCGGACCCGGGCCTCGGCAGCTAGCGGTCCGGACTCGTCCTTGGCCAAGTCGGTCCAGATCGCCTTGGCCTCCGCGATCTTTCCAGCCGCCATGAGATCCCGCGCGGCGGTTGCCTGATACTCGGCCTTGTCGAACGGAAAGCGCGTCACCTGGGCGGCGCGTTTGTAGTCCTCGGACGCGGCGACAAAGTCCTTGAGCTGCTCGTGTCCGGCAGCCTCGAGGACGTAGATCGACGGCTTGAAGTCCCCGGACGCCTTGGATTCTGCCTTCTTGAGGACGTCGAGTCCCTCCTTGTACTTCTTTTGGTCGTAAAAGGACTGGGCAAGGGTCAAGGCTGCCTGAGTACCGGCACTGGTTCCTTCGTACCTGCTCACAACCTTTTGTAAGGCGGAGTCGGCCTGCCCTCCCACCGCCTGCCTCGCCTGAAAGTATGCCGTCTCGGCGCGCTGACCCTTGATCGACTGCGAGCGCTCATAGTACCAGAGCCCGCCCACAATGACTGCAAGCCCCACGACCGCCCATGTGACGTCGCGCTTATGGAGCATGAACCATTCGGTCATGGACTCTTCGTCCGCGCCATAGCGCTTTCCTGCAGGTGTAGTTGGTGTCGTCATTCTCTTTGTCTGAAGTGGGTGGCGTTGCTGCGACTAGCGCCCCCGGGGTGACTCGAACACCCGGCCAACGGTTTAGGAAACCGCTGCTCTATCCACCTGAGCTACGGGGGCAAGGATCACGATCCGGATCGTCGCCGATCGCGGCGCGGGCGACGATTTCACGGGGTGAATCTATACTTCGCGGGCAGCTTTTAGTAGTGCGCGCCGAGAGTTCTATCGAACGATCGCGAATGGAGTCTCGAGCGAGCCAGCCGTAACCGGGGCAAGCTTCCGAACCTCCTCGACTCGTGCGCCACCAGGGCCGGCAGCAACCGCTGCTTCGAGTTTGGCGAGAGCAGCTGTGTCGCCGGAGGCAGCGAGCTCGACGATCCCATCCGGCCTGTTCCTGACCCATCCCGACAGGGCCAATTCACGCGCGATCTCCACGACGTACCAGCGAAACCCGACTCCCTGCACACGTCCCCGAATCTCGAGATGTATGCTCTCCACTGGCGATCTACGGGCGAATCCCCAGTATTGCGGCCAGGGTCGCCGCGATGGTCGCTGGGTCCGTTGGCATTCCCGGCATCGGCGCTAATTCTCCGTCTCTGATTCGCTTCGCGATCTGATCCAGCGCACTGGCAATCGCCTGCGCCGCGGTTGGGTGCACATCCTTTGCGCGAGGGCGGTTGGCATCCCAATCGGTCGACGCCCATTCAGTCGATGCGGCGGCCTCGGCGCCTTCACCCAGCGAAGCCAGGGATCTCCAATCGTACTGTTGCCAGTCGGTGTTGGCCCATTCCGACGGCATTGGTGTCATCGAACGGGTTGGCTCCTTCCCGCTCGAACTCCTCCACGCGCGGCAACGGATCGAGGAAATGTTCAACCGGTGGCAGCTCCGCGGATGCCTCGTCGAAATCGGATTCGAAGTCAGGATCGCGTGATTCGCGCGCGACTGAACTCGGAGTCCGCGCAGGCGCGTGCAAATAGTCCTCGATCGATTCGAGCGAACCGGCCGATTGCGGCCGCGACGCGCCTGTCCCTTCACGTTGAGCCGGCGCAACTTCCTGCCGCCCGGCTCCCGGGACGTACGGACGCGCAAGGCGAAACTCGGACGAGCCAGTCTCCGAGCGCGCATTTTTCGGCGTGCGGTGCGGTACGAATGGACGATGAGGCGAAGATGCCACTACAAACCCTCCCAGCTGTACTTACCCACGAGCGGCACAAAGCGCACCGGAGCAATTTCTGTTTGCTCGAGAGTGTCACCACGCTTGGTGAACATGTAAAGCGTCTGCTCTTCCCGATCACCCAGCGGAATAAGAATACGCCCTCCTTCCGTCACCTGCTCCTGGTACGTCGATGGCACTTCGGGCGCGCCGGCGCCGACAAGGATCGCATCGTACGGCGCGTACTGCCGCCACCCGAGCGTTCCGTCTCCCAGGAGAAAGGAAATATTCCGTGCCCCTACTTTTCGCACGGCATCGCGGGCGTTGTCCAGCAGCGCCGGAATTCTCTCGATTGAAAATACCTGCGACGCGAGCACCGAAAGCAATGCCGTCTGATATCCCGATCCCGTTCCGATCTCGAGCACCTTTTCATTTCCCTTGAGCTTAAGCAGCTCCAGATAGCGGGCGTGAATGGATGGCTGCGAAATCGTCTGGCCATTTCCGATCGGAAGCGTCGAATCTTCGTATGCGCGGTGTCGAACGCCCGTCGGCACGAACAGGTGCCGAGGTATTCGATCAATCGCATTCAGGACAGCAAGATCCTTGATCCCCTGCTGTTGCAGCAGCTCGACGAGCCGCCTGCGCGGACCGCGTTGCTCGTTCTCTATGGGCGCTGCCACCACGTCTCCGCCGAAGCGAGCATTGCGTGATGGGTGAGGTCCAGGTGTAGAGGAGTGACTGATATGTAGCCATCCTGAATCGCGCGAAAATCCGATGTCTCTTCTCCTGACCAGGCGATCGAGCCGCCGCCGATCCAATAGATCTGACGTCCCCAGGGATCCTGCATCGGCTTGAGAGAATCCGAGTAGACTCTCTTCCCCAGTCTCGTCAGCCGAACGCCCATAATGTCGTTCCCGCGCAGGGGCGGCATGTTGATGTTCAGCAGCGTGTGCTCAGGGAACGGCCGCAACGAGAAGACGTGTTTAAGGAGATTCCGCAACGGTTCGATCTGGTCGCTCAGCATGCTCACGTCGGCTCTGAGGTCGCCTCCGGCGAAGGAAATCGCAACCGAGGGAATGCCAAGCGACAGCCCCTCCATCGCGGCCGCAACCGTCCCCGAATAAAGGACATCTTCTCCCATGTTCTGGCCATGGTTGATCCCGCTCAGTACAAAGTCGGGCCGGTTCGGCATCAACGCTTCGACGGCGAGCATCACGCAGTCTGTCGGAGTGCCGTCTACCTGAAATCTCCGCTCCCCGCGCTCGATCGGTCGCACGGGATGGTGCAGCGTCAGAGAATGGCTCGTGGCACTTTGCTCGCGATCCGGCGCGACGACCGTGATCTCACCTAACGGCTCGGCTGCTTCGATCAGACACGCCAGGCCATGCGCCAGAATACCATCGTCGTTGGTGCAAAGCAGTCTCAACGTTTCAAAACCCCCGCGCGATGGCGCCACAACACCTTGATCACCAGCCACGCGTCTCGAAACTCGCGGAAATAACTCGGCGAGCCATAGATCGTGGAGATAGGCACATTCACCGTTGTAAAGCCCGCGCGCGCCGCTCGAATGATGAAGTCCGTCTCGAACTCGTACCGGTCACCTACAGCCGTCACTTTGCGCAGAACTTCGGCCTTCATCGCCCGATACCCGGACTGACTGTCGCGCACCTTTCCGCCCGACACGGCGCGAGTGGCCGCGGACGAGATCATGTTGGCAATCCGGCGATGCTTTGGAACCGCTTTCCCCGACAGATCGCGCGTACCTATAACGATGTCCGCGCGATCGAGAGCTCCAACAATGGCCGGAGCGAAGGCGGCATCATGCTGGCCATCTGAATCAATGGTGAGAACGGCGGCCGCGCCCTTCTTCAGAGCCAGGTCGAATCCCGCGCGGAGCGCCGCGCCCTTGCCGCGGTTCACGTCAAACTCGATCGTTTCATCCGCGACGGTACGGAGCAATTGCCGCGAGCCATCGGTAGATCCATCGTCGACGCCGATGATGAGCGCACCAGGCAAGTTTCGACGGACATCCTTCACTACCTTCGCCAGTGTCGGCTCGGCATTGTAAACGGGAACGATGACGACCAGTGGCTCGATCAACTTTCAATCCTCTTCTCTTCGGGTTGTCCATCGAGAATCGCCAGGATCGAGCGAAGCTCACTCTCCATTGACTCCACGGCCTGCGAATCCAGAGCCGCGCGCGCCACCGTCCGGAGCTCGCCGCTCTTCCTGTATTCGTCGATTTTCTGGCGCGCGCCGTCGATCGTGTATTTCTCGGTATAGAGCAGCTGTTTGACGAGCATCACCAGCTCGATCTCGCGGCGCTGGTAAACGCGATTCCCGGAGCGGTTCTTTGCCGGGTGCAGAAACTTGAACTGGCTCTCCCAGTAACGGAGCACGTGCGGTTTGAGATCCGTCAACGTGCACACGTCGCCGATCGAAAAGAACTCCTGCACCGGTTCCTTCGCTTTCATTTATCTACCTCCGCTCGGAGCTCTCTCGTCATGAGGGCGGCGATGGCGCTCCGGGCCGATTGACCCTCGAAAAGTACGCGATTCACGGTATCGACAATTGGCATTTCAACTCCCTCTCGCGCGGCGAGCTCGCGCGCGCTCTGCGCGGTGACGACTCCCTCAGCTACCGTCTCCCTGTCTTTGAGAACGTCTTCCAGCTTCCTTCCCTTCCCCAGTTCGATCCCGACCATCCGGTTTCGACTGAGTGATCCGGTGCAGGTGAGCACAAGATCACCGAGGCCAGCCAATCCTGCGAACGTGCCCGGTTCCGCGCCGAGGGCAGTGCCGAGTCGGGTCATATTGAAGCCGAGCCCGAGGCCCTGAGCGATTCCCGTGGCCACTGCCATGACGTTCTTGAGCGCGCCTCCGAGCTCCACTCCGATCACATCCGAATGTGTGTAAGTGCGAAAGTACGGCGAGCTGAATGCCCGTTGCGCGACCCCGGCCGCCGCGCTGCTCGTTGACGCAACCACCACGGCGGTTGGTTGGCAGCTCACGACTTCGACGGCGAAGCTCGGTCCCGATATGGCGACCACCGTTGCTCCCGAAACTTCCTGCTCGGCGACTTCGGTCATCAGGCAGAGTGTTTCCTTTTCGATTCCTTTGGTCGCCACCACCAGCGGCGCGGATCGCGGTAACGAGCCGGACGCTCAGCACCCTCCACGGCGCGATTTACGTCGCCGAGCGCTTTGACCGAAGAAGAGAGAGGGTGCCCGCGAAGGAATCGAAGGTTCTCGTGCTTGGTGTTGATCGACTCGACAACGTCAGGTTCGTAAGCCCAGAGTCTCACTTCGTGCCCGTTACGGGCGAGAAGATCTGCGAGTGCGGTGCCCCAGGCGCCGGCCCCGACCACCGTGCAGCGCATCAGCCCGCCATTTCCTTTTTTACGAACCGGTGTTCCTGGCCGCGCCGAAGTCGACCGATGTTTGCGCGGTGAGTCCAGAACACAAACACGGCGATGATCACACTCGCGATGAATACGGGCGACTGCACGCTACGATACCAAGCAAGAATAGCGATTGGCAGCACGGCGGCCGCGAGAAGGGACGCGAGACTGACATACCGTGAGAAGTAGAACGTGACTATCCACACCGCTTCCGCGACCACCATGGGGATCGGCGCAAGAGCCAGGAACACGCCGCTCGCGGTAGCCACTCCCTTCCCTCCACCCTTCCAAAGCAGGAAGATCGGTTTGACGTGACCGATTATCGCCGCCGCGCCAAAGAAGAGGGCCCACATGGAGAAATCCCTTCAGAAGATCGGCGATGAATACAACGGCGCCGGTCTTTGCTCCCAGCACGCGAACTACGTTCGTCGCCCCGAGATTGCCGGAGCCGTGCTTGCGGAGGTCGACGCCGCGCAATCTTCCGGAGATGTACGCGGACGGTATAGAGCCGGCCAGATAGGAAATGATCAGGCCGACGATCGGACTCATCTATGCGGACTTCCTGCGCATGATGATCCGCAGCGGATTCCCGCGAAATCCCCACGCCTCGCGGAACTCGTTGTGTAAGTACCGGACGTAGTGATCCTGAACGAGATCAGGGTTGTTGCCGAAGACGGCAATCACGGGCGGCGCCGTCTCGACCTGTGTCGCGTAATTCAACTTGATCTCGCGCCCCGCAGCCTGCGGCGGCTGCCGTCGTCCAACAATCGCGGTGAGAGTCGTATTCACCTGAGACGTGCTGATGCGCTTGTGTCGCTCGGCGTCTACTTCCAGCAGCAGCTCGAGGATCTTCGTTATTCTCTGCCCGCTGATAGCGGACGTGAACACGAATGGCACGAACTTGAGGAATGGCGCCTTCTCCTGCGATTCCTTCTCGAACTTGGCCGCGGTGTTGTTCTCCTTTTCCTTCAGGTCCCACTTGTTCACGACCACGATCAATCCCCGACCACTTTCCCAGGCGAGGTGGGCGATCTTCAGATCCTGATTGTGCAGGCCCTCAGCAGCATCGAGAACGAGAACGCAGATGTCGGAGCGCTCGATCGCGCGCCGCGTTCGCAGCGAGGAATAGAACTCGATCCCATCTTCGACCTTGGACTGGCGGCGGAGTCCCGCGGTGTCGACAAAGATTATGTCGCGCCCATGAAACATCATCGGGGTGTCGATCGCATCGCGGGTCGTTCCCGCTTTGTCGGCAACGACCAGTCGCTCCTCGCCGAGGAGCCGGTTGATGATGGATGACTTGCCTACATTCGGCCGCCCAACGACGGCGACTCGCAGCGCCTCGGTCACTTCCTCGGCCGCTGGCGGAAAGCGCTCCACCAGCACGTCGAGCATGTCACCTGAGTTCTTGCCGTTGATGGCTGAAACGGGCACAGGATCCCCTGCCCCGAGCTCATAGAACTCGTAGAAATCCGTCGTCGCAGGGTCATCCACCTTGTTGGCGACGAGTATCCACGGCTTCCGCGCTTCGCGAAGGAGATCTACCACTCGCGAGTCACTAGGGTGCAGTCCGGTCTTTGCGTCCACCACCAGCATCAGAAGATCGGACTCGTCGATTGCCTGCAGTACCTGCCGCTTGATCTCGAGGTCCATTGGCATGTGTGGATCGTCGGCCAGTCCGCCCGTGTCGACCAGCCAGAACTGGCGGCCGTTCCATTCAGCGCGCGCAAAGTGGCGATCGCGCGTCGTGCCTGCCTCGTCGCTGACGATTGCATTGTTCTCGCCGATAATTCGATTGAAGAGCTGTGACTTGCCGACGTTTGGACGGCCCACGAGCGCGATCACGGGAAGGTTCACGCGGCCACCCCGATTGACGCGGATTCGAGCACGTCGATGAAGTCGTAAGATGGAAAAATCGGCATCGGCAGCGCGTCGCGTACAGCTTGCAGCGTGTAGTCGTCCAGAAAAACTCCGTCTTCGTTTATCGTTTCGGCGGGGATCAATGCGATGTCGAGATCGTGGCGATCCCCAAGCGCGCTCAGTATGTCCTTTCCGACCAGAAGGCCGGCCGTCGTGATTGTCGGCCCAAACAAGGAATTCTCGGCGACGATCAGAACGAAATCGGCACCGCTCGCTGCGCGCAGCCTATCGAGCAGGGGCCTCATAACGGGTTCCATCGCCAAACCTGTAACCACGCCGATGCGCTGACCATCGCGACGAGGAATTCGGTCAATGCCATTGGCGACTCGCATGCGGAGCGAGGTGACCGAGCCAACGCCATTCTCGATTTGCGCGAACTCGCCGTAATGCTCTGGTCCGGGCAGCTCACGCTGGGCCAACATGTAGAGCTCGTCAGATCCGAACACCCAGGTCTCTCCCCGCTCCTTCATCGCGCGCGCTCCCCACTTCTCGACCTGGACGAGAATTGTGCGCGCGGTATCGCGGTCCATTCCCTTGCCGGTGTAGAGATGCGAGAACTGCGTGAGCCCGACGGGGACAACAGCCGCCGACAAAACTGCGTCCCCCATGTTCCATAAGTCGGAAAGTGATTCCTCGAGCACGGCTTCATCGTTCACCCCAGGCACGACTACCATCTGGGCGTGAAACTGAATCCCGCCGGCGGTTAGCCGAGAAAGCTGAGCTTTGATGTCGGGGACACGCTGGTTACTAAGAAGGACTTTTCGCGCTTCGTGGTTGGTGGCGTGGACCGAAACGTAGAGCGGCGACAGTCGGTACTCGAGGATCCGCTCGATGTCGCGCTCCTTGACGTTGGAGAGCGTCGCGAAATTTCCGTAGGCGAAGGAGAGGCGGTAGTCGTCGTCGCGGATGTAAAGCGGCTTCCTCAGTCCGGGCGGAAGCCCTTCGATGAAGCAAAACTCGCATTTGTTGGCGCAGCGGCGGACGGAAGGCGGCTGGAGTGAAATCCCGAGAGGCTCGCCATCGAGGCGCTCCAACTCGTAGATGACCTGCTCGCCGTCCGGTTGGCGCGCTTCGATCACCAACTCCTCGTCAGCGGTCAGGAATTCCCAGTCCAGGAAGTCCGCGAGCGGTCTCCCATTCACCGTGAGAAGCTCTGTGCCCGGGAGAATTCCGAGCTCCTCGGCGATGCTGTTTTGTTCGATTCGGGAAACCTTGACCATAGCTCAAGTAATTTAGAGCTATAGAGAGCGAAGTCAAGGAATTACCGAACTTTAGCTCGCTCTATCTCGTGTGCTGGCGGTCGCGGTTTCGTTACACTGGCGACGTTGCCGCGAGCGACTCAAGAAGCTTCCGGGCGCGATCCGCGTTGAAGCCTGGAAGCTTGGCGATAGCCTCCTCGCCGGCGTCGCGGACGCCCTGAACGCTTCCGAACTCCTTGAGCAGCTGGCGCCGCTTCACCGGCCCTATACCGGGCACCTTGAGGAGCTCCGATGTGACCGTTCGCATTGTCCGGCGCTTTCGGTTGTAGGTCACCGCGAACCTGTGAGCCTCATCCCGCGCCTGCTGCAGCAGTCTCAGCCCCGGTGACCGCCTGGAAAGCCGGAGGGGCTCCTCCCGACCCCAGATGAAGACCTCCTCGTCACGCTTCGCCAGACTAATCAGTGGTCGATCGGCGAGGCCGATCCCGGCCAAGGCGGCATGAGCGGCAGAGAGCTGGCCCTTGCCCCCATCAACCACAATAAGGTCAGGCAGAGGCTTCTCGTCGTTCAGGCGA
>WNFL01437210.1_pt3 | contig 11334 bp, 10 predicted proteins | sample 5400361 | NCBI WGS metagenome assembly WNFL01 (sample SAMN13153351, study PRJNA577476) | soil metagenome | isolation source: 40 cm soil on Douglas fir-dominated hillslope | place: USA:California | collected 2013-09-17
TCGTGACTGGATCACCACGCACGAGAATTCAGTTACGTATTCCAAATTGCCTCCTGGCGAATACTCTTTCAAGTTGAAAGTTTCCGACTCCAATGATTTTTCGAATGCTGTTGAAACTAAAATTCACTTTATTGTGCGCCCTCATTTTTGGCGCACCGGCTGGTTTTACTTGTTATTGGTTTTGGCGGTGTCTTCTTTATCCATTTCATTTATTCATTATCGCGAACGAAAATTATTGAGCGACAAACGTGAGTTGGAAACCAAAGTAAAAGAACGCACGGAAGAGATCGAATTGAAGACGCAAGAGATTCTGGCTCAGGCGGAGGAGATCAAAGGCATTAACGAAAACCTGGAAGGGCTTGTAAAAGAACGCACGAGTGAACTGGAAAGAAAAAATAAAGCATTGGAAGAATATGCGTTCATCAACGCACACGAGTTGCGTGCACCGGTGGCAAGTATTCTCGGGTTAATCCATTTGATGCAGAAACTGGATTTGAAAGAGGAAGAAAAAGTTTACGTTGAGCATTTGATCGTATCAGCTAAAAAATTGGATGCAGTAGTTAGTTCAATATCCGAAGCAATTGAGCGCGGTGATTTTAGTCTTCCGAATAGCAAGGATATGCCAGACTGACCAAATTGTTTTTTTTATGATTTCAACACCAAACTCTACGCACGGTTAATAATCCTGTTATTTTGTCATCAACGATGCGAGCACACCTTCTTTCAGTGAGTAAGAAGAAACTCTTATTTGTGCAAACGAAAATTGAGTTAGGATATATTTGATGAGACAACAAGCTACTACAATCATGTCCACACGCATCTCGATCATGCCTGGGATTTGCATTCGCTCTTCGCGATTTTTTGAAATTAATTCTTTATAGATTTTTTCAAAGGCTTCAAGCGTGAGTGGAGTTTCAGGTAAGTCTTTCTGTGCAATTCCGGATTGGATACAATAAATGTCGCTCAATGTATCAAACGTACCTGACGAGCCGGCTAAAATTTTTGGGTTGTGTTGACGAATTGCATTAAATAATGGACTAAGGCGTTCTTTAAAATAATTATTGACCGCTTCAATTTCTGTTGACAGAATGGGATCGTGTTTTTGAAATCGTTCCAGCAACCGTTGCGCACCTATTTCAAAACTTTGTTTCCAAAAAATTTCTTCGCCATTGCCGATGATAAACTCCACACTTCCTCCGCCAATGTCCATGATCAAGGATTTTTCTTTTCCGAGATTCAAAGCGAGGTTCACGCCTTGATAAATGTACTGTGCTTCTTCATCTCCAGAAATGATTTGAGCTTCTATTCCGGCTGCTTCCTTTATTTTAGAAATTACTTCAGTTCCATTTTTTGCATTTCGCAGAGCGCTTGTGCCGAAGGCAAGAACTTCGGCCGCCTTCAATTCATCGAGTTTGTTCTTGAAATGCCTCAGCGCTTCAACAGCTCGTTTCATTCCGGTTGGCGTGATTATATTTTGATTGATACCACCTACGCCAATTCGCACGGGCACTCGTTCCCTCAGAAGAATTTCGTAGTGATTGCTTTGCACTTGCGCTACCAGTAGATGGAAAGTGTTGGTGCCCATGTCGATGATCGCTACTTTCATAATTCGAATATAGGGATTGGAAGTTAGATGATAGAGGCTGGAGGTTAGAAGTTGGAAACCTGTGACGAAGTTTATCCAGCATCCAACTTCTAACTTCCAACTTCGAATCTCAAACTTCCAAATTCTATTTTCTATCTTTCGGCATTGACAGCCTAAACATGGAAGCCAAAGACAAACCATTACAAGAGAAATTCAACGAACTGAAACGTAAAAACCAGGAGACCCTTTTGGGCGGAGGCGAAAAGCGAATCGAACAGCAGCATGCTAAAGGTAAGCTCACCGCCCGCGAGCGCGTGGAGTTGCTGGTGGACGAAGGCTCGTTCGAAGAGTTGGGAAAATTTGTGATGCATCGCTGCAAAGATTTCGGTCTTGAAAAAGAATATTATTTGGGCGATGGCGTGATCACGGGCTATGGCACAATCAGCGGCCGATTGGTTTATGTTTTCTCACAAGATTTTACGGTGTTTGGAGGATCGCTCTCTGAAACCCACGCAGAAAAAATTGTGAAGGTGATGGACCTTGCCATGAAAAACGGAGCGCCTGTCATCGGCTTAAATGATTCTGGGGGTGCGCGCATTCAGGAAGGTGTCGTTTCTTTAGGAGGCTATGCCGATATTTTTTACCGCAACGTAATGGCGTCCGGTGTAGTGCCTCAAATCTCAGCTATCATGGGCCCGTGTGCGGGTGGCGCAGTGTACTCGCCCGCGATGACGGATTTTATTTTTATGGTGGAGAACACTTCATTCATGTTCGTAACCGGTCCGAATGTGGTAAAGACAGTTACTCACGAAAATGTGACGGCAGAAGAATTGGGAGGAGCCTCTACACATAGTACAAAAAGCGGAGTTACACACTTTGCTTCTGCGAATGAGGCTGAATGTATTAACGACATCAAAAAATTATTTAGTTACATCCCTCAAAACTGCGAAGACGATACACCGCGGTTGCCTTATACAATAGGGGATGAGAAACGTTCGGTATTAAACGACATCATTCCGACTAACCCCAACCAACCGTACGACATGCGTGAGGTGATCAACGGCATCGTGGATGAAAATTCTTTTTTCGAAGTACATAAAAACTTTGCAGAGAACATTGTGGTGGGCTTTGCGCGATTGGCGGGAAGAAGCATTGGAATTGTTGGCAATCAGCCTGCATCATTAGCCGGTGTGCTTGATATTCATTCGAGTGTGAAGGGCGCGCGATTTGTACGCTTCTGCGATTCGTTTAATATTCCGTTGCTTGTCCTTGAAGATGTTCCCGGTTTTCTCCCTGGCACAGATCAGGAATGGAATGCCATCATTACCAACGGAGCAAAATTATTGTACGCATTCAGTGAAGCAACAGTCCCCCGTGTAACGGTTATCACTCGCAAAGCATACGGTGGCGCTTACGATGTGATGAATAGTAAACACATTGGTGCCGACATGAACTACGCCTGGCCCACAGCTGAGATTGCTGTGATGGGAGCGAAGGGCGCTGCGGAAATTATTTTCAAAAAAGAAATTTCGGAAGCCAAAGACAAAGAAGCCAAACTCAACGAGAAAGTTGATGAGTACACCAAGAAGTTTGCGAACCCCTACCGCGCAGCACATCGCGGGTATATTGATGAAGTAATTTTCCCAGAGCAAACCAGGGAGAAATTGATCAAAGCATTTCAGATGCTGGAAAATAAAGTAGCCGTTCTTCCGAAGAAGAAGCATGGGAATATTCCTCTTTAATTAGGATTCGATGCCCTAAATTTTTACATTATGGTGTCATGGTCGAATCTCTGATTCCAAGGCACTCTCCAATGTGAAGGCGAAAGTTATTTCAATAGCGATTCTGCTTACAGCTATAGGCTGTAGCAAAACAAGCGACCCAAGCCCAGGCAACAATGAAACATTGGCCACAATCCAAGGGCAGCGTTTCGCAACGACAGACAATAAAGTATATGATTTGGGTGATGCCTTCTTAATTGTAATGACCTCTGGCAACCAAGTGATTGCGATCGTGACCAAAGATAAAAACGAAGGCGTTCACCCTATAATCAATATTGCAAGTTCGGTACAGGCCGGCACCTCGTGGGGTGCTTACAGCATAGGCTCTGACTTGTACCACGGGCTTTCTGGCACTGTTAGCCTATCATTAAACGCCAGCGGAAAAATTTCAGGAATGTTCACATTGGAAGTAAAAAATGCTGCATCTAATACGTTATCAATAAGTAATGGAAGATTTAATGACTTAGACGTTATTGAGTCACAAGCACCGAAGGATAAATGTGTGATCAGTGCTATTTCGGGGGTGCCACTTGTATATGATAGTGATGGCAAACTTCTGAAGGACCACGAGGGTCGTATATATTTGTGGGTAAACGGAGTAGTTGCAAGCTCCGTGGATTCTGGCTCGAATTGGCTTGCTGAGTATGACTGGTTTTATACCACTGGCAAACTTACGATGATCACAGGGTTTTCTTTTACATATAATGCGGCTGGACTGCTTACTGGAATGGCGAGGAACCATCTTGTTTATAATTTCACCTACGATTCAGAGGGAAATATAACTTCAGCCGTTGTATATGATTATCGCGATTACAAGTTCCCCCAAGCTTATTTTTATGAATATTCTGGATACGACAATCGACCTAATCCAAATAATTCAGCGGCTCTTGGCCTTTCCATTTTTCCAACCAGTGTAATAAGAGACAGTTTCGCTTTGAGTAAAAACAACGTTGGCTTAGTATCTGGGCTTTCATCTGCTCATTACAATTACACATATGATGCTAATGGCAATGTGATTGCAATTGCATGGAGTACAGCAATAAGTTCAGGTACTATTATATATACCTATGCCGGGTTTAATTGATAAATGCTGACAACAAAAATATTTGATTTAACGGATCAGAGTTCTTTTCGCAATCCGAAAAAAAGTACGGAAATATTCCTTTGCAGATCGTGCGGAACATTCTGAGGTAAATAACTTCGCTCTATAAATACTTATACCCCGAACCTGTATTCAAAAGCAAAATCTTTTCATCGGGCAAAATTTTATCAACTGCCAACAACATCTGAAGGGCGGGCAGCAGTGCTGCGCCTTCGGGCGAAACGAGCAACCCTTCCCGCTGGGCTATTTCTTTCTGCGCATTTATAATTTCAATTTCAGAGACAGCGATCGGCTCTCCGCCAGTTTCATTTAATATTTTAAGCATCAACTTTTCACCAAACGGATTGGGTACTGCGAGTCCGCTTGCCACCGTAGGTTTGCCTTGGTACATTTTGGAATTTTTCTGTCGGCCCAGCCAGGTCTCAATCAACGGCTGACAATTTTCACTTTGCACCGCAAACAGTCTAGGCAATCTATTTTCAATCCAACCCATTTCAATCATTTCATGAAAAGCTTTCCAAATACCGATAAGGCCGGTGCCACCACCTGCAGGATATAGAATTACTTCGGGTAATTTCCAGTTGAGTTGTTCAGCAATCTCATAGCCCATTGTTTTTTTTCCTTCGAGTCGATAAGGTTCTTTCAATGTGGAGACATCGAAGTACTCTCCTGCTGAATTTAGTTCAGCTACTTTTTGTGAACAATGACTGATGAGTCCTTTCACTAAAATTAACTTGGCTCCGTAAATAGTGCATTCATCTTTAAATACACGAGGTGTATGTTCAGGCATTACCACCACGGCCTCCATCTCAGCTTTTGCGCAATATGCTGCGAGAGCGCCACCTGCATTGCCTGCGGTAGGGATGATACATTTTTGAATTCCAAATTCCTTCGCTTTGGAAACGGCCATGCTTATGCCACGTGCTTTGAAGGATCCTGTTGGGTTTACCGATTCATCCTTCATACAAAGAGAATTGAGGTCGTAATCGGAAGCAAGGTTTTGCAAAGGCAATAGGGGAGTAAACCCTTCACCAAGCGACACAATATTTCTCCTTTCGAAAACCGGGAGCATCGGAAAATAGCGCCACATTGAACGTTTACTAACATCGATGTCATTTTTCGTTATCCCGCCAAGGTCATAATTGGATAACAGCGGACTTTTTCCGCATTCATCGCACGATGCAAACGTATTGATTTCTTGTGCTGAATAAATTTTGTTGCAATTGCTGCACTGCAAATGTGCCAGGTGCGAAATACTTTCTTTCAAAATAGGCATACAAAAATTGATTGACGCTGCAAGGTATTCACGCTGTCAATCCACCACCAATCGCATTTGATTATCAGGTATTACTTTATGTTATAATGAGTCTTGGAAAATTTTATGAACGCATTGCTGAGCCCGTTGCCTTCATCGCCATGCCGTTGAATGAAATAAAATTGACGTGTAATGGAAAGCTTGTCGATGTTTAGTTGAACCAGATCGCCATTACTAAGTTCTTTCGCCACCGACCGCATAGGCAAGAACCCGATGCACTCATCGGCAACGATAAAATTTTTTAATGCCTCAGTGCCTCCGAGCCGCACGTTTACTTTCAGGTCGGAGAGTTTGATGCGATGAGCAGACAAAGCATGTTTCATGGCAGCCAATGTGCCGGATCCGCGCTCGCGTAGGGCAATAGGATGTTTTGTAACCTCCTTCAAGGTCAGCTTTTGTTTTTTTGATAAAGGATTTTTAGGCGAACATACGGCAACTACTTCGTCTGAGAGAAAGTGTTGGCTCTTTACCATGGGCAGTTTGTTGCGTCCTTCGATAATACCCAAATCTATTTCGTGATCGATAAGGGCCTGGAGCACGGTCTCCGAATTTCGGTTGAGGAGGCTGATGGATACGCTCTGATGTTTTTGATGAAAGCCGGAGAGAATGGGCGGTATAATATAGAGTGCCACGGTGGTACTTGCACCCAACTTCAACTCTCCTTTGGCTTCGTATTGGTCACGATAAGTGCTCATGTCATACTGCAATTGCTTTTCGATGGCACGGGCTTTCAGCACTGCATCGTACAACATTTGGCCAGCTCCAGTAAGTGAAATGGAGCTGCCTTTGCGTTCGAACATACTCGATTTGTATTCGTCTTCGAGTTGTTTAATATTCCGGCTGATGGCCGGCTGGGTAATAAAAAGTGTTTGACCAGCTTTGGTAAAACTTTTGAGCCGCGCTACTTCAAAGAAGACCTCATGTTTGAAGGAAAGCATGAAGCAAATTTACAACTTGACGGAAATCTGTTTTTACTTTTTCTTAAAATCAACGGAGGTTGAATTCACGCAATACCTCATGTGCGTAAGCGTTGGTCCATCATCGAATAAATGACCAAGATGGGATCCGCACTTGGCGCATACAATTTCTGTGCGCACCATGCCGTGGGTGTAGTCGGTAATTTTTTTAATTTTTCCTCCGGCAATCTCTTTATCAAAACTCGGCCAGCCACAATCAGAATCGAATTTCATATCGGAAGAAAAAAGTTCATTGCCGCAAGCCGCACAAGCGTACATTCCTTTTTCCTTGTTCAAATAATATTTTCCTGTAAAGGGCATATCCGTGCCTTTCTCCCTCAGTACATGATATTGTTCAGGTGTGAGGATAGTCTTCCATTCCTCTTCAGTTCTTGAAATAACTTTGGTTGTATCGGTCATGGCATTCTTTTTAGATGTTTTGTTTTGTCCTTTGCCTGTGCAAGAGAAGAAAATCAACACGGCAGAAAGTAAAATAAGCTTTTGCATTTTTTAGATTTATTGGTTGAGTGAATATACGCAAAACACATCCTCCAAGGATTTGGTTTTTGATGGTTTCGAGGTTGTTTGTCTGTGAACGGACAAAATTTAAAAGTCGGCAGTCGGCAGCAAGCAGTTGGCAGGATCCAATACCTAAGTCCCAACATGTAAATTCCAAATTCCAAATCTCAAATCCCTAATCCCTAATCCCTAATCCCTAATCCCTAAGTCCTAATACCTAATGCCTAATTCCCAATGCCCAAAATTTTCTTCTAACTTTGAGACCTAACTAACGCGTACATGGACAAGAAGAGCAAAAAATTCCTTTTCGATTATCTCAACAATTCCTCTCCCACCGGATTTGAATCCTCCGGCCAGCAGATTTGGCTGGACTACATAAAGCCCTATATCAGCGACCGTATGATTGATGTCTATGGTACTGCCGTTGGCATTATTAACCCGAAAGCCCAATACAAAGTAGTGATTGAAGCGCATGCCGATGAAATCAGTTGGTTTGTCAATTACATAACCGATGAGGGGTACATCTATGTGAGACGCAATGGCGGATCGGATCATCAGATTGCACCATCCATGCGCGTAAACATCTACACTGAAAAAGGAATAGTAAAAGGAGTATTCGGTTGGCCGGCTATCCACGTGCGTGATGCTGCAAAAGAAGAAGCTCCTTCGCTCAAAAATATATTCATCGACATTGGTGCCGAATCAAAGAAAGAAGTGGAAGCGATGGGTGTGCATGTAGGTTGCGTGATCACATTCGTGGATGAACTAATGGAAATGAACAAAAATTATCTTGTTGGCCGTGCACTGGACAACCGTATGGGTGGTTTTATGATTGCTGAAGTGGCTCGCAGGCTTAGCGAAAGCAAAAAGAAACTTCCTTTTGGACTTTACATAGTCAATGCCGTGCAAGAAGAGATCGGTTTGAGAGGTGCTGAGATGATCTCCCGAAGGATTAAGCCCGATTTAGCCATTTGCACGGATGTGACCCACGACACCGGTTCACCTATGTATAATAAAAAGGAGAGCGGTAACCTGAAATGTGGCCTTGGCCCAGTAGTTTGCTATGGCCCGGCAGTGCAAAACAACGTGCTGAAAATGATTATCCAGGTGGCTGAAAAGAAGAAAATTCCCTTTCAGCGGCAGGCAGTTTCTCGCTCAACAGGCACTGATACTGACTCTTTCGCATATTCGGCTGAAGGAGTGGCATCCGGCCTTATTTCATTACCCTTGAAATATATGCATACAACCGTTGAGACAGTCCACAAGGACGATGTCGAAAACGTTATAAATCTCATTTACGAGGTTTTGCTGCAGGTAAAGCCGGGTCACGATTTCCGCTATATCAAATAGAAACAGGGAAAATCTTACATTAGAAAGGATACAACCAAGGTAGGCTCTTCCGCGCAAGTGGGAGGGCCTATTTTTGTATCAACAAACACAAACAAAAAGAAAATAAAATGAAAACAGTAAAAGTAGTATTAGCCGGAGTCGCCATGTTGATTGGCTCAGTAGCCTTCTCACAAGAGCGCCCGCTACACGAAGTATATTCGATGATGGTTTTCAACTTCGTGAAATATGTACAATGGCCAACCGATGACAACAACAAAGAGTTTGTTATTGGCGTGGTAGGAAACAATGACATTTATAAGACGCTTACTACCTGGTATGCAGGTAAAGCAAAAGGTGCTAAGACCTATGTGATTAAGAAATTCAACAATGCTTCAGAGGTAACAGATTGCCAGGTGATATTTATCGACCGTAGCAAGAGTGGTGAGTTTGAAGCAGTAAACAATAAAGTAAAAGGCAAAGGTACGTTGGTAGTAACTGACCGCAACGGTTTAGGCTCTAAAGGAAGTTGTATCAATTTCAAGACGGTGGATGATAAACTCCGCTTTGAGTTGAACCAGCAAGCCATCGAAGCATCGAACCTCAAAGTTGCAAGCGCATTGTCCAGCATGGCCATAATGATTTGATTGGGTTTGTTTGTGTGAAAGAAGGCCCTGGGTAAAACTAGGGTTTTCGCTTTTCCTAAAAGTTCACGTAATTTGGGTTACCTAAACCGAAGACCAACATGAAAAAAATAGCTGCCTTTAGTCTTTTTATGATCCTGTCCTTAGGGTTAGCCTTAGGTCAGGTGGAAAAACCGATCTATGAGATTCATGCGGCCATGATTTATAATTTCATGAAATACATTCAATGGCCAGAGAACGAAGGAGGGGATTTTGTGGTAGGTGTATTGGGCGAAGACAATGTATTTAATACGCTGAAAAGCTATTATGACGGAAAGCCAAAGGGATCAAAAAAATATTCGATCCGCAAAATTGGTGATGTTTCGGAAACTACTGCTTGCCAGGTGGTTTACATTGGTAAGAATAAGAGCAGGGAGTTTGAGAATGTGAAGAATGCGACTTCAGGCAAGCCCATTTTAACGATCACCGATAGTTTTAACCTGGGCAAAAAAGGAAGCTGCATTAATTTTAAAGTAATTGACGAAAAGTTGAAATTCGAAATCAACCAAGCCTCTATGAGTGGGGCTTCACTGAAAGTCGCTGGTCAGCTTAGCAGCATGGCCATCTTATTGTAGTAACCAACCCTAATTATGATTTATTGAATTTGATTTTATCTGGAGTGAAGTGAGGTAGTTGAATAACAGGAGAAATGATAAAATCAGAGAATTTATTACAGGAGCTTTTCGAAAACTCGGGAGCCATTGTGCTCATCACCGATGAAAAGTATAACATTCGTTATTCCTCTTCTTCCGTGCAATCTATTTTGGGGCTTGAGCTGATAGCCGTAGCTGGTAAAAATGTTTTTGAATTTACCCCGCTTGCCAAGCGCGACCAGTGGCGAGAATGCCTGGAGAAGGCGAACCATTCCAAACGAACAGAGATCCATTTAAAATCAGCGGGCGGAGAGGATTTATATTTCGATGTATCGGTAGCCAACCGGATTGCCCATCATGAAATTCAGGGGCTGGTGATTATTTTACACAACATCACCGAAGGTAAGCGCAAGCACTTTCAATTGGAAAAAGAGAACGAGCACCTCGATCAATTTATTTTTAAAACCACCCATGACTTACGCTCCCCCATTCATTCCGTAATGGGGCTTTTGGATCTTTTGGAAAAAGGTGATGAGCAGGAAAGAGTTATGTATTTGCAAATGGCTCGTAGCAGCTTGGTAAAACTGGAGTCGATGATTGATGAGGTGAACCATTTTTATAAGGTGGACAAGATGGCCATTGCACGCACGAGGATTGATCTTAAGAATCTGTTGGAAGAGGAGATAAGTCTTTTAAAAAATCACCCGCGGGCATTAAACATCCGGTTTGAACTGAACTGCACAACAGAGTCCGAGCTTTTTTCCGATCCGGTGCGGGTGAAAACTATTTTAGGAAACATTCTGTCCAATGCGGTAAAATATTCCGATTCAAAGAAGGCCGACTCTTTTATTCGAATTGAAACGCATTCAAATGATGAGCGGCTTGAGGTGACCATTTCGGATAACGGTATCGGAATAGCCCCGGAGCACATTGGGAAGATCTTTGATATTTTCTTTCGTGGCACCACCGAGGCGAGTGGCACCGGGCTCGGGTTGCATATTGTGAAAGATACCATTGAGCGTCTGAAGGGTAAAATCGAAGTGCAATCACAATTAGGTGTGGGCACACAATTCAAAATTTATTTACCCAACCTCGTCTTTTCAAATCAGGAGGCTGTACTTTCGGTGAATGAAAAGAAAGAGCAGCATTGATCAACTCGGCCGCCTGAATTACTTTTTGATTTAGGCCTTGCTGACCGTGTCGTGGGCATCACTAAGTTTTGTGTTCATCCAAACGAATGGTTCAAGACAAAGACTAAAGTCGGAGGAACGAAGAAATTCCGATTTGATGTCATCAATGCGCTGCAACCCGATCTGATCATCGGCAATAAGGAAGAAAATTATGAAGATGGCATAAGCCAATTAGCTAATAAGTACCCTGTCTGGATGAGCGACATCGCCAGTTGGGAAAGCGCCATGGGTATGATCAAATCTGTGGGCGAGCTGGTGAATGAAAGTGTGAAAGCGGATTTATT
>WNFL01297115.1_pt1 | contig 11333 bp, 5 predicted proteins | sample 5400361 | NCBI WGS metagenome assembly WNFL01 (sample SAMN13153351, study PRJNA577476) | soil metagenome | isolation source: 40 cm soil on Douglas fir-dominated hillslope | place: USA:California | collected 2013-09-17
GGAACGGGCGCATCCGGCTCGGTTCGCTGAACGTCGGATCATCCAGACGCAACCGCGGGATGTGACATGACGCGCAACCAACTGCTCGGAATACCGCCGCGCCGGCGTCGATCTTCGCCGTCAGATCGGCCGGAAGCGGGTCGATGAGCCCTAGCGACGCCAGCTCCACGGTCGTGGTCGGCCGCGGCTGCGCGGCCAGATATACGCTGAGCGCCGTGATGTCGCCGACGCTCATCTCGTTGACGACGCCGTCGCCGTCGCCGTCTACGTCGTCACCGACGAACTCGACCGGCTGCATGCCGATCTCGTTGTTGGCCGCATCGCGGTTGAATTCGCGGATGGTCGCGACGCTGCCCTTCCATTGGAACGGCCGCACGATCAGGTCGCTCGAGACGCCCTCCACACGCGACGTATCGTAGCTGACGGCGCACGGCAGCACGCGCACACGCGTCGCGCGGATCGAACCGTAGTTCACGCCCTTCGCCATCAGCTGCGCCGTCCCCGAGCCGAATATGCACGCCTGCGCAGCCGCCACGTCCTTGTCGTGAAACAGATCGGCCGTCATCTCCTCGGCCAGCCGCTGAATCGGACCGAGCGCGAAGGTGTGAGGCGTGTTGCGCTGAATGAACTTGCCGAGCACGCCGCTGTGCAGCGGATCGCGGTGCACGTTGCCGGCCGCCGACCCCGCGCCGTCGTCAAAGAGCCGGATGTGGCAGGCGTTGCACGTGATCGCGTTGGGGCCCGTCGCCCGCCGCGGCGTGTGGCTGGCCCATTGCCCGGGGCCCGTCAGATCGGCGCGCGGCACGCGCGTGAATCGGCCGCCGTCGCCGATGTTTGCGCCCACGCCGTCGAGCGCATTGAATTCCTTTTCGAACAGCTCGTCGCCGCGCTCGAACGCTTCGGCGAATGCTTCGTTAGCCTGGGCGTTCTTGACGAGATTCACGAGCGTCGCCTGGTCGATGTGCTCGGCCTGCGGCTGGTGAAGCGTGGCGACGACGGACAAATCCGTCACGATCGCCCATGTGGCGGAGACCGCGAGCAGCACCGCGATCGACACGATGGCGAGCCCCGGGCGAGAGATGACACCCTTCATCAGAACCTCCGAGAACAGACCGTTTTGTAGCGGGATGGCCGGGGGAAGCCGCGAGCAGGTCTGCTGATGTCGTGCCACGAACGACGTGGCACATTTGCGCGTGTTCGAGCGAAACCCCATCTTTATTGGATTACAAACGTCGGTCATGACCAACGAAATCGATGTAGCATGGGCGCGCCTTTCGAGGCCTGGAGGAGAAGCAGTCATGAATACGTGGCGAGTTTTCCGTCGATCACTGATGTCGCTCGCGCTCGTCCTGATTTCGGTCACCGCGCATGCCCAGGCCACGGCCACGCAAAAACCCTTTGAGCCGCAGGTCGGCCAGGCCGGGAAGGACGTGGTGTGGGTGCCCACGTCGCAACTGCTCGTAGACAAGATGCTCGATATGGCGAAAGTCACCGCGCAGGACTACGTGATGGATCTCGGATCCGGCGATGGTCGAACGGTGATTACCGCCGCCAAACGTGGCGCGCGGGCGATGGGAATCGAATACAACCCCGAGATGGTGGATTTGTCGCGGAAAAACGCGGTCGCCGCAGGCGTTGGAGAACGCGCGACCTTCATCAAGGCCGACCTGTTCGAGACGGACTTCTCGCAGGCGACCGTCATCACGATGTTCCTGTTGCCGCAGATCAATCTGCGACTGCGTCCCAAGATCCTCGACATGAAGCCGGGCACGCGCGTCGTCTCGAACACGTTCACGATGGAAGATTGGGAGCCGGACGAAACGCAGACCGTCGGCGGCGGCTGCAGCACGTGGTGCACGGCGCTCTTCTGGCTCGTTCCTGCGAAGATTGAAGGGACGTGGCGGATGCCGACCGGCGAGCTCACGCTGAAGCAGACGTTCCAGATGCTGTCGGGCACGCTCGGCTCAACGCCGATCTCGAGCGGGCGCCTGCGCGGCACCGACGTCATGTTCACTGCCGGCGGCGTCAACTATACCGGCCGGGTGAACGGCAATACGATTCAGGGCAGCGGAGCCGGCGGCAACTGGACCGCCACCAAGATCCGATAAGTTCGGTGCAATCGTTCTTCTCCGAGCGGGCGCTGCTCTTGTAACCGCAGCGCCCGCCTTCGCGTTCCGATCACGCCGACAGGCCCGCCGACCACGCCTTCCGACCACACCCAACCGACTTGAAAAACGCACGTTGCGCGCAAATGAACCCTGTGGCGCGCGATTCGCATACAGTTGAGGTCTACGATCCACAGCTGATGTGACGGCCATGCCTTCGACCCGACGGAGTCTGCGTTTCACGATCGCGTCATTTGCGGCGGCGATCCTCGTCTTGATTTCGAATCAGACGGTCATTCCTCAGTCGATGACCGGCTCGAAGATTCCGTCACAGGTTCGCGATCGCGCCGCCGGCGGAGAGCGCATCCGCGTCCTCGTTCGATTGAATGTTCCAGGACACGTCCCTGAAGGAACGCTCCCGAACGGCCCCGCGCGAATCAACCAGCGCGCGCGAGTGACTGCGGTTCAGGCGCGCGTGTTATCACGGGTTTCTCCGTCGGGGTCGCGTCTTGTGCACCGCTATTCGACGATCCCTTACCTCGCCCTCGAAGTGAACAGCGCCGCGCTCGCCGTGCTCGAAGACGCGGACGTCGTCCAGGTCGTTGACGATGCGATCGTCCGGCCCGTATTGATGGACAGCGTGCCGCTCATTCAGGGCGACCAGGTCTGGGACGCCGGCTACGACGGGAGCGGCACGTCGGTCGCCGTTCTCGACACCGGCGTCGAAGCCTCACATCCGTTTCTTTCCGGCAAGGTCGTCGCGGAGGCGTGCTTTTCGAGCAACCAACTCGGTCTGAGCCAATCGTTCTGCCCGAACGGCCAGTCGCGACAAATTGGCGCCGGGTCAGCGAGGCCGTGCGTCCTCGATGGCTGCATGCACGGCACGCATGTCGCCGGAATTGCCGCGGGCAACGGCGCCGGCGCCGGCCAACCATTTTCCGGTGTCGCAAAAGGTGCGAACGTCGTCGCGGTTCAGGTGTTTTCCGAAGTCACCAACTCCCTGGCGTGCGGCGGCCTCGCGCCGTGTCTCGGCGGCTTTACCTCGGACATCATCGCTGGTCTCGAGTGGGTGTATTCCGTCGCGCCGGCATATCACGTCGCGTCGGTCAACATGAGCCTCGGCGAAGGCCAGTTTTTCAGCAACTGCGACAGTGAGCCCTATAAGCCTGCGATCGATTTGCTGCGATCGATCGGCGTCGCTTCCGTCGCCGCAGCGGGCAACGACGGTTACACCTCCTCGACGATGACGCCGGCGTGCGTCTCGACCGCCGTGAGCGTGGGCGCGAGCGACAAGAGCGATTACGTGACCTGGTTTTCGAACGTCGCGTCGTTCCTCTCGCTATTCGCTCCGGGCGACGAAATCACCTCGTCGGTCCCCGGCGGGGGCTTCGAGAGCGTCAGCGGCACGTCGATGGCCTCGCCACACGTCGCAGGCGCATTCGCGCTGTTGAGGCAGGCAGTGCCGGCCGCGTCGGTCACCGTGCTTCTCGACGCGCTTCGCACGACCGGGCATCCGATCACCGACATTCGCGACGGCGGGACCGTGACGGTTCCGCGCGTCGCCGTGTTCGAAGCCCTCGCGACGCTGATTCCAGTGACCAATCCGTCACCGTCCCTGACGTCGATGGATCCGCCGCACATACGCGCGTCGCGTCCGGCATTCACTCTCACGCTCACCGGAACGAGATTCAACGCCTTCTCGGTAGCGCGCTGGAACGGCACGGATCGTCCGACGACCGTCGTGAACACAACGACGCTCGAGGTGTCGATCCCGGCGAGCGACCTGCAACTGACCGAAGGCGGCACCGCGGAGGTCACCGTCTTCACGCCATCGCCCGGCGGTGGCACTTCGACGCCTCTGACCTTCGTGATCGATCCTCCGCCGTCGCTGACGGTGAGCGCGACGTCGGTCGCAGGGGGCTTACCCCTGACGGCGACCCTCGTCAACGGCTTCGGGGGACAGTTCGACTGGCTGTCGTTGTCTCCCGTCGGCTCGCCCTACGTGAGCGCCAGCAATATCCGCTGGACCTACGTCGGCGCCGGCCTCGCGACAATGGCGTGGACCGTGAACATGCCGACGGCGCCGGGGCAGTACGAATTCCGGCTGTTCCTGGACAACGTTTATGATTTCTCGACGAAGAGCCCGGCCGTCACGGTCACACCAGCACTGAACCCTGTACCGGTCGTGACGTCGTTGTCGCCGAACCACGCTTCGAGCGGGGGGCCGGCGTTCACGCTCAAAGTAACCGGCACCGATTTCAAGAATTCGTCGGTCGTGCGATGGAACGGCACCGACAGAACGACGACGTATAGCAGCGCGACCGAGCTGCGGGCATCGATTGGCGCGGCTGACATTGCATCGCCCGGCACGGCGACCGTTTCGGTGTTCACGCCTGAACCCGGAGGCGGCAGGTCCGGAACGCAGACGTTCACGATCGATCCGGGGCCGAGCCTATCCGTGAACCCGACGACAGCAGCAGCCGGCGCTCCAGTCACGGTGACCCTGGTCAACGGTTATGGCGGCGCTTTCGACTGGATCGGTCTCTATTCAACCGGCGCGGCCGATACGACCTACCGCGCGTATACATACGTCGGCACAGGCGTGACGACTCGCACCTGGACGACGAACATGCCGACGACACCCGGCACGTACGAGTTCCGGCTGTTTCTGGCCAATGGTTACACGCGCGTCGCCACGAGCCCGGCCGTCACGGTCACGCCAGGCGCGCCCGTGGTGACGTCGTTGTCTCCGGTTGGTTCCGCGGCTGGCGCTGCAGCGTTCACCCTCACGGTGAACGGCAGCAATTTCCAGCCGTCATCGGTCGTGCGCTGGAACGGGGCGGATCGGATCACGACCTACGTGAGCGGGACGCAGTTACGCGCGGCGATTCCAGCGATCGACATCGTCGCGCCCGGCAACGCGCAGGTGACGGTTTTCACACCACCGCCGGGCGGGGGCACGTCGGGATTGCTTTCATTCTCGATCGGCCAGCAGCCCACCTTGACCGCGGGCACGTCGAGCGTCACCGCCGGCGGCTCGATTAGCGTGACGCTGCAAAACGGCGCGGGGGGCGCGCAAGACTGGCTTTCGTTTGCGGCCACGACCGCGGCCAATAACAGCTACGTGCAATGGGTGTACGTCGGCACGAGCGTCACCAACCGCACCTGGACGGTGACTGCGCCGTCTCTGCCTGGCGCCTACGAGTTCCGCCTGTTCGCGAACGGCGGATACACGCGATTGGCTACGAGCACGCCGATCACCGTGACGGCCGCCAATCCGCCGGTGCTCACCGTGAGCGCGACGAGCGTCGCCGTCGGCTCGCAGGTCACGGTCACGCTCGCCAACGGGCTGGGCGGGTCTATGGATTGGATTGGGCTTGCCGCCACGACGGCGGCGAACACGAGTTATCTGCAATGGGTGTACGTCGGCACGGGAGTGACAGCGCGCACCTGGACGGTCACGTTCAACGCCACCGGCACGTACGTACACCCGCGTGGCGACGAGCCCGGCGGTCACCGTCGGCACGTCGCCGCCGTAACCACGCGTCTCCGCAGCAGCGCTCTTCCCCTCCACACGGAACACATCGCAGGACAACCGCACCGAAACACCTGCCGCCGACGAAGCATTCCGCGGCGGCAATGCAGTCGCGCGGCGCGAGCGCAACATTTTCGTCTCTCGAGGGTCGATGACAGTTCTTCATTGACTTGATGAAAACAAAGAGTTTTTCTCATACAACGAGACTGCCTACGATGACGGCATGCCTTTGGCTCGGTCGGTTTCTGTGGGGCTGCTCGGGATCGCTCTCGTCATGGCGCCTGACACGCCGGTCGATCTCGTCGTGGACGTCTCGGCACTCTTCGCGATGCGGGCGCGCCAGTTTCGCGCGATGATGCGCGAAACGAGCGCCGTCTGGCGGCCCTACGGTGTGTCGATGACGTGGAGCGCATCGGCCGCGATGACATCACGGGCGGGAATCAACCGGCCGATCACCATCGTGCGTCAACAGGTGCCGGACGTCTCGCGGCGCACGGGGACGCCTCGGCTCGGCTCCGTGACGTTTGTGAGCGGCCAGGTTCTGGCGGAGGCGAACGTCGCGCTATCGGTTGAAGCGATCGAAGGGCTCGTCGAGGAGGCGCCGTGGGGAAACCGGCGCGTGATCGAGTGGCCGAGTGCTGTCCGCGACGAGCTCGCCGGCCGTGCGCTCGGTCGGGTCCTGGCCCACGAGATCGGCCACTATCTTCTTGCGTGGCGAGGGCACACGTCGGAGGGACTGATGCGGGCGGATTTCCGCGAAGATCTCCTCGTCGATCCGGATCGCCGCGCCTTCCAGATTTCGCCGCGGATGATTCCCCGTCTGAACGCGCGCCTCGCGCAGCTCAGACTGAGCGGATCAGTGTTGGCGGAGACGCACGCAGTTGAGCTGCCGGGCATTCCGTGAGACGGTGTGAGCGCGGGAGGTTATTCCCATTTTCGATTTGGTGATTGGCGATTTTCGATTTATTAGCCGCTTAATCGACCGATAGATTGCCAATCACCGGATCATCAAATCGACAATCGCACCTTGCTGTCGGGATCGAAGAATGACCGGCAGCGCCTGCGGCGATGCCGAGCCGAGGCGCGAGGCATCAGAAGAGAAGGTGCCGGGGGTGGGGCCCCGGCGACTTTTCTTAATCCGCGTGGGGCCCCACCCCCACGCCAGACACCCTCGCGCGTCGCGCTCGGGCGTAACCTTCAGGGTGTCAGAAGCGAATGCCGAACGAGACGCGCAACGCGCGAGGCGACGTATACGCCATCCGGTTCAGCGGCGTCCCGAACGTCGGCGCCACGTCCCAATTGACGCCCCGCACCGGCGTCGTCGTAAACGGATTGAATGTCAGATAACTCGCCGGCGTCGTCACCGACGTCCGAACCGCCGTAACCGAGCCGCCGCAGCCGCACACCTGGAACTGGTTGAACACATTGATCACCTGCAGCTGCCCGAAGAGCTGCAGCCGTCGCAGCCCGCGCACGTTGTAGACGTAATTGGTGGCGAGGTCGGTCCTCACCTGCCCTTCCGTCCGGAACGCGTCACGCGCCGTGAAGTAGTACACCGTCTGATTCGACGGCAGCGGCGTGACGTATCCAGGATTCGTCACATAGAGCTGCGCGTTGACGCCGCTCGACGACACGGCGCCGTATGGAACGCCGCTTTCGAACGTCTGCAGCACGCCGATCGTCAGGTTCGACACGCGCGGCACGCCGTAGGTCAGCCACAGCCGGGCGCGGTGCCGCTGATCGATCGCGAGATCCCCTTCGGGATAGTTCCATGAGGCCTGCTTGTACTCCGGATACTGGAGCGTGCTGTCCGACGTCGGACCGGCCGCTGCCGATTCGCCGTCCACGTTGCCCCACGCGTGCGACAGCGTGTAGGCGACACCGGCGTCGGTCGATCGACCCGCATGAAACGTCGCCTGCGTGCTCAGACCAGCGTAGCGCCGCTTCAGATGATCGCCGTTCTCGACGAGCGTCAGATCGAAGGTCCGCCCGAGCTTATCGGTGACCTTACCGGTTGACGCGTCGGTCCGGGCTTCGTAGAAATCGTGGAAGTCGCGATAGATGACGTCGGCGCGAACGGCCGCGCGGCTGCCCCAGTTGCGGCTGACGCCCGAGGCGTACTCCATCACGTTCGGCGAAGTCAGCGATCCGCGGATCTGCGGCGTGACGCCCGGAATGTTCGGCGTCCCGGTCAGCGGCAGGTTCGCGCCGCCGTTGGCGAAGAACCAGTCGAACACCTGTTGAACCGCGACCGGCGTCGCCACGTCCGCGGCGCCGTTGCCGTTGATGGACGGCCCGCGATAGACGAACTGATACGTATCGGAATTGCCGCCGGGCGACGAGGCATTGGCAATCGACGTCGAAAGCGCGGCGGTGTAACGCGCCACGCTCGCCGTCACCGCCCACCGCGCGTCGCCGGTCGGATCCCAGATCACGCCCGCACGAGGACTGAACGCGCTGTCGTCGGCCACTGTCGCTCCGGCGCTGTCTTTACCGGCGTTCCGGTCGTACCGCAGCCCGATGTTCGCCGTCACGCGCGGGGAAACGCGCCAGTTGTCGCTGACGAACCCCGAATGCACGCGGAAGTTCGCGCCCTTGCTCGCGACGTTAATCGGGTTCCACTGAATGATGGTGCTGCCGGTCCCGAGAAACACCGGCGTCACGGTCGGGCCATCGATGATCGACGTCGTACCGAGGATGCGGTAGTCGCTGCCCGACTGATGATTGTTTGCAAACCGCCGATCGTTGAACCCGTCGTAGCCGAAGACCATGGTGTGCGAGCCGAGGCCGTTCTTCGCCATGAAGTACGACCCCTTGACGAACACATCCCGGTTGTCGCGCTCCTCGGGATCGCAGGCACCGCAAAACGTCGGCGACCAGTAACGGCGCGAGCTCCGGGCCTGGTCAACGAGCAGCGTGCCGTTGATCAAATCAGTGGCCGGCGCTCCGATGTTCTTCAGTGTTTCGTTGCGCGCCGACACACGCGCTTCGACGAACAACCGCGGTGTGAGCACGCCGCTGTAGCTGAACGTCGTCAAGTCCATCACGCGGTTCGCGTTGTACAGGCTCCGCGCGTCCATCGACGTCGTCGGATTGAACGTCGCGTTGGTCTGCGCCTCGGTGGATCTCGTGTATGCGCCCTCGAGCCGGTGACCCGCCTTCAGCGAGTAGGTCGCCTTGGCTTCATATCTGCGCAACGCATTCGAGAAGTCGTACGGCACGTTCGTGCTCACGAGCGTACGGCGCTCGTCGACGTTCTGCAATCGGCCGGCGGTGAAAAACCACAGGCGATCCTTCCGGACCGGACCCCCGAGTGTGTATTCGTACGTCGGCAGCCGTTTGTCGAGTTTCGAGTCGCCGGTAAACGGCGTCAGCGCGCGCCAGTTGTCGTTATTCAACGTGTTCCGGAATGAGCCTGAAAATGCATTGCCGCCAGACTTCGTGATCACGTTCACGACGCCGCCGCCGAAACGGCCGTATTCGGCCGAGATGCCGGCGGTCGCCACGGTGGTCTCCTGAATCGCGTCTTCGATGTACAGGTCGTACGGCTGCCCGCGAAGGTTTTCGCTCACCGTGACGCCGTTGACGAGGAACAGGTTCTCGTACGACATCGAACCGGCGATCGAGTACGAGCCCGACGGCCCGGTCGCATGAACTGATGGCGCCATCAGCACGGCCGCGTTGATGTCCCGGGTCGTGGGTAGCGTGGACAAGACGTCTTGCCGCAGATTGGTCGCGACCTGGGTCGTTTGCATCAGCAGATTGCCCGAACCCGTCACCGTCGCCGTGTCGGTCACCTTGCCAAGACCCAGCACGGCATCCACGGGCAGCGTCTGCGTCGGCGCCAGGTTCACGTGGCGCTGCTGCCGCTCGAACCCATCGAGCTCGAACGAGATGGTGTACGCACCCGACGGCAAGCTCGTCAAAATGTAATCGCCGGAAGTTGGGTGATTCAACGGTCACGACGACCCCGGGCACGACGCGATCCTGGGCATCAGTCAGGCGGCCAGCGATCGTTCCAGTCGTGCTTTGCGCCCCGGCTGTGCTCGCGAGCGCGAGCAGTCCGAGCACCAATCCAAGCGTTCTCGAAAACATTAGATAACTCCCTTCAGGAACCCCTATTATGCCTCATATTGTCGTTTATTGTCCTATTAAATACTTTCATCAGAATGATGAGAAAATTTCGCATATAGGGCGCATCTGCTAAGTCCTTCAGAACCAATGCGTTCCATCGATGCCGCTCGCCCGTTCTGGTCAAAGGGGCCGCTCCAAGGACGCCAGCCCGAACCAGCGGCTCGACCGCCCATCGGGCGATCAGGGCGATCCCAAGCCCGGCTTTTACCAGCTCCACGATGGCGCCCGTCTGCGGCACGAACTGGACGCGGTCCGGCGACACTCCTGCCGGGGCAAGAACGCGCTGATAGATCGCGTGCTCGCCTGGCGGCGCGTCGAGCAGCAGCGTTTGATCGACAAAGTCTTCCGGTTGGACAAATCGCTTCGACGCGAGCGGGTGACCCGGCGGCGTAATCACGACGACCTCGTCGTCAAAGAGCGGCCGCACGAGCAGCCGCGCGTCGTCCACGGGATGATTGACGATGCCGACGTCGATCACGCCGGTGATCAGGAGCTCGGTGACGTGGCCGTTGCCGCCCGCCACGATCTGCAGTTCGACGTTCGGACACGCCGCGCGAAAGGCTTTGAGCGCCGGCGGCAGCCAGTGGAACTCGGTATAGCCGCCGGTCGTGACCCTCAGCCGTCCCCGCTCGCCGCCCGCCAGGCTGCGAATCGCCTCTTCGGTGCGCTCGAGCGTTCCGAGAATCTCGTCGGCTGATCGCAGGAGACGCTCGCCCGCCGTCGTCAGCACCATGCGTTTGCCGACGCGGAGAAACAGCGGCGTGCCGAGCCGCGTTTCGACGTCACGCAGCTGATGACTGAGCGCCGACTGCGTCAGGTGCAGCTCGCGGCCTGCGGACGTGAGCCCGCCGAGTGCCGCGACCGCCCGAACCAGTTTGAGGTGCCGAACTTCGAGGTCCATGGGATCAGACGACTACGGTAGCTGGTCTGGTAAGATAGGAACAGATGCAGAAAGCTGGAACTGTTACCAGTACAGTTGGACCGGCGGGTGATCCGCTCTATGCGCAGCTCGCGTCGGATTTCCGCCGGCAGATCGACGGAGGCGTGCTCCGCGTCGGAGACAGGCTGCCGTCGATCCGCGCGCTCCGGCGCGGCCGGCGCGTCAGCGCCGCGACCGTCATGGAAGCGTATCTGCGCCTCGAACGCGATGGATACGTGCGCGCGCGAGATCGCTCGGGGTTCTACGTCACGCAGCCGCCGTCGAGGGCGCTCCCTCAGCCGCGCGTCGCGGGGGCGCTCGTGCCGCCGGCGCCGGTCGGAATCAGTCAACTCGTCGCCGACGTGCTGCAGCAGACCGGCGACAGCAAACTCGTGCCGCTCGGCGTCTCGACGCTCGGCGCGACGATTCTGCCGACGGCTCGTCTCAACCGCGCATTCAGGCGCGCGCTCACCAAGTATCCACTTCACAGCGCGCGATACTCGGGGCTCCGCGGTCACCTCTCGCTGCGGCGTCAGATCGCGCGCCGCGCGCTCGCGTCAGGCACTGCGTGCGACGCCGAAGACATCGTGATCACGAGCGGCGGAATGGACGGCCTCAATCTCGCGCTGCGCGCGGTGGC
>WNFL01011898.1_pt1 | contig 11332 bp, 9 predicted proteins | sample 5400361 | NCBI WGS metagenome assembly WNFL01 (sample SAMN13153351, study PRJNA577476) | soil metagenome | isolation source: 40 cm soil on Douglas fir-dominated hillslope | place: USA:California | collected 2013-09-17
GATTGATTTGTATCTGCTGGACTGCGCGAGAAAACGCAAGAAGCTGACAATGAAGTGGGTGGCATAGCGGCGACGAATTACTCAAGCTGCGGTGAATGCTTCGGTGTCATCCTCGCACGAATCGCGTGGGAGGACATTGGTTTGATTAAGCGGTGAGGTGCGGTCCACAGGAGTAATGGTGGCCCTCTATGCCGACGTTCAGGCTTTGTTACTGCCTCGGCCAAGTATGGCTCTCGAAAGATTAAGTCTAAGCGTAGAAATGGAGGGACACAGGCCCTGCGCGAAGAAGCAGCAAAATCTGGTGCCGGGGGCCCGGTTTGCACCACGCGTACCACAGAGTTTAGCTTCTCACTAGCCGCATGACTATGAGGCGGACGGTTGCGGGGGGCTGCAATGCACCGAAACCGCCATCTTGACCCTGCCTTTCCGGTACTCCCTCGACGCTTTGGTGGCATGAACGGTCAGGCGATCAAGAGGGTTTAGGAAGATTCCCAACCTTCAGATGTGGATTCGACTCCCATCGCCCGCTCCCGACCTTACACGGCTAAGTTAGCCGAATCCGACGCCGCGGGCGCCACGCCCTTCTCTGATCAGTCTCCGCAGCTACCACTTGCTCGATCTCCCGGCTCTTCAAGAACCAAGTTTTGCCTCGCCGGTGGTGCGCCTAGGCGGCGCCTTTGCAACTGCAACTGCTTTCCGTCCGTTTCCTGGCCTGCATTCAACTAGCGCAATGGAATCCGGTAGAGGTTTCGTTGCACAGTTTGACGGGAGAAGGCATATGTTCCAGGCGTGCTGCCCGGGAAAACGTCTCCCCCTTCTATCACGCGGACGCCGGGTAGCGCAGCAATTTCGGCTTCAGAATGAAAACCGTCCGGCGGAATGGGAGGAAACATCTGACCAGCATCCAGAGGAATCACGTACGTGCGGCCATATGCTCTAGCAGAATTCATCCCGGAGCCGACGGAGAAATAGAGGAACCGTTGGTCTGGCGTCCAACGGAGGAAACCTAGCCCGTCTAGAATCGGGACTGGCGGGTCTCCGGACGCCGGGAAAGCTTTGAGTTTGTAGCGACCATTCGCTTCGCTGTCGCCAATCACCAACCTGCTGTCCGACGATACACCCACAACCTGCGTGACCTGGCCGGAGGTCAGTTTGCGCTTTTCGGTGCCGTCCTCGCGGACACGAAAGGCGAAAGTTGAGTTTCCTTCGATTGCATGAAATACAACCTCGCCTGGTGGCAAGAAATAGGGCATGTCGCCTTCTACGTTTGGAATTTGGCGCGGAGCACCGGTGCGGTCTGTCGAGGCTATCCACAAACGACCCTTACCGTCAGAATCCAGTGCCGAAAAAACGACGCGCGTCCCATCCTAGGAGGGGCTCGTTGCGCTCAGATGCAGTGTCCGCAACCCACAACTCGCTCGCGCCTAGAAACGGCGAGGTACCACCCTTCAATATGCGGTAGTAGACTGTCTTTTCATCTGGCGAGAGGTAGGGCCAATACGCATACCCCTCGAGCGAGATGCGGTGGTCACCGTTTGCGTCGTGAACGGAAATCGTCCTCTGGCGAAGGCCGACAGACGTGATCAAGGAGCTGCCGTTCGGTGCGAGTGCGATGCCCTCTTCTTCGGTGGGCCCTGAAGTGATTTGTTCGGGTTGACCTTCAGGGAACCTTTGCCTCCAAATATGGAAGGTTTCTCCTGTATGCAGGCTCAGGTAGATCCATTTGCCATCCGGGGACCAAGCCCCGTTGGTGCACGGAGCATTGGCGAGACCCACTCGATTGCCAGAGGATCCACCGCTAAAGGGAACCACTCGGCACGGTAACCACTCGCCGTTGTCCATTTCGACGAGGAGAGCCCACTTACCATCAGGTGAAAGATAGGATCGATGGGCCATTCCACGGTTGCCGGGTGGAACGTAGATGTCGCGAGACTCTCCCCGCGACTCGGTTGCGGTCACGATGGCCATGTGTTCGCCGGATTTGATCTCGGAAAACATCAAGTGCTGAGGACTTGTCCAAACCAAGCCGGAAGCGTTCGGTAGCCATCGCTCGGCATGGCCAGCCAACACCGGCACGACCCAAGTGTCCCAATTGAACGCAGCAAGTCCGGTGTACGCAATGCGCGAGCCATCGGGCGAGAAGACAGGACCCATTTTGAGCATATTGTCATGCGTAAGCTGAACTGGCCCGCCCGAGGGCAGGAATTTGATGTAGATTTCGCCGGTATCTACGAATGTGCTGACGCCACGGACGAAAGTTAGCATCCGCCCATCTGGCGAGAGCGCCGGTTGAGTAACGGAATCTGGGAAGTTCGTCAGCTGCACCCAATTGGTGCGATCACCGACTTTTGCCGGACTTCTCACGTAAAGAACTGTCGCGACCGCAATCGCCAGCCCTAGAATGCTCGCGGCGGCGATGGCCCACGGAATGACGCGGCGTGAGTTATCTTGAGCCTTGGCAGTATTCGAAGACATGCCAGAATCTGACAATGCCTCCAGCGCGAAGCCCAGGTCCGAAGCCGAATGAAACCGTTGATCTGGATCCTTTTCAAAGCAGCGATGAACTATCCTCTGCAGCGCAGGAGGGATAAGGGGCACGATTTGCGAAATAGCCGGAGGATCGTCGTTCAGAATAGCGGTCATCGTCTCCGCCGACGTCGGCTTCTGGAACGCGCGTCTGCCTGCCAGCATCTCGTACAGAATTGCCCCGAAAGCAAAAATATCAGCGCGATGATCGGCTCGTCTTCCGCTCACTTGTTCGGGTGACATGTAACCCACAGTGCCCAGCACCACACCGGGCTCGGTCCCCTCGGTTTGCGTCGGCGCATTGCTGTCCGCGGCAGATTGACGTTGCGTGAGTTTCGCTAAACCAAAATCGAGTATCTTCACGCGTCCGTCTCTGGTTATGAACAGGTTCTCCGGCTTCAAATCGCGGTGCACGATTCCTTTCTCGTGCGCCGCTGCCAACCCACGCGCCGTCTGCACGCCGTAATCAATCGCTTTTCGAATTGCCAGTGAACCACGCGCCAGTGCTTCTCGTAGAGTGCCTCCTTCTAATAATTCGCCAACCAGATACGGGGCGCCTTCGTAAGTTCCCATCTGAAACACAGCCAAAATGTTGGGATGATTCAGGGCGGCCGCGGCCCGTGCTTCCTGCTCGAAGCGCCGTAGTCGCTCGGGATCGCGTGAGAGAAGCGCGGGCAACACTTTGATTGCAACATCACGCCCTAATCGCGCGTCACGCGCTCGATACACTTCTCCCATGCCGCCGGAACCGACTAATTTCACTATCTCGTAATCGCCCAGCCTCGCTCCCAAAGTAAGCGCGATTCGTGACTCGGAGGACTGGAGAAAACTTGACCGCACTTCGTCGTTGGAAGAAAGGAGAGTCTCAACTTCGCGTCTTAACAGCGGATCCGACGCACAGGCCCTGCCGAGGAACGCCGGCCGGTCTTTGGGCTTCAGTTCCAGAGCTTCGGCAAGCACTTCTCGCACTCGCAGCCACTGTTCAGGCGTCATGGTGCTCAGCCTTGCTGATTTGCTTGTGCAACCAAACCCTCGCCGTCGTCCAATGCCTCTTCACCGTGGCTGGCGACACGCTCAAAATATCAGCAGTCTCTTCGATGGAAAGCCCTCCGAAAAATCTAAGCTCGACGATTCGGCTCTGCTGCGCGTCGAGTTTGGTCAGGCCATCGAGGGCATCATCGAGCGCGATCATATCCATGCTTTGGCCCTTGTTGAAGGCGAATGCATCGTCGAGAGTCAGCCTGGTCCCTCCATGTCGCTTGGCTGCCTTTTGGCGACGCGCGTACTGGACGAGAATCTGCCTCATCAACTGCGCGCACACCGCATAGAAATGCGCACGATTCTGGAACAGCATTGGTTCCTGTCTCGCCAGTCGAAGATAGGCCTCGTGCACGAGAGCCGTGCTCTGCAACGTGTGCCCGGGATGTTCTTTTCGAAGCTGGTAGTGCGCTAACCGACGCAGTTGGTTGTACACCACTGGTAGCAAGCGANNCGACGTAGAGACTCTTCGTCGCCGTCTCGCCATCTGGCCAAGAGTTCGCTGACGGGCTGGGAAGGCAGTTCAGCCATTTGACCTAGTTCTCGACCGATAAGGTACCTGCTTGCTCCATTGCCGTCAACTCACTGAAAACGCAAATAGTTACTGCGCTTGTCGCAGTGGCTTCTTGTGATTACTGGGTTCCCGCGCAATTTTTCTTCAGCCAAGTGAGCCAATTTCCTTCTGAATCGCACTTTAAGTGTTAGAGCACGCCTGCTGAAGCGATCCGGCGTGAATCGTACCGTACTTTTGGGAGGGATAGACAATGACGAAAACGAGAGGGTGGTTGCTAGGCATTCTCACGCTGGGCACCGCTGCAATTCTTGTCCATACCGAAGCTTATGCGCAGCACAACCGTCGGTTTCCAGAGGGAGTTGTTTTCTTCAGCGCAAGGGATGGACATCCGAATAACCAGATTTACGTAATGGATAGGAACGGCAACCGTCAAACCCGCGTTACGTTCGACACGGCATCTGATGTAGATCCCGATATCTCGCCGGACGGCCAGGAGATTGTTTTCACGTCAAATGAAACCGAAACCGGAAATAATAATATTTTCATTCGGGACCGGTGGGGGAGCGTTCGAAATTTGACCAACGATTCCGCTAGTGACGAGTGGGCGCGGTGGTCCCCTGACGGCGAGCACATCGTTTTCGACAGTAACCGCAACGGCGGCGTTTACGAAATATTCGTCATGAATGCGGATGGCACTGGCACTCCCACACAGCTCACCAACCCTCCTACACTTAGCCGGTACCCCAGCTGGTCACCAGATGGACGGCAGATTGTCTTCCGGCGAGGCATCGACATCTATGAGATCAATGCCGACGGAACGGGCACTCCAGTGCAACTTACAAAGGAAGTTGCACCGAGTTTCGCTCAGATGCCTGTCTGGTCCCCAGACGGACGGTACATCGCTTTCATGAGTTTCCGTGAAGGATACTGCTCCGTCTTTCGAATGACCGCGGAAGGGAACGATCAGGTCAATCTCACGCCGAAGGACCTTGCAGATCCAGCGAATAGGTGGTGCAGCAGAACCCCCGCTTGGTCGACCCATGGTCGGAAAATCTTCTTTATGTCTTTCCGGCCAAGTACCGCTGGCCTGAGTCAGCTCTTCGTCATGAATGTGGATGGAACTGACATCCGTCAGCTTACCGAGACTGGTACAAATGGCAGCCCCCGAGCACGCCAACGCGCAGAACGTGACAGGGACTTCGACCGTGAGGATGACGACGACAGCACGCCGTAACATCAGAGCACTTCTGCAATTTGTGAGTGTGCAGGGCCGGGAACCAAGATCCCGGCCCTCTTTCTTTCTGACGGATAGTGAAAGACAACGCCAAGACTCAGGTTCACACCCTGTCTTTCCGATACTCCCTCAGTGCGTTGCAATGCACCGAACCATGAACAATCAGCCAACCGACCAACAAAGGAGAATCTGGTTTAGTAGCTTCCCAAGCTTCCTCTAGCGAACCTTAACACGCTGAACTGGCGGCACTTATATACAGCAGTAGGACTCACAATTGGAAAATGCTGGAAAATGCGCTTAGCATTCTTGAGAGTCTTGGGGAGGATCCTTTGGGTTGCGGATAGGCGCTCAGACATCTGTACTGTGTCTGCGAGCGGGCGCCGGTTTCGATCCCCGCCGCCCCTACCATCCATCTTCCTGATCCTCGGATAGCCCACTCTTGGAACTGGGCGGGTAGTAGCGTCTGAGGAACCCGCTGCGTGGAAATCTGCACGGTGGGATCTGTGAGGGGAGAGAGTCCCGGTCTGGCCATGGTCGACCTAAACGGGCACGAAGCTGGAAACGGCGGATACAGCCAAGGAACACCTACAGCGCACCAGCCTCTCTCCTACTCGGAGACGTCTGAACCAGTGTCGCAAGGCAATCGCACGTTATTCGCCGAAAGTCGTGTTGTGTTTCCCAGAGATTCGACAAGGCAATCCGCGATCGTGAGCGGATGACGAGCCACTCGGAAGTAATCCACTTGGACGCCGATTCTGGCACGGGGCAACCTCCAGGATTCTGTTGTCCTGGGCGATTCTGTTTGACGCCGCGACCCTGCTTTCCGTATTCGAGCCAGGTGAGAGGAATGACGACGACATCGAATGACAGCACTCAGTAGTGTTTGCGCGCTCTTGTGCAATAACAAACGCGGAAAATAAAAAATCGGATGGTTGCGGGATATCGGGCACCTATTAAAAGCACACTTGTGGTTGCGGAAACCGAATTTGAACCAACGACCAAATTCCACTGATTCGGCCGCATCATAGCCAGCGCGCAAGGTCAGAGATTGACGGCCGCTTCCAGGTAGCCGACTACTCTGGACTTGGAAACGTCCAAGGCGGTTTCCTTCCGTTCGGCCACAGATTTGCGGAAAGTCTAGGGTTTGGATTTTGTTTTCTTGACCCGGACGTACCTGCCAGTCACAAACTTGTACGTGCGGTCTTCTTGAGTCTCGTACGGAAAGTCCGTCACTGCCTTAAGGACGATTTTGCCGTCGCTGTCCAGGGCGTGCTCAACATCGGGACGGCCGCATAATGGGACATGCGGCGGGAAGATACGTTGTTGCTTCCTCGCCCTGTGCACTCACTGCGAGTTGGCAATCTCCAGCTGCTCGAGTGAGTTCGCGAACTGTCGAATCAAAGATAGAGAGCGCCCATGCCTCTCGGTTACCAGCCATGTAACCTGATGAGGACCAGATCTCGACCGTACCGTCCGCATCAACGTTCAAGTAAGAAACTCTTTGATCGAGCGCGCGCAGCAAAGGCGATATCCATCGAAGACGTAGTCGTCCGTTCTCCTTTTGGAGCAGAAATACTCGGCTGATCCCAAAAACAGGGCCATCATCGTTTGAGTTCCTAATGCTCCCCACAATCTGTTCAGGACCGTCAGCGTTTAGTTTGACAGCCTCCAGAACGATTTCGAGGTGGAAACTTACGGTTTCAGGCGGAAGACCGCAAGCCTTGCACAGCATCGGAGGAAGGCTCGGTGGCATCGGTACGTTCTCAAGAACCCAATTTCCGGTGTCGGTGAGTTCTTGTTCGTTGAGGTCGCGGCGAACCGCAAAATACTTATAGTGATCTGGTGAATCATTCTGCTGTCTTAGCTCGTCCTGGTTAGGTTTCCGCACAGAAACCTTCAGGAGGAGATTTGTCCAACGCTCTTCAGGGGCGAGAAAGGGCTCTCCCTGTGCTGAAGTGTAGAATGGCACCGGAATGTTCCGCAGGAGGATGACTGAATCTGTCCAAATCAATTTTACTTTCCGCGGAGATAGCCAATTGTCCAGCGGACCTTTCTCACAAGGTGGAAGAGAGTCTGCGGTCAGTTGCTCTGCGACAGAGAGCACGAAGAAGACTGGTCGCTTTGTACAATGCTGAAGATGAAGAGCCACGTCATACGCGTTGTGGTTCGATTGTTGACCCTTTGCCGCTCCCGCGAGACTTAGGAATAAGAGAAGTCCCACTACAAAGCCAAAACGCATCCAACTGCCGTTCATAAACCGTGGTACACGCGAATGTGTTGGGCCAAAGATCCGCACCGACACTCGAAAACACGAGCGAAGCTGTAGCATGCAATAAAGTTCACATCAATTCTGCGATCATGCTCAAGAAAGTCGAGAGATGGGTTGAATGAGTAAAGGCAGGGAAGGTTCTGACCACCGCCCCAATTCCCAACTCCCGAGTGACGCGGTTACCGGTAACGTTAGTTCTGTTACGCTTCCCGCCGTAATTAGCTTGGGAGGAAATCGAAAGGGAGTCTCGACTTGTGGGCACGCGAGCAGACGATATCTGTATACATGGCGAACAAAAAGCAAATTCTGGTGCCGGGGGCCAGAATCGAACTGGCTACGCCCGCCTTTTCAGGGCGGCGCTCTACCAATGAGCTACCCCGGCTTTATTGAACTTTTCAATTTTAGAGACGTTAACCAGTCGTGTCAATTCGTTGACGGTGCACCCAACAGGTCCTCGTTATCGTCGTATAGCTTAGGAAGGTCGTCGTCGCCAAAAATCCGATGGGCCTCTCTGGAAGTGTAAGCTTCCAAGATCTGTCCCGTCGTCACGTCAAGGCGATACATGACCCACTCACCTATGTATTTGCACCCACTATCCGGCCCTGCCCCCGCTGCGACCAGAATTTCCTTCGTGCCGTTTAACCACTGTGAACCGATCATGTCCGGCTCACAATAGTCGAGAGAATCCCACATGGGACGGTATACGCGCGTCACCCAACGGGGAATGGGCGCTTTGCGCTCTCGACGTAGCATGTCGGCGCGCGCGCGGTTGGTGACTCCCTTTATCTCTTTCAGCCCTCGCTCCGTGACGTCATAGACCTGCACATGCCAGGTTCCGAGTTCGCCGCTTTCGCTCCAGGTCACGAACAGCCGCGTAGAGTCGGGCGCCCATCCGACCTCCGAGTCGTGCATATTTCCGAACGGCGCCCAATATTGTTTACCATTCACGTGGAGCCGCACCTGAAAACCATTTACCGTGATTATCCGCGTGCCCTCGGGCGAAGGGAAACGCAGTCTCCGTTCGGGATTTGTGTCCGGGGCGGACCATGTGTTGAAGAGCGAAATCGTCTTCCCCGACCACGCGCCCCGGCAGACGGCATATCTTCGATCGCTCTTCTGCCCGCACTCTGTCTTTTTGTAACTAGCTGACGACTTCTTCTCTTGCGGAGGAGCTGCGGAACCGAAAATGGAGATCAAGCAGACAAGGAGAAATACAAACCACGCTTCACCATATACACGTGAGTCAAGCACGAAGAAGTCTCCGACATTATTCTGCAGTTGCTCAGCCTTTCCCGAATTGGTGAGAAACGATAACTCAATGGTCGGATTCGTCGAATTCCTTCATCCAATTGCGGTTCTTGAGGACTTCGCGCGGCTTAGTTCCGTCGGGTGGGCCGACAATGCCGTCCTTTTCCATCAGGTCGATTAGTCGTGCAGCCCGCCCATAGCCAATGCGCAACCGTCGCTGCAGCGTGGATGTGGAAGCCCGGCCGGCGTCACAAACCACCCGGATCGCATCCTGGTAAAGATCGTCATCAACATCCTTGCCGCCTTCTGCATCTCCATCGGCGCCGCCTTCGGCTTGGCCGTTTTCATCTTTCGGAGCCGCCAGAAGCTCTTCCTGATACTTCGCCTGCGCCTGCTCGCGCCAGAAATCGCAGACCGAGGTGATCTCGTCCTCAGTCACAAGCGGCCCGTGAATGCGGTGCAGCCGCGCCGAACCCGCCGGCAAATACAGCATGTCGCCCCGGCCTAGTAGCGACTCCGACCCGTTCGAATCCAGAATGGTTCGTGAGTCCACCTTGCTGGCCACGCGGAACGAAATGCGGGCAGGGAAGTTCGCTTTGATCAAGCCGGTGATCACATCCACGGAGGGGCGCTGCGTCGCAAGAATCAAGTGGATCCCCACCGCCCGCGCCATCTGCGCCAGCCGCGTGATGGACTCTTCCACATTGTTGGTGTCCACCATCATCAGGTCGGCCAACTCGTCGATCACAATAATCAAGTAGGGAAGCGGCTTGTGTTCGGTCTCTTCAAGATTGTCGAAAAGCGAGAGCGAATGCTCCTTTTTGAACGTGCGGTTGTACTGGTCGATGTTTCGCACGCCGCGCTGCGCCAGCAGCTTCAAGCGATTCTCCATCTCTCGCGTTGCGTTGCGCAGCACGTTGGAAGCGATCTTTGGATCGGTCACCACCGGCGCGATCAAATGAGGAATGTTCTCGTAAAGATTCAGTTCCAGCCGCTTCGGGTCCACCAGCACCAGCTTCACGTCGTCAGGGCTCGCTTTATAAAGAATCGACATCAGCAGCGAGTTGATGAACACGCTCTTTCCGGTCCCGGTCGAGCCGGCAATCAGCAAGTGTGGCATGGCCGCCAGGTCGGTGATTCGTATGCGCCCATGCAAATCGCGCCCCATCGCCAGCGTCAGCTTGCTCGGCGAATTGAGGAACTCCGGCGCCTCGATGATGTCTCGCAGCGCGATCGTCTGCCGCTTATCGTTCGGAACTTCAATGCCGATCGTTGACTTGCCCGGTATGCGCTCGATCAGGATCGATTCCGCCTGCAGCGCCAGGCAAAGATCCTCGGTCAACCCCGTAATCCGGCTGTACTTGATGCCCGCTTCCATGCCCGCTTCCGGCTTGAATTCGAACGTGGTAACCACCGGCCCGGGATTGATTTGCGTCACGCGTCCTTGCACGTCAAATTCAAGACATTTTGCTTCAATCGCGCGCGCCCGCAGTTTCAGCTCGTCTTCATCCAGCTTCTGGCTGCGTTCTCCCTCGCGCAGCAGGGAAGGGGACGGAAGTTTGTAATTCGGGCTGCCCTTCGCAATCTTGGGATCGCCGGCTTTTTTGGCGGCGGCTTTTTCAGCGTCACGATTGAAGACGAAGATCGGCCCCTTGCGTGACGCGTCCTTTTTCTCCTTCTCGTCCTCTTCTTCTTCGATTTCCGTTTTGCCCTTGAAGACGTCGCTCTCGTCGGCCAGCCGAATGGTCTTCGTCGCATCATTCAGCAATTCCGCCTTCCCAATCAATTGCGGCGGAACGGGTTTTCTTCCCGACAGGCGGGACTCTTCCACTCGACGGCGCATGCGCTGTTGTTCACGTTCTTCGCGCCAGGCATGCCACCTTGCCTGCGCCTTCTGAAGGATTCCGAGCTTTTCGACTCTTCCAATCGGTCCATTCGGTCCGCTGGCCCAGGCGTGCGCGCCGGAAAAAGAAAAACGCGTGGTCATGAACAACGCGGTTACCAGCAGCGCCACGGCCACAAGATTTGCGCCCCACAGGTTGAATCCGCTGCGCAAGCCGCCAGAGAGCAGTTCCCCCAGCGCGCCGCCCGCGCGGATCGCCCCGCGCACGTCCCAAACGTGCCATAAGGAAAGAATTGTGGGCAGCGATAGCAGCAGCAACGCGAATCCCACCAGCGTCGCTATCTGGGACTGCACGGCCCGGCTGCGGAACCAGCGCCATCCCAGGACCAAAATCGACGCCGGCAGCAGAAACGCCGCAAACCCAAAGATTTGGAATAGACTGTCCGCGCAGTAAGCGCCTACCGGTCCGATCCAATTCTGCGTAGCAGCGTTTTCCGGCGCGGAAACGTTAAACGCCCCATCCTTTGGAGAATACGAAAGCAGCGCCAGCGCGATCAGCACGGCCAGCGTGATACACAAAAACCCAATCAGCTCATTGAATCGCTTATTTCCAGTCGGAGTCAGAATACGCACGAAGTCTCCTCAGCTTTTTGGGGAAGG
>WNFL01184111.1_pt1 | contig 11332 bp, 9 predicted proteins | sample 5400361 | NCBI WGS metagenome assembly WNFL01 (sample SAMN13153351, study PRJNA577476) | soil metagenome | isolation source: 40 cm soil on Douglas fir-dominated hillslope | place: USA:California | collected 2013-09-17
TGGCCTGACCCCTTTTGATTTACTTAGGGCGAAAAAGTTTATCAAAAGCGCGACGCGGTTAGAGCGCGGTATTCAGGGACCGAATGAGTTAGGAATTGTTCAGCCTTCTTTCTCAAAATTCTTGACGGCTTTTGCATTTTTTGATGAAAGGTGTGGGCAGTTAATCTTTGGGAATCCGTATTCGAAAAGGATCTAACGCGAAGATCAGCAAGGAGGGTCATTGGAATTCAAAGGAGTTTTCGCCTGTGTGGCTGAAGTGGCGATCAGCATAATGTTGTTAGCAAAGGCTCACGCTCGGGCGCCTGCCACGAGTCCAGGGCAACTGTGCAGGGTGGGGCTAGCTTCAGGAGATGACAGTAACCGCTTATCTGATTCCCTGGCCGGGGGAAGAACCGCAGCCTGTGCTCAACTATTCCGGCACCACGCAATTTACTATGAAGCCAAATCTTGCTAACTCTGCACCGCAGCGAGTGCCACTGCCTCGGAGCGTCTGCGCTGTTGCTTTACTTGCGATTGCGTCCGCTGCTTTGCTGTGGACCGCGAGGGCTAACTTGGTAACCAGCATTACCGTTAACAGCAATTTACCGAATCCCTGGACGGGCACGATCGGCTCTGGACCGAGTACGGCAACGGGCACCACGGTTAATCTCCTTCCGAACGCACAGGTCGTTGTGGGCGACGCAAATGGGATCAGTCTTGCCGATAACGCGACGATAACTATCTCTGGCGGAGCGCTTATACAGAATAGAGGGGTTAACACACCTGGCCTGTACAACACGAGCGGCGACACGGTGGAGTTTCGCAATAATAGCACCATCACGATCAATGCCGGCGGCCGAATTCTCTCCACCGGTTCGCAGGGCAGCGGCGAGGCGATCAACCCCGAAGGCAGCGGCAATACCATCACCAATTTTGGGACTATCCGTTCCACGACTGCGGCGGCCATCTGGTTCCAGAACGTGAGTGGCAGTAACAGCGTCATCAATGAGTCGACTGGTGTGATCCAGGGGCCGGGCAATGTGATGGGTGCTTCCGGAAACGGCGCGGTGGACTTCACGAATCAGGGCAGGGTTATCGGCAATTTGATCTTCGCTGGCGGCAACGATGCGCTGCACCTCTACACCGGCTCGACCATCAGCGGCTCGATCAACGGTGGCGGGGGCAACAACCTGATGACCCTGAACGGCCCGGCAGCGGATCGCTGCGAGCGGCAGCGAATATCGTGCTCACTGTATTTACGATCTGTTGCTCCTGGGTACCAGCATTCATATTTCCAGCAAACAGCGTCATAACGGCTAAGACTAATCGCGTTCTTTTCATGAAATTCTTTGTGCTGGCTATCTCCAAATTCTTGATTTTGCTGGAGCAGCCGCGGTGATACTTGCCCGCTCAAAGTGTTAGTGAGAAGAAACTCCACTATCTGCCAGGCTTATTTCTTTTTGTCTAAGCTGCGTATTCGTCGTCCAAGCTGTTGCGTCGCGGTGACCGCAAGCCGCGCTTGAGCTGGCAACTTAAGCTGAGGGTTTCGACAACCTTCACGTTTCAGGCGGGAAACGTTTTCGAAAAAGAAGTAATTGAAAGACTTACACGAAAAAAGCGGCGTCGCGTTCACCTTTGCGCCAAGCAGGACTTCGCGGACTCGCACTCCCGCTAATAAGACTCGCGCGTGACTGCGTGTGCCTCGACTTCGCTCTGTGTCCGGTAGACGGCTCGCAACCGCTTCTGTGCGTAGTAGGGAACCTGATCGGTGATGTGAGGGGACCCAGGTCGTGAAGCGTTGCCGTAGCCGATCAAGGCCTTGGCCATGGCTCCTTTCGGGGTGAACTCAACGACCTGAACGTACGTGTCCCCATCGTAGGCGAACTTCGGGTTCGGTTCGGGTGACGGGTAATAATAGATCTTGCGCATCGCCCCGAATGGTTCGCCGCTGCCGGCACCGGAAACATTCGTCAGTGGAACCGGCTTTTCGTAGCTCGCGTCATGATCAACGAGCACGACGCGGTACACGTCCCCCCAGGCGATATCGAGCCGGCCGAATTGTTTCTGGAGTTCTCGTGCCGCTTGGGCCAGGAAGGGGACAGCCGCAGCCGGATTCTTCAGGCCCACCGGGGTTGTCAAAGGCGATGTAGGTGAGAATTCCACTCGAAACGCCGGGTAAGTCGCGCCCCAGCGAGAGTCCTTCGGTGAGTTCGAGTCTGCGATATAGAGGTTGTACCAGCGCTCAAACAGAACTGCACCCTGACTGCCGGCATCACTCAATCGATCCCATTTCTCGAGCACAGCGGCTGCGGCGCTGGCGTCAGCGTCGCCCGATGCTCTGGCTGCGGCAATGAGGTCAGGCAAAATTCGATCGGCCATAATCATCCGGGTCGACATTTTACCGGTCGTCACTTCCTCCGTTGAGAATTTTCTTTTGGAACGCAGGAAAATGGCGCCGTGCTGCGGTCGGAACTCCATCTCGTTTGGTGCGATATAGGACGGATAGTGACTCTGCTTAATTGTTTTCGGAAAACTCGAAAACCATGGAGCATCATTCGAATTCTGAACGAATCCTCCAGGCGGGTTAATCGTGTGTGGCAACTCGCTCCACTTCAGGGTGTCGGTCCACAGCGTGGCGCTGGTATCGCCGGGAATGATTCCACTCCACCGGACGTAGGTTCCTCCAGACCGACGCGGCTGACGGCCGCCAAACAGATACATAATTTGTCCGTCCCGATCGGCGTAAACAACGTTGAAGAATGGCATCTGTAACCGGCTGTTGGCTCGAATAAATTCCGAAAGATGCCTGGCAAGCATCATGTTCCAATACTCGCTGACCACGTTTGGGGAGTTCAGCCCCGCCACGCGCAGTGCTAGCGCTCGGTCAGCTCGCTGAGCTACGACCGGTCCATGAACCGACGCTCGAACTGTAACGGTCTGCGTCGAAAAGCTGCCGTCGGCTTGCCGAATTTTGATTTCGAATTCGTGGACGTCAAAGGGGTGTACCCCGCCATCGAACTCGTACCCGCCACTAGCCAGCTTCAGCTCATACAGATCGGCGTTTTTAATTACGTTGTTCGTGTGGGTCCAGCCGAGGTAATCGTTGAACCCAATAGCCATGAACGGTGCCCCAATAAAAGTCACGCCTGAGGCATTGATCCTGGGATGGCTGGGATTACCGACCACCAGGTTTGCTTCCATCCATTGATAGATGCCGAGCCCGGGCAAGGACGTATTGCCCCAGCCAAGCTGTGGGTTACCGATCAATATGGCGTTACCGTCGCTAGATTTTGCAGGGGCCAGCGCCCAGCCGTTCGAAGCTTTTTGTACTTTATCGCGTACATCTTCACCCTGAGTCACCGGTTTCTCAGCGCTCCAATTGCTCATGAGCTTGGCCACTTTAGATTGGTAGGTCATGAAGTTGAAATGAACCGTATATTGAAACAGCGCCAGGGTGTCTGCCGGCTTGATTGGCAACACCCGCTGAAACCCTGGTGAAATGGAGTTCAGGTGCCGGTCGGCATATTCATTGGCGCCCGCCACGAAACTGTCGATTAACTTTCGCTGCAAAAGGTCGCTTTGACCAACCCACTCCTCAGATCGCTTCGCAATCCCATAAGTTATGACTTGCTCATCACTGACCACATTCTTGTTGTTTGACCCTGGTCCGAAATACTCCGCCGCCCGGCCGCGGGCCAAGGCAATGTTCTGCAGAATGAGCTCGGCGTGATTTTCCATCTGGGCGTAGCCGTACCCGCGTAGGACGGTAGGCAGATCAGGACCGTAAATGTGCGGGATGCCAAATTCGTCCCACAAAATTTCGGCTTTACTCTTCACTGCTTTTGCCTGTTCGGCCGAGTCATTGCTCGCATCCGCTCCGGCAGCGAGCGTCCCCGTGATTGCTCCCCAATAGAGGAGAAGGCTGCCGATAACATATATCCTTGTGAGCATAGATCCCATCACTTTACTGAATTAACTTTTTACTTCGTATCAGTAGACGAATCTAAAGGCCCATTGGATTGAGGTTGCCTGGGAAGTTAATACAGATGAATCCTAATTTCATAGACCGGATAGCCTCCATGGATTTAGTTGGGAGCTACTAGAACTCAGTACTTCTGATACATGCCCTTTTTTGTTCGGCCTGCCGTAATCGCTGTCCCAATCGCTGCGTTCCTTGCCGAAGCAGGAATATCGTCGGCCTACGTTGTGGCACAGGACTGGGGAACGGCTCTGGCCTTCATTTGGCGGCGCGCAAATCAGAGTTCGTGCGTGGTCTCGCGTTCGTGGAGTTCATCCGGCCCATGCCGTCGAGTTCAGTCTTGCAACGGCTGCGATCGAGATTGCACCCGAGTCTCGTCCATTGACGCAGAGTCAGTCCAAAGCGATTCTTGCATTATGGATGCCGGTACATCTCGCCGGGAATTCATTCGCCGCACGTTGTTTGGTGCGGGCATGGGAGGGCTGCTTTCAAGCATACGCGCCGCCTCAAATTTGGCAAAGACGGACTCTCGACTCGTTGACCGCAGACGACTCGGCCGGACCGGAGCGGATGTTTCCATTCTTGGTCTCGGCTTAGGTGCAGCATTCATGGAACAGAGCCTTGGTACCGCCTACGGATTGCTTGAGTCGGCTCTCGCTAAAGGCATCAACTACTGGGATACCGCGCGCAGCTACGGTCAGAGCGAGGAAATGATCTCACCCGTGCTCGAACGTAACCGCAACCGCGTATTTTTGGCCAGCAAGAGCGATGCGCGAGATTATGAAGGCTTCAAGCGCGACCTGGAGCAGAGTCTGCACGTTCTGGGCACCAACTACATCGATTTGTATCAGTTGCACGACTTACGGCAGTACGAGTTGTCGAATTTGAGCGCGATTGAATCCGGCGCAGTACGCGCCGCTCGCGAGGCGAAAGACCAGAAGACAATCCGCGCTTTTGGAATTACGGGACATGCCAGTGCCGGATTGATGATTGAGTGCGTCAAACGGTTTGATCCCGATACCGTTCTCACAACCTTTCTGGCTACGCGACCGGATAACGGTCGGTATGAAGATGAACTGCTGCCGCTTGCGCGCAGTCGGAAAATCGGGGTGATCGGAATGAAAGCGATCCGATACGGTCGCCAGGCCAAGCTAAGTGCCACAGAACTTCTCCGTTATACGCTAAGTCTGGATGGAATTCACACCGTGGTCGTAGGTCTAGATAGTCTAAGTCATCTAAACGAGGACGCCGCGGCTGCGAGCAACTTCAAGCCAATGAAACAAGCCGATCGATTTGAGCTTTACCAAAACGCCGGCAGTGCCTTGGCCGGTGTTCTCGTACCCTGGGATCGCGCCGATTATGTCGACGGAAAGGTTACAAGTTAGGATTGAGGATGGGGATTGACAACCGGCACGGCGCGGCCGGCGACATCGTCATCGACGGCGCGGAGGTCGTCATAATCCCGGTGCTCGTCGCGACAGTGCTTATGCCCTATCTCGCACCATCGTCCGGCAGCTCCGCGCCGAACGCGCGGCGAACGTTCCCCAAGGCCGCCCGTCTGCCTGATCGGCAGAAAGCCTCCGCTCTAACCGGCGTTCTGACCCTTAAAGAACGTCATGGCCATGATCTGGAAATCAAGAATCAGACTCCAATTTTCCATGTACCAGACGTCGTAATTAATCCGCTCGGCTAAATCGGTATTGCCTCGCAACCCATGGATTTGCGCCCAACCAGTTATTCCCGGTTTGGCATTATGACGAGCATTGTAGTGCGGGACGTCGTGTTTAAACCTGGCGACTAATTCGGGACGTTCCGGCCGAGGTCCGACCAAGCTCATTTCTCCGATCAGAACATTCCAGAACTGCGGCACTTCATCAATGTTCCATTTGCGTATAACCGCTCCGATCCGCAGCCGCCGGGGATCATTCTGGACGGTCCAACCAACCTTCCCGTCGGGCTCGGCATCCAGCCGCATGCTGCGGATCTTAAAGATATCAAAGGGCTTGCCGTTTCTGCCGGATCGCCGTTGCCGGTAGAAAATCGGACCTGGAGACTCAGAATATACGATCGCGCCAAAAATAACGATAATCGGTAATGATAGCACAATCCCGACAGCTCCCCCGACGATATCAATCATCCGTTTGGTCGCTCGGCTAACGATTCGATCCAGGGGTAGCCGGCTGACTCCGAGAACTGGAATTCCGCTGATGGTTTCCAAGTGCAGTCCGGAGACCAGGATTTGAAAATAAGAAGGCACCACCTTGAACTCGACCATTTCGCGTTCACAAGCATCGGCCAATTCAAGAATCCGCTCTCGGTCGTAATCGAGATCAGCCAAAATCAAGATATCGATCGCGACCGAAGAAATAATGCGTTCTGTTTCTTCAATAGCACCCAGGTAGGGAACGGAGATTTCGCTTCGTTCATCGGCATGGCCGTGAATGTAGCCTATGACTTGGTACCCTGAACTGGGGGAGTGCATAAAATTCCGGGCCAGATGGGCGGAATGCTGGTTCCAGCCGACAAAGACAACGCGTTGCCGAAACGCAGACAGGGCGGACGAGCGAATCAAGAGTAGCTGAAACAGGCCGCGCCAGCCCACCAGAATGCTGGGGGTGATTACCCAGGCTATTAGGCAGTAGACTCGTGACACCGGGGGCTCGAACTTGAGCATGAACGACACGAGCAATATGAGCCCTATCCAGGCAATCGACCACTTTAAGATCCGGGCCGTTACCAAGCGCAATTTCAGCAGATTGCGATGGTCGTAAACGCCGCCGTAGCAGAGCATCCCGCTGTAAACCACAGAAGCTAGAATCATGTAGCCGAGGTAGTCAGCCAAGGCAGGCCGCGCATAAATTCCCCATTCACGGATCGGTGTGAGAAAGCGAATGTAGAAACTCAGCAACAGCCCAGAGAGAATCATCAACAGGTCACCAACGAAAGCAACAGCAACGATTCGCTGGCCCATTTCCCGGCTCCGAACAGCACGCTTACGGTGCGTCGGAAAATGCCGAACAATTTTTCTGGCTTCCGCCACTTTCATGGACTTCTCGTCGATCGACATTTCACCAGCCATGTTGATCTCCACTCAGACGCAAAATGGAACTGGTCTATTCACGAGGAATGAGACGCAGACACTTTGGGATCAAATCTGCTATTCCGACATGCGCTACGTAGCGGGTTCCTTTTTCTTTCAGAAACCAAAGCAACAACAGGAAGTTGCATATACATCCGCTTGTTAAACGGCGTGCCACGATTTCCAGTTATTCTGGAAATTATAAGAGGCTAGTGATTTGCTGCCCAATCTCGCGATCTAATCAATATCGCTTTGTTAGGCAGCTAACCATACGCTGTCTAACTATTCGATTGTGCAACACCATCCGTCCGCGCATGCTCATTCTGAGCTACTTTAATTCAAATTCCAGCCGCGCAGTCCGCCAATGGTGATCGGCTGCGCTAGCAACGGATTTGGCGCGCCAAACCGTGTGTTCTCGCACTTGACCCGTCCGGTGAATGAAATCCGATCACCAGGAATATGGAACCCCTGATCGCCTGGACGTATCCAGAAGCGTTTCGCTATTCTGGCAGTCATCCTAGACAACAATTACGGCAGCTGGGGCAGAAAACGGGGGGTCTCCGAAATCCGCGTGTCTATTCTTTCCCACACGGCGGTCTTGGGCCGGTCAATAGCAGCGAGTTCGGCTTGTTCCGCCCGACCTAGGCCGTGAGTACGCAGCCAAGATTCCCAACGCAAAGTTAACCCAGATCCGAAGTTGAAACGATCCGCAGATTACTCAGATTCCACAGATTCAATGAGTTGCGGCGAGGAGCAGGCCTGAAATTCGGCACCGGAAACCGTTCCATGACCCCGACTCTCTTCTAATCTGCGCAATCTGAGGATCTTATTTTCGGATTTTGGGCTAAATCGTCGAGTACCTGGGAGCGCAGCCTACGATCTTCAAAGGAGCTGGAATCTTTCGTTCTAAAGATCCGCTGCTTCCTCGAGAAACTTCACGACCGTCAGGGGATCGTTGAGCATAACATCGTGACCACTCTCGACGGTATGGATTATCCAGGCGGGATCATCTTTCAGCCGGTCGTAGAACTGTTTGAACGGACTTGGGAACTCCGTCTCCCAGATTGCAAGAACAAACATCCTTCTCTTGACCTTAAGATGATCACCCTTCAACCGAATACCTTGTATCAGTGAAGCCAGAGGATGGGCTGTGCATTTCTTGTCGAACCAAGCACGGTCATGTTCATTCAGGGCGAACGCCGCAGCCGGGACAGTCACGCAGGCATTGCCTCCAAGTTGCGCCGCTGCTTTGATCTCGAACAGTTGAAATGCATCCGAGGACAGCATGAATACTGAATCGCCATCCTGCGGAACGAATGCGTCAAGATAAACAAGTGAAGCAATGCGTTCAGAAATTTGATCCGCGACCCCGCTGATCACATTGCCACCGGAGGAATGTCCACAGAGGACAACATCGACAAGATTTTCAAAATCAATGAGACTGACAATATCCTGAATATGAGTAGTCAGGTTACACCTGCATTCAGGAGGTGATGCCGCTCGGCCAAGCCAGTCAGAGAGGGAGCGTAGACGCTGTGCCCAGCTTCGCGAAGCTGCTTTGCCACTCGTTCCCAAGCCCACCCGCCACGCCAAGCGCCATGAACTAATACGAAAGTCGCCATCCTGTATTCACAAGTGCCTATTCCTTTAGCGAGCCTTTGGCTGCTTTCGCGCCAACCGCCAAGACTGAATCGCGATAACGCACGACCCACTCGCGCAGGGTTAAAGGTTTACGCCCGGTAAGATCCTCAACCGTGGTGGTTGTAGTCACCGCAAAATCCATGCGGCCATCGTAAGTCTGCCGAGCCCACTCTAGAATACTGGTGCCGTAATTAGCTTCAACATACGAAGGCATTTGCATCGCACCGGAAGTAATCTGAGCGACCAAGTCATCCGGCGTTAGCACAACGCTTTCGACCGGTTGGCCCAGGCCTTCGGCGATCTCGGCGGCAGCCTCGACACCGTTCATTACTTCCGTTGACAGCCAATACTGTTTGCTCGCGTGCTTCTGCGGACCTTCGGCCAAGACTTGCGCGGAAACGGCTGCAAGGTCGTCCGCCGCAATCCATCCGACACGCTTATCTCCCATGAACCAGTAAAATCTCCCGTTCACGACCGGAACCGAGGTTAGCAAATTGTCCATGAAGAAGTGCGGATGGATGTGGCTCCACGCCACACCGCTGCCCTCGATATACCGCTCGACCATTTCATGCCAGGCGAAGTGTGGATCGGTCGTGCGACCGTTGCCGAAGATGCCTAGATGCACGATAAATTGGAGACCGGCGTCGGCCGCAGCATCGACGATCGTCTTACTCTGATGGACCATGTCCACCGTATAGCCGGTTGCCAGGAAGAGGCGGTCGATCCCGGTCAGGGCAGCCGGAAAGGTTCTGGCATCATTTAGATCCAGAAAGACGGCGTCATTGCCTGCTTGGCGCCATGCATCGACCTGCGCACGATTGCGCGAGCAATAGACGACCGAATCAGACCTCCGCTCCAGTTCCGCGATTACCGCCTTACCCGTTCGTCCCGTTGACCCGAGGATGAGAATTCTTGGTTTTTTGCTTGTTGCTTGGTTATTCATGTGCTTTAAAAGACAACGATCGTTGTCTTGTGCGACAATTATCGTTGTTGTGTGCTTAGTCAAGAGATAGATTCAAGAGAAAGTTTTGCGAAGGCCAGATTTGAAGAAAGCTATGTCTGAGCCGCAGTGCTGCAATTCTTTGCCAACAAGCGCAGAAGATTGGTCGCCCAGCGCGGCCAAACGGAATCCGAACGCGGACGGCAGAGCGGGTGGGCGACCTGGTCCGGATGACAATGCAAAGGCTGCTCTAATGGAACCAAAGCGCGCAGCCATTGTGGCAGCTGCACGGCACAGGCGTTCCTTGAGAATGGCCAGTCGCTTGAAGGACAGTAATCGTTGTCTTACAGTCGGTTAAGAAGGCGTCAGTTTTTGGTAGCAGGAATGCGGAAAGATATTGATGAAAACTTGGAGCGCCGATAATCCGAAAGCTTCTCTGATGAAGCGGAAGAGAGGCGCTATTGTCGAGGCTGCGCGCCAGGCGTTCCTTGAGAATGGCTATGCTCAAACGTCGATGGACCGTATCGCGGAAACAGCGGGCGTGTCGATCAAGACGGTCTATCGTCATTTCGAGAACAAGGACGATCTGTTTAGTGCCGTTATGCAGGCAGCCTGCAGTCCAGGCGGTTTCGAGGAACTAAAGGGTAAAAAGCAGGATCAGGCTCCTTTGCTCGAGCGGCCATGGTTCTCTAAACCTCCCCGCACCGCTCTTGTCATGGCGGGTGTCGAATATTTGCAACATGCTCTGTCGAAAGAAGAGCTGGCTTTATATCGAGTCGTAACCCAAGATGCGCACCGGTTTCCCGAGTTGGGTCGGCGTTACCGGGAGCGATTCGTCGAGCGGCGAAATGCCCTCTTCTCTCGCTATTTGGATCGTTGGACTGCGGTGGAGAAGTGGAAGGTCAAAGACGGCCGACGTGCAGCGAATACGTTTGTTGGTTTACTTCGTGCCGATCTCTTTGAAGAAGCGTTGCATGGCCGCCACGATTTCGATCAATCCGAGATCTCAGCTCATGCGCGCTTGGCGGCTGCGAACATGCTGATCCTGCTCAAGGCGGGTCAGTTGTAGGTATCTGCAAACCGCAGTCGGCATTACTACTTTCCCAGCCCGCAGATGGGGTTAGTCGAGCGCTTACTTTTTGAAGTTTCACTGATAGGCACCGGCTTGCGCACGCAGTCTTCGATCTTTCGCTTGGTGTGGACGGCACCTTAACTGATGATAACCCGGCCTTTTTTGCGCTATCCGGTCAAAAGCAAAACTTATCGATGTATTGAAGATTTGGACGCGAAGGAGGACGCAGCGGCGTTGCGCGGCTCGCGAATCGCCTCGGGTAGTACCTTCATTGGCACTTAGTTATCGAATTAAAGCAAGAAGAGCGGATCGGCTAACTTTGCCGACGCATGGCATTCCTAGATCCAGTTCGACGTGATTCGCTAAACGACTTCCCCCGAAAAAGCGGACACGAGCGTGTTTTTTTGGAAAAAAGTGTAGTTTTAGCGCCGGCATTGATGTGAAGACACAAAGCCTCTTCGCAGGCTCCAATCATTTGCCAAGCGTCCCAATTCCAATTGTCTTCGATGTCGAAGACACCAAGCCTCTTCGCTGGCTCAAACACTAGGGTGTTGGCTAGGTTGCTGATTATCAAAAAACAACCGCTCGAGTACGCGAGCGCCTGTGGTTAAGCGGCAAAACTGCGTCAACTAGCCGTCACTT
>WNFL01124490.1_pt1 | contig 11331 bp, 17 predicted proteins | sample 5400361 | NCBI WGS metagenome assembly WNFL01 (sample SAMN13153351, study PRJNA577476) | soil metagenome | isolation source: 40 cm soil on Douglas fir-dominated hillslope | place: USA:California | collected 2013-09-17
AGATCATCAATACCTTCAGGAATCAAAATGAGATGGCCTGTAAACAGTCTACCTTTGCGGGCTTGCTCATTCTGAGGTTGTTCCCCTGGATCACCTCCCTCCCTCTCAAGGCCATTCAAGCCCAGGGTGCGGTTGCCGACACGATCCGAAAGCTGGCCAAGGATATCGTTGCCAACAGCCAGGTTGACAACAAGGGCAAAGGCAAGGACCTCATGTCCCTCATGCTCCAGGCCAACGCTTTTCAAGACGAAAGCAAGCGCTGTGACATCACTGAAATTTACGAGCACATTGTAACACTCGTGTAAGTGTTCATTTGCTGTTTTGTTGCTGCATCCGTGCCACCTTGATCGTAAATATGGACTTTCACAGCGTTGCCGGCTACGAGACGACGTCTTCGGCGCTTGCTTTCACCACGTGGGCTCTCGCACAGAACCCTGATATCCAGAGCAAGCTCCGCGAAGAGGTCAGGACCATCACTGGCGAGCCGACCTATGACGACTTTGTCGACCCCAACCTCCTACCCTACCTGGATTCCGTTTGCAAGGAGGCCATGCGCATGTTCACCCCTGCGGCCCGTGGTGAGAAGGTCGCTGAGGAGGACGATGTGATCCCCCTTCGCCAGCCCATCCGTGGTGCTGACGGCTCATGGATCAAGTCGATCCCTGTCAAGAAGGGGCAGGTGATCCACATTCCCACGATTGGCATCAACCGTGACGAGGCCGTCTTCGGCGACGCCGACACCTTCCGCCCTACACGCTGGCTCGTCGGCCGCGGTGATGCCACCGAAGCCAAGTACTGCACACCGGGAGAGCGTGGGCTCCCCCCTGCAGACCAGATGTGCGGAGGCTGGAGCGGCCTCGCCACCTTCTCGGAAGGTCCAAGGATCTGCGCTGGCATGAAGCTCGCGCTGTTCGAGTACAAGGCAATCCTCACTACGCTCATTCGCAGCTTCCAGTTCCATGATACTGGCGTTGCCATCTCCACGCGCAGTTACAACCTATTGCTGCCTCGCGTCAAAGGTCGGGAACACGAGGGCCTCAACTTGCCCGTGAAAGTGACCCTCATCTGAGCCATTGCTTCACCTAACATCACCCCGTATACACCCCACTGCTGCATTCCCCCCTTTACTCTTTCATTATCGGCTATAGCTGGCGGCCATACCAAGTCCTGCAATGCCTCTCGCCTCACTCCCGCATCCCGCATCACGAAGCTGACGCAGGTCTGCACATATCTCATTATCCTCTGGTTATCCTCTCCCAACCATCTCTGAGGCATCCAAAGCCGGAACATTTACAATAATCGTCCCCTGAATGTCTCACCGGTTCACAATGGAGTACGAAAACCCCGGCCAGCCTATCTCCAGGTCTCTTACATATACCAGACTCCCTCTCGTCATTCCCTACGTAATATTTCAAGGAAACATATATGTCCGCTCTCCGTTTTCGCCTCGAATTGAGAGAAGATATAGACAAAATGTAACGAATCTTCATTTGCGAATCCTGTTTGGTAATTACCTAGCTGGGATTGGAATTCCTTTTCCCGCACGTCTGTGTAAATCTAACGTAGCTCCGTCCAGCATTTTTTTGCGTAAATGCAGACGGGTTTCGCGTCCTCCGGCGCTGTATGTACTGAACATTTGAATGTGGGCATCAGGTCGTTTCATTGGCAATGCGCTCATTGACTGGCCATAGCCGGAAACCTTCGGTGAACACATACGTATAATGTAGTATATACAATGATATTCTGGGACGAATCCTTCGTTGGATGGACTCCTTTTTCGGGAAGGGTAGGGGTGCAGTGGAAAGAAATACCGGCCGGCCACGTCCCAGACCCAGTCACTGAAAATACCTGGCCACTGTTGACTTGCTGGTGTATTCCTGGAGTATTGGTGATGGGAGCGATGAGGATTGTGATCAGAGCCCAAGTTGCATTGCTTTGGACAGCATTATTTTTTGCTCGTTCAGGCTCACCTTCACTTGCACAATCATGGCTAAAGACGGGGTACAGGGCAGGGAAAAACACGTACAAAGGGCATAAATATTACTCAGGCAGCTTTAGTGTGCACCAATGGCCGCCAACTTTGCTGGTGTGGAGGTTTGGGGGCTGGGTATGGGCGGGTAAGGTCAGTGTCGGCACATAGGTACCATGCCAAACGAGTAAAAGATCATAGAGAAAGTCAATACTCTCCTTGGATTAAGCGCAAACGGGGAGGGGGCATGAGCAAGCAGCAACAATTAAAAGCGATAAGGAGTTGAAGATGGGTAATGCATGAGCGACGGGCAATGCGTGACGAGCGCGTCCGAAGCAGGGCCAACGAGAGTAGGTCAGAGTTCTACTGCTTCTGACCGTACATCCCTCGAACGACGTAACCGACACTATATACTCCTAATTACGCAGGGTATCACGAAGCCGCGTCGATCAAGGGTCATGTAAGGACCATCATTCTTTTACTGTGCGATGGGTCACGTTATTACATAAGGCAATGGTGTGATATTCTTTGTACCCAGAACTTAATCCCCCCGATCCACGCCAGTACTCTCGCCGTTTCCTTCAACATAATGGATTTCGAAGGAACTCGTGCATGCAATCGAGACTATCGGTATATCAAGTAGAACAAGCTTTTACAGGTCGTAAAACGGCCAAGCAACATATATGCGCCCAAGTGTCATGGACAAATTCTCGGTGGCGTATCCAATGAACGCACTGGTGGTCTATCCTGCGGACTGGTCAGAAGCTCACATAGTGACTTGATCTACGAAGCCCTTTCACGGCTCGCCACACTAGTACTAGTACTGAGGTTTCCGGTCGACTTCGAGGTGATATCTTGGATATTCAATCGATGGATCGAGAGTAGCTCCCTATAGATTTATTGTACCTCTCTCATTTTGCCGCCGGTTGTCAACGATTCCGGATTGTGCAATATTATATTAATGTAGACCTATAGGGGATTTGATTGCATTCATGTGTGAGAGAGCTGGGTCATGTGCCGACAGAGTATGAGTGATTGGCAGTTGCTGCCCTGGAGTGTCACATATACTGAGATGGCGCGGCTTTGACAAAGGCCGGAGGCGATAGAGAACTAGTTGAATTACTGGGTCACATCCTGTCCGCAAAGGCATGGGAACATCACAATGGTTTAATGCGTCAATCAAATCATGATTGGCAAATCTAATCCTTTTTCTCCTCGGACCTGCACGAATTAGCACAAATGACTTCAAGGCAGTATAGTTAATTCGTACAGCTCTCTACATATGAGGTTCCATATTGAAATTGCCAAAACCATTGCACCAGATAATTCTAGGAGGTCAGCATTTCGCTTGCATGCCATTGCATGATGCACCACAGGGATCATGTCATTTGATTGGCACTGTCCAGATATTGGGTCTCCGCTTGAACATTGCTAGCAGGCGGTCTCCAGACATCGGGATATCTATTCAGGATAAAGAGGAGATCCTTAATCCTGGAGGATTCCTGGAACATTTCAGTAATGCACCTCCGCTCCCAATGAAAAGGAATGAAGGGAACACACCCTATTTTGACCCAGGGCCACAGCCATATCCCAACCGAAATAATAATATGGTAGTTTGATTTGACAAGAGAGTATGGCTCGGAGAACAGTTGCCTTGATGGGGTCTTCGCTCCACGTATTCCAAATCAGGATTGCAGACTGGTGTGAACTGTTCTGCACCTCTACAATATCATCGTATGACAATGTTGGTTTTGGAAGGGTCATGAAGTATGCCTACAGCGTCCTTTAGCACCCTGCGGTGGTGTGCGGGCAGACAAACCATAATGAGGAGCCTGAGATGACCTTGTAGGACAAGCTCAGAAACGAAAGCGCGATCGCCTTCCTCCACACCTGTCCATGCTTGCTCGAGCACATTCACCAAAGGCCAGCATTCCTCTACCTTAGAATGGAGTGTATTAGTCGTCGTTACCTTAGATGGAGTAAGTTAGTTGTTACAATTCCTGTGCTTTTGACCTACTTGGTGGATATCAGAAACCTGTGTACACCAATTATGAGGAACAGAATCCAAAAGATATTCCAAAACAGGAGGAACTTTCTTCCATTCTCCAACAATGCAAAGGTCGAGTGGACATCCAAATAGAATAGCTTGGCCACTAGGAGAGAGAGATGTATTTCCAGGGTTTTGATAGTGGATTGGTGAAAACTGGACTGGTGACTGGTGATACGCAAACTCAGTGGCCTCCATGTGGCAGTTTGCGTCAACAAGAGGTGTCATACTATTGGCTGATGCCCAGAGTGCTGATCCAGAAGCATTACAAGCGCTTGATATATCCCTGACAATGCAATTAGTTGTCAACGCTGAACAATCCCAATGTCCCTGGGCATACAGAAGGTGGTTTGCAAATGACTCCATCATCACACCTAAATCGCACACAGCAGTCCAATATTTAGTTCCATATTCCTGTAATTGCAAATCAATATTCAAGACCCAGATGAACAACGCTGGTTTGACCTGAACTCGATGCGGAATTGAGTTGAGGAATTGTTCTTGGCTTTGTCGCTGCCGATGTACCCTACGACGATATGTTAAATCTGGCAAATCCCCATCAGATCGACCTGGCGGTCACTCTTTCTTGTTTCACCTTGCTTGTGATACTCCTGGAATGCTTCATGTCCCTTCAGTCTTTTCTTATTTTCCGTTTCCAGTGTTTCCTCTTGAGCTCGAACTGAAGAAAAAAAACTGGAAAGGCTCCTTCTAACCCTGACACTGACCAGGTTGGTGTTATTACAGTGCTTGTGTGAAGTCGCTGTGGCAGCTTGAGCAGAGTTGACACTATCTGTTGATTGGAGTTGTGCAAACTCAAAATTCAGGTCACGGATACTCATTTCCTGGTGGACAAAAGGTATGAGCATCGTGACTTATATTCAAGGTACTGTCACTCACAGCCTTGGCGATAGACATTCCCGCGGTTTGCATTTGCTCCTTCAGTTTTTCCAGCTTTTCGATCCGAATCTGCAATTCTGGTGTTGCTTTAGTCCCAAATCTCAATCGCCCAGGCTCGGTACCGAACCATCTCGAGTGCCATCCAGAAACCTCTCGAAGGAACAATGCCACGATAGCTTGCGTTCAGGTAGCGGAGGTGCCTCTTTAAGTAGCGCTTGGAGGCCCAAAATCCTTTCTGGACAATCAGTGCGGGGCCGGGGTTTGTAAACCGTGTTGCCGTCAGCATACGTTTGTTGCTCCAGTTCCACTCTGATGATCGAGTTAGGAGTTAACCGATGGATACAGCAAGAGCATTAGAGACTTTCCACGCATGAACGCCTCAAACGACTTGAGGCTCGCAGTTTCCTCGTCGATGAGGGGCAAAACAGGTTTTTGTTCAGCCAGCATTGGGAAGGAAAGGCCCGGTACTCGATGAGAGAGTCAGTGGAGTGCGGTGGGAAGGTTGAACGGGCGTCAATCTCTGGCAGCACGGGGACATGGGCTGGACCGCGAGATTATTAACCGTATCACGTAATGTAGAAAACGTAGACTCCATCATAAGTAAACCGTCGGATCCTTAAATAGTTATAGTCGAGTATTTAACAATTGATTGACCTGTAGAGAACGAAAACCATCAAGCAATTTTTTATTTTAATCTTCCTGCTCCTGAAAAACAGTAAGAGGCAGATAAGTCTACACAATTGTCCATACTTCTTCTCCAATGAGACTAATGTGCGCAGGCTGAGCCTTAGAGGAGATCTGCCTGGTAAGGAATGCCTGTGTACCACCAGAGTTACAGACGATAAGGCAGACATACGTCGCGCCACTTTCTGTATAGATTCGTGGCCCTGTTGTAGGTATGTCAGGGGGGGAGGGGGGCCGTTCTGAACCAATCGAATGTTGTTGCAGACATCAAATGCAGACTTACCTTCGATATGGAGATACTGGTACTTGGTAAGGATAACGTGTTGCCACGTAGGGACAGTGAAGATCCAGGTATGTCCGTCCCCGTCTACGACGATAACGGAGTCAACTCCACCATTGATGTAGTGAGGCTCTCCATTGGCCTCAAATGTCTCGTCATGGACCACGAGGCTCCGCAGTGTATCACTGAAGAATATGACCTTATTCGTTTGGAAGACGATGGGCATGATAGAATGGCACTCGCTGATTCGTGGGCTTGTTGGGGGGCTCAACGGAGGAAAAAGCCAAGCAGTGAAATTAAGTGGCTTAAGATGTTATATCACCTCGACTTCCGCCATGCATCAACACAACCACGAGGCTAGAACGAGGCCGTGTGCGACTTCGATACTTCTGTGTTACTACCATCCCACAGACAACTAGGAATCATACACCTGTAGTGATTACGGTCTGTACCAGCCCAACAGGTCCTAGTTTCCGCCCAGAATGATCCACACTTGCCCTCCTAAAGCTCCGTTTTCTCTTCAACCGTTTCTCCCATCCAACTTTCACACTGTCCTTGACTTCCTGTACAGTGGGCGCATTGGGGTTCTCCCACACAGTGCATGTACTGGAGGTTGACGACACGGATGTCCCAGAACTGGATGCGCTGAATGTAGTCCTGTGAGTCGGCGAGACAGGGGATGCAAGACTTTTACTAAACGCCGGAGAAGGCGAATTTGAGCGTGGTGAGGCCGCCCATGGGGACATATTTGCAAGTTTGGAAGCGAGAGGAGGCATGCGACCTTCCAGCGGCGGGAGGGAGAGCGGGAATACCGTCTTCGCATACCGGGTCATAGGTGGGAGGATGGGTTTAGTGAGGGGGACGGGTCGGAGCACAGTCGAGGGGCCGGCAGAAGACCCAGATCCAGAAGCGCCTTGAAGTTGCGCAAGTCGTTCTTGCCATAAAATCTTATTTTCCTCGCAATGGTGAACAAATTCTTTCATAACTGGGGATAAAAAGGTGCTTTGTCAGCACAAGTGTGCGTCTATGCGAAAGACATACCAGGGACTGCTTCGGACACGCGCTCGAGGAGCGGCAGCACGAACATATTAATAAAATTAATTTGTCCATCCGCCTGCACCTTTTCGTTCGCATCCGCAACGACAGAAACAGGTAAACCCAGATGTCGCTCCAGAAGCGCTTGATTGGCCCACTCCTCTAACAACACCGTCGACCAATGTTTCGAAACCAAATAGGGGCGGGACTGCAACAAGTGTGAATGATCAACAATGTAATATCAACGAAAGGGACTGACTGGGTTCGAAATGTCCCCACACTTCATGAATGCCTGACAGAGAAACAGCCGGTCTTCCCGCTCCGCTTCCTCAGGTGCAAGCTCTTCAACCTCCAGAGTCTCTCCACCAAGGGACCACCCATTGGTGAATAAACCCGCACCAACGACCGAGGTGACTCCGGATTTGCGTTCCCGCACGCTCCGCTCTAACCGCTCGACCCACTCGAAGTGCCACCCCATATCGGTCGCGAGGACTGTCCCCATGATCACCCTCCGCCCTTCGCGTCCCTCAGGCGTGCACGGGTCGACGAGGTGGCGCATGCCGTGTCGAGCGAGCAGTCGGAGGAGGATCGTACAGTGCATGCGCTCGAGCGCGGATTTGTGCTCGAAGAGTCTTGATAGCGGAGCCTGTACATTTTTCTACACCGAATAAACACCATATCAGCCCCCAGGCCATTCAGAAGCCGGGTTGGCAAACTCACCAAGAAAGCGTTAGAATTCCCAGGATGCCCGACATCATGACCGATAGCAGCAAGACATAACAAGAACACATCTCCATCCTTCAATAAATAAGTTAGACTCCCTTCCTGCCCGCGATCTGTCCGATGCCATATATGTCCATGTTCTCGCCACAGTGGCGGGACAACACCCGCGCGCGTCAAGAAATAATAGATAGCCTGCAGGACATCAACGGCATGGATGAAGGAGTGGTACCGATTATTATTCCGGTGGAGTGTTCGCAGTTGAGAGAGGAAGGGAATGAGGTTGTTCTCGAGAGACAAGGATGACAAAGATGATGGAAGATTCGAGAGTGTCAAGAGGGACTCGAAGATGATAATCGTGCAAAGAAGAAGGTCGTCGGGTGCAAGGCGATATGGCTCAAATTGCCAGGAACACAGAGAGTTAATGAGTCGCGTTCGGGTACTGAGGACATTGGATAATGAGGGTCTGAAGATAGCATAAGCTTCAATCGATAGAAGAACGAATGAGAACGTACGGCATGACGGTAGCGTCGACAGCAGCGCTAGTTTGTGCGTGCATCTCTGCCAGAAGCTCAGCATAGCTGTCAAAGAACGATTGAGTGACAGTTGCGTTACGGTTTCAGGAAGGAACTTACTCAGGGTCGCCATTGCTAGGCGCTATGCCTGCCCATCCACTCTCTTCTCGAGTAAGGCATTCGGATAACAAGCCAATATCGACACTCCCGCGACGTTGGTCAACAGAGCCACCTGAGAACTTTGATAATATGTTTACTCGTGATGGTAAGGCCGATATGGGTGTGGCAAGGGGTGTGGAATTGGTGGGAAGTGGAGAGAGCGGCGAGATTCTCGACGGGGAGACGGGCGACGACGGCAAGGGGGGAAGAGAGTAAACAGAGGGCTGCTTGGCGCGAGTTTGAAGTGCCTATATGAACTCGTGAGTATTCATTCGAGGTGTAGAAGGGACCAGATAGCGTGAAACTGGCAGGATTGCGTAGTATCCTAACCTACCGTCTGGATAGCCGCCTCTACGTAGGGGTAAATGGTGGTGTTAGAAGGGCGTGCGCTCCGCGCTCAAGCGCAGCAGTGGAGACCTCTTCTGGAAGATGGACATCGGTAGAATAGGCTGGAGATATTTTAGGATATGAGGGGACACAACGTACGGATTACAAGGAGACTAACCGATGATCGCAAGCTCGTTTCTGGCACGGACAGCATCGAGCTCGCTGGTGGCTTGTCGAAGAGGCGCAAGAGCGCGATGGACCCCCTGCGGTGTGGGAGCGACCATGGCTGGGAAACAGAGTGCCGAGGGAGTCGTACTCAGTTCCGTTGGGATGTGGTCGTCGAGTTGGATAAGGAGGACGAGGGGACGGCCAGTAGGGAGTGGTAGAATGCTCGACTGGACGCTGACTAGATGAGGGTAATATGGTATTGACGAAGGGGCGAAGGAGAACACAAAGGACGATGAGCTCGATGTCTCAGGGTCTCGGGGAGCACAACTGTGAGAAGATAAGAGGTAAACTGACCAAGTGCGGTAGACGATAGCGAAGCTATAAGAGCGTCTGGAACGGGGATGCTTGGATGCAGCGTCGTCGTCGTCCGTTGACGTTTTGTGGACGTGTTCGGTGGCGCCAATGACGAGCGCCGCGGTGGAAGAAAGCCCGAGGCGTTTTTGGCCTCGATGAGGACGTGAACGGCGTCGGCATAGGCGTGAGTACGATGATTATGACCAAGGATGGCGCCGTCGCTCGCAGTCCGTTCACTGGCCATTTTCTTTCGTTTTCCAACTTTTCTGGCTTTCGTGAGTAGTGGTCCAACCCCCGGTCTGTCGGGCCTGTCAGCGCCGTCAACGCCGCGTGCGCGCTCGCCGTCATATCCGTCGTGGTTCTCGCGTGTGGCCACGAGCGAAGCCGCCGCCGCGGCACTTGAGTCGATCGTTTCCATCGCCGTGTCCGTGTCCGTGTCCGTGTCCAGTCCCGTGTCCGGAGTCTCATGTCAGCCCACCCGCCGTCGTCGCGTCGCTCGTTACTCACACCACGAACAAAACTATGGGTAATCATTATACTTGACGGAGTAATTATTGCGAATTACGGTCTCCACCCTCGATTTGGATTTGGATATCCACTGCCACTGTTGGTTCGGCATCGAGGAGAGCAACGCGGAACCTACCTACCTGCGAGGCTCCGAGAGTAGTGAGAGACCATACTTAGTACTAATTTGAGTGGAAAGGCTTGCAATTCCTTCCAATGGCCCAACTGAGGAAACAAATACTCAATTGCTGGTGAGCTCGTAACGGCGCATGGTCAATTCAAGGCGAACAAGGTGAACTGATAGGTTTGTAGAGTTAGCTTTGCGTAAACAAAATCGTTGCAAACGCAAAGGTTACTTGCGCTTGACACGGCTCAATATTTTAGGTAGCCCTCTGACATCATTTGAGTGCCTTTCGACAACCGGGGAACGGGAATTAGAACCAAGGATAGAGTACAACTGAGCGGCCAAATGCCTTGGGGTATTCTGAATGAGAAAACCAAAAATACCAGCCAATAGAACCGCCTCGCTATATATCTCCGGTACCCTACCATGGAGGAATCGGAAATTCTTGCTAACAAGTCATCGAGGCAAACGCGTTAGAGTGTCAAACGACACAAAGAACGACCTACCTTGGTACTTGACGATTATCTCAAGGGCCTTTCGCAAGGACAAGGAATCGGTCCAAGTTGAAATGGAAGTTCAAGTCCGTGTCACAATAGACAGGGAACAGAGGAGATAAACAAGCCTCGGCAATGCCGCTAGAGGCGGGATACGAGTACCGATTGTGGTATTTGACGAACTAGGATACATCAGCACAGAGCGGCAGTGTAATCCATGGATGGAAGCGAGTATAGTAACAATTGGTTGACACGACGGAATGACCCGGATTCACGCCTTCGCCTTCGGCTTGAAGATTTGATGATCAGAGTGGACAACTCAATACCCCGCATCGGGTTGCAATGGGGCGAACTCACCTTAACCTCGTCGCCAATCTCCCGGATGAACACGCTCACTCGCGCGTTGTCCGCTAGCTTCGCCGCTGATTCTCCCTTTTCCCAACCATAGCTGACGCCGACGGCAAGTTTAGTTCCACTCATGTTGAATGAGATGTCGTTCACTGCGTTGTGGTACTTCGGGTACTGTCGCAAGCGTTTCTTCGCTGTATGGTCCCATATCGAAACTAGACCATCGGACCCAGCCGAGCCAAAAGTGTGATGTCTGAGTATAACAAAAATTGGGTGAACCCGGTAAGCGTCCCACAAGCACAAGGCAAGGTGTGAGTCCAAAACTCGTTGATCAACACTCACACAGGATGGAAGGCCAGGGCGTTCACTGGCCATACATGGTCAACACCATTTATAGCTTGACGGTGGCACTTGAACGCGTATTTCTTTGTTTGTGCGGCCGGTGAAGGGTCAAAATATTCAACAGCTACTCTGCCCTCAATTGACGCCGCTGCGTATCCTAGAGGGACCACCGTTCGATCAGTGGTCAATTTAAAAATAAACCGTGGAGGCGAACACTGACGCACCCTCGCCGTTCAGCATGCATGCCACTGCGCCGGTCATGAACCGGAGACTACTCTCACGCTCCTGCTTCGGACGGTCCATCATCCTGATGTCGTAAATGTTGAACTTGCGCGCTGCCATCGCGACCACGAGGTTGTTCCCG
>WNFL01184333.1_pt1 | contig 11329 bp, 10 predicted proteins | sample 5400361 | NCBI WGS metagenome assembly WNFL01 (sample SAMN13153351, study PRJNA577476) | soil metagenome | isolation source: 40 cm soil on Douglas fir-dominated hillslope | place: USA:California | collected 2013-09-17
GCGGCGATCGACGGCGGTGAGCGCGAAGTAGCCGCGCGCCACCTCGGCGATGAGCGAGGCGCGGATCGCATCGCGCCCCGCCTCCGAGACCGCGAGCTCCGCCCGCGCGCTCTCGGTGCCGCGGCGGAACTTGCCCCAGAAATCGATCTCCCACGCGGCGCGAAGCACGAGCCGGTTCGAGTTGGTCTCGATGGCATCCGGCGGCAGCGGAATGCCTCCCGTCTTGTCCGAGAGGTGAGTGCGCGAACGTTCCGCCTCGATGCCCGCGTCGGGCGACTCGCCCGCCCGCGTGATGCGCAATTGCGCCCGCGCCTGCTCGATGCGCTCGGCGGCGGCGAGGAGATCGCGATTCGCGGCGAGCGACTCGTCGACCAACCGGTCGAGGACCGGGTCGCCGAAGACCGACCACCAGCGGTCCGGCGCCGGCACGGTCGATTGCGCGACACCGAGATCCTTCGGCAAGTCGACGGCGGGACGCACGTAATCGGGGCCGAGAGTGCACGCTGAAACAAGCCATGCGATTAGAAGCACGGAATGACGATGTTCAATCATCGGAGCCCTCCGTCCTCGGCGTGCCGCGAATCGACTCGTGCGTGGCGGGACGCGCCGCCATCTCGCGGTGATGCGTCGCCTCGGCCTTGAGCTCCTCGCTCGAGCGCGATTCGCCGAAGCGCCGCTGCATGAGGAGCTTGAAGAAGAACGGCACGAAGAAGATCGCGAGAAAGGTGGCCGCGAGCATTCCGCCCATCACGCCGGTGCCGACCGAATGGCGCGCTCCCGCGCCCGCGCCCGACGAGAAGACGAGGGGCGAGACGCCGAGGATGAACGCGAGCGAGGTCATCAGGATGGGGCGGAAGCGTAGCCGCGCCGCCTCGACCGCGGCGGCCGAATAGCTCAGGCCCTCCTCGCTTTTCATCAACGCGTACTCGACGATCAGGATCGCATTCTTCGCCGCGAGCCCGAGGAGCGTCACCAGGCCGATCTGGAAGTACACGTCGTTCGTGAGCGGCGCCTTGTGGAAGAACGTCCCGAAGACCAGGTTGTGAATCCAGATCGCGGCGAGCGCGCCAAACGTGCCGAACGGAAGCGCGAGCATCACCGAGAGCGGCAGCGACCAGCGCTCGTATTGGGCGGCGAGGATGAGGAAGGCCATGAAGGCGCCGGCGACGAGGGCGACGATGGACGTGCCCCCGGAGCGCTTCTCCTGCAGGGACGCGCCGCTCCAATCGAAGCTGAAGTCCGGCGGCAGTGCCTCCTTCGCGACCTTCTCGATCTTTTCCAGGACCTGTCCCGAGCTCACGCCGGGCGCGCCCGCGCCAAGGATGGTGACCGCGGGAAGATTGTTGAAGCGCTCGAGCGTATCCGGCCCCGAGACGTACTGTACCTTCGCGAGCGACGCGATCGGCACCATCTCGCCGCGGTCGCTCCGCACATAGATCGAGCCCACGTCCTCGGGCCGCTTGCGGTAGCGCGCCTCCGACGACATCAGAACCTGCCAGGTGCGGCCGTATTTGTTGAAGTCGTTCACGTAGTAGGTGCCGAGCGTGGCCGCGAGCGAGTTGAACACCTCGTCGATCGGCACGCCGAGCGCCTTCGCCTTCTCGCGGTCCACGTCAACGAAGAGCTGCGGCACGTTCGGGCGCCAGAACATCTGCGCCTGGGCGATGCCCGGCTCCTGCGACGCCCGCATGATGAACATCTGCGCCGTATCGGCGAGGCGCTTCGCACCGCCCTCGCCACGGCTCTGCAGGTGCATCTCGAAGCCACCCGTCGCGCCCAGCGCGAAGATCGGCGGCGCGTTGAACGCGATCGCGAGCCCTTCCTTGAAGCCGCCGGTGCGCCCGAAGAACTCGCCCACGAGCGCCTGCGCCGGGACGTTGCGCTCGTCCCAATGCTTCATCGTGAAGAAGATCGTGGCGGCGTTGTTCCGGAAGACGCCCCCGCCGATGAAGTCCATCCCGGTGAACGCGACGGCATTCTCGATGTTCGGGTTCTCCTTCACCGTCGTGACGACCTTCTGCACCATCGCGTCCGTGCGCTCGAGCGACGAGCCGTCCGGAAGGATGATGACCGCGATGTAGAAGCCCTGGTCCTCGTCGGGGACGAGCGAGCCCGGCGTGATTTTCCACAAGCCGACCGCGATCGCGACCATCACGAGGAAGAGCACGCTCGCGAGCACGCCGCGCCGCACCATCCACGCGACGCCGTTCTCGTAACGGTCGGTGGTGCGCGCGAAGAAGCGGTTGAACGCCTGAAAGAAACGCCCCGGCACCTTGTGCTCGCGCTTGAGGATGATGACCGTGAGGGCGGGCGTGAGCGTGAGCGCGACGATGCCCGAGAGCACCACGGCAATCGAAATGGTCACCGCGAACTGGCGATAGAGCTCGCCGGTGAGCCCTCCAAGAAAGGCAATGGGAATGAACACTGCGCAAAGCACCAGGACGATCGCGACGATCGGGCTGGTGACTTCCTTCATCGCCTTGATCGCGGCCTCCCGCGCGTCAACATGCTCCTCGTGCATGATGCGTTCGACGTTCTCCAGCACGACGATCGCGTCGTCCACGACGATGCCGATCGCGAGCACCATGCCGAAGAGCGTGAGCGTGTTGATCGAATAGCCCAGCGCGAGAAGCCCCGCGAAGGTGCCGAAGAGCGACACCGGCACGGCGGCGAACGGAATCAGCGTCGCGCGCCAGTTCTGCAGGAACAGGAACACGACGAGGAAGACGAGGAGCATCGCCTCGCCGAGCGTGATCATCACCTCGCGGATCGACACCTCCACGAAACGCGTGGTGTCGTACACGACTTCGTGCTTGAGGCCGCTCGGGAAGCGCTCCGCGACGCGCGCCATGGTGGCATTTACTTCCTTGGCCACGTCGAGCGCGTTCGCCCTCGGCTGAAGGAAGACGCCGATCAACGCGGCTGATCGTCCGTTGATCCGGCCGATGAAGCCATAATCGCGCGATGCGAGCTCGACCCGCGCAACATCGCCCAGGCGAAGGCGCGAGCCGTCGGGGCTCGACCGCAGGATGATGTTCTCGAACTCCTTCGGCTCGGAGAGCCGGCCCTTCGTCGTGACCGTGTAGACGAGCTCCTGGCCACCCCCAGTAGGGGGCTCGCCGACTTTACCGGCCGCGAACTGCGCGTTCTGCTCGTTGATCGCGCGCGCGACGTCCCCCGGGGAGAGCTTGAGCTGCGCGAGGCGGTCGGGCCGGAGCCAGATGCGCATCGCGTAGTCCTTGGCGCCGAAGACCTGGACGTTGGTCGTGCCGGGCACGCGTTTCACCTGGTCGATGACGTTCAACGTCACATAGTTCGAGGTGAAGAGGTCGTCGCGGCTGCCGTCGGGCGAATACACCGCGATCACCTGGAGGAACGACTGCGAGCCCTTCTCGACCGCGACGCCCTGCCGGCGCGCCTCGAGGGGAAGCCGGGGCTCGACCTGCTTCACGCGGTTGTTCACGTTGAGCGCCGCCTTGTCCACGTCGACGCCGATGTTGAACGTGACCTGGATGTTGACCACGCCTTCCGATGAGGATGTCGAGCTCATGTAGAGCATGTCCTCGACGCCGTTGATCGCGTTCTCGAGCGGCGCGGCGACGGTCTGCTCGAGCACCGTGGCCGAGGCGCCTGGGTAGACGGCGCGCACCTGCACGACAGGCGGCGCGATCTCCGGATACTGGGCAATCGGGAGCACCCGCATCGCCGCGATGCCGGAGAGCGTGATGAAGAGGGCGATGACAACCGCGAAGATGGGGCGGTCGATGAAGAAGCGCGAAAGCATTATTTCTTGCCCTCGAGCTTCTTGCCGTCAGACTGGCCCCCGGCCTTCGCCGGGGCAGCCGCACCTTCTCCGGGCTTGCCAGCCGGCGATGACGGCTGGTTGGGGTCTCCCACCTGCACCGGCGCGCCGGGGAAGAAGATCTTCGCGAGGCCGTCGACGATCACCTTGTCGCCGGGCGCGAGGCCCGAGGTGATGATCCAGTCGCTGCCGGTCCAGTCGCCCACCGTAACGGGCCGGGGCATCGCCTTGTTGTCGGGTGAGAGGAGATAGACCATCTTGCCCTGCGGGCCTTCCATCACCGCGCGCTGCGGAACGGCGATCGCCGCGGGGCGTTCGGCGCCCTTCAGGATCGCGCGAACGAATTGTCCCGGGCGCACGCGTCCCTCGGGGTTCGGGATCTCGGCGCGCGCGTCCGAAGTGCCGGTCGTGTTGTTCAGGCGGACGTCCGAGAACGCGAGCTTCCCCGCGCGTGCGTACGTGGTTCCATCCTCGAAGCGGATCGCCACGTCGAAGCGGTTGTCCTTCGGGAGCGTGAGCTTGCCTTCGGCCGCCTCGCGCTTGAGCTTCTCCTGTTCCGCTTCCGAAACGCCGAAGTTCACGTGGATCGGGTCCACCTGGCTCACTGTCGTGAGCAGAGCCTGCGGACCCTCGATGAGGCTGCCTTCGCTCTTGAGCGCGCGGCTGGTGACGCCCGCCACGGGCGACTCGACCTTGGTGTATCCCAGGTTGAGGCGCGCTTCGGCGAGCCGCGCTTTCGCCGCCTTGACGTCGGCGGCCGCGACCTCTTCGGCGGAGACCGCCTCGTCGTAATCCTTCTGCGATGCGGCGCGCGCCTCGAAGAGCGGCTTGGTGCGCTTCGCGTTGCGGCTGGCCTGCGCGAGGCGCGCCTCGGCCGCGGCGACGTCGGCCTCCGCGCGCGCGGCGGCCGCCTCGTAGGGAGCGGCATCGAGCGTGAAGAGCGACTGTCCGGCGCGCACCGCCGCACCCTCGGCGAAGTTGCGCTTGAGAAGGATGCCGTTCACGCGCGCACGCACTTCCACCTCGCGCGAGCCTGCCGTCTGCGCCGGATACTCGAACTCGATCGGAACGGCGCGCGCCTTGACTTCCTGGACCGCGACGACCGTTGGCGGCATGCCGCCGCCGTGCGGCGGTCCGCCCTTCGGTCCACAGGCGGCGACCAGGGCAAGGGACAGGGTGAGAAAGGCGAGCCGAAGCGGCGATCGGGGCATGTCCATCATTCCTTTGTCTTCCTTGTTGAGCGCGAGAGTATCCATCATTTCAGGGGAGTCATTCGTAGTCGAACGGCCTCGCGAGATTTCGACACGCACGCGGATGGTGCAAGAGATCGGTTCGGGTGCAAGTCTTCAGACCAAAAGGGGTCTCGGCACCCCAGCAAGCACGTCGCGGAGACGCTTAGGCAGCCGGCCTCATGTCAACTTCTCGGCAAGGAAAGAACCGATGGCATCTAGCGCCTGTGCCGCCGCCTTCAATCTTCCGATGCTCCCGGGAAACCCATGGGGCATCCCCATCCACACATCAGCTCGGCAATCGACACCTGCGGCAACTGCGCGTTCAACATATCGGAGCGAATCGTCCAACAGCACTTCGTCATCACCGACGTCAATGCGGATAGGTGGCATGCCGGCAAGTCGGCCGTGAAGGGGTGAGGCCAGTGGAAGTCTCGCGTCCACGCTCCCTAGATAGGAATGCACGAGTTCCGCGACCTGAGGGCGAGTAAAGAGGGGGTCTGCATCCGCGCGCGTCTCGTAGGTCGCGCCCGAAAGAGTCAGGTCGGTAACCGGCGATAACACGGCAACGCCGACAAGAGTTGCATTGATGGAGGCAGTTTCGGCGGTAACGCGCGACGCGAGTACGAGTGCCAGATTGCCTCCAGCGGAGTCTCCCGTAACGGCGATCCGCTGAACGTCCTTCTCGGCAAGTCCTCGGTAACATGCCAACACATCGTCCGTGGCGGCCGGAAAGGGATGTTCGGGAGCAAGCCGATAGTCCGGGATAAACGCCCTCGCTCCCGCTCTCGCGGCAATATGCCCGACAAGATGGCGGTAAGCCTTGGCGGATCCAAAGTTGAACCAGCCACCGTGCAGGTGGACGATCGCCTCGCCCGGCCGCCAATCCGCAGGATGTACCCAGAGTCCCGGTATGCCGCCAAGGGTGTCTGTTTCGAACGTCACATCGTCGCGCGGCAAAACACTCCCCATGAAAGCGTCGAACTGCCCGCGCGCTTCGATTCCTTGTCGCGCGCCCTTGGCGGAGCTGACCATGGCGCGAAAGGCGGCGGTGATCGCTGCGTCTTCGGGATCGAGCGGATGTATCGCGACATAACCACTCGATGTGCGGTCTGTGGTCGGTCCTTGCATAGCCGGTTCTCCTTTGATCAGGCGCTTGCGTGGACCGGAAAATTCACTCGCGCCCACGTCGAGAACTTGGTCGGTTGCCGGCCCGCTATCTTGTTGGCGAGCGCAATTCGCTCGCGCATGTCGGAACCCAGGTAGGTATGAGCCTGGAACCAGGCGAACATCGCCGCCATCTCGGCGGCCCCAGGGAAGAAGGTGGCGAATACCTCCGTTGGCACTTGCTTGAATGAAAGGCGATGTCCCTGCCGGTTCAGCGTGTCGACGATCTCGTTGAAGCTCATGAAATCACCGACGAGGGGTAAGTATTCGCCGTTGCCCGCCTCGTCGGGATGTGCGAATGCGCCCGCAACGATGGGACCGAGCTCGCCGATATCGCCCATATGAATGCCGCGCACCGTGGGGTCGATCGGAAGTGCCCAGGCCAGGGTTCCGTCTTCCTGCTTTTGCGGAGCCCACCCGACCATGTTTTGGTAGAAAAAAGGCGCTATGACGAACGTGTGATGCGCAAACCCGGCGTCCTTCACGATCCGATCGACCTTGGCCTTGCCGGTGAAGTGCGGAACGTGGAGCTTGCCTTCGCTAATCACTTCCACGTCGGGCAGCGTTGACCAGACAAAGTGTTTCACCCCGGCCGTCTTGGCCGACTGTACCGCTGCGGTTGCCTGCTTGAGCTCGTCGGTACCCGGTTCCGCAAAATTGGTGACCATGAAAACCCCGTGGGCTCCTGCGAATGCGGCCTCGAGGGATTCGGGACGATTGAGATCCGCTGCGACGACTTGGTCGGCGATTCCGCGGTGCTTGCCTGGATTGCGGGTCAGTGCGCGTACCTTGAATAGTCCCTGGGCTTGCAGGGCGCGGACGACTGCGCCTCCCTGGTGGCCGGTCGCGCCAATCACGGCGATCAGTTTCTTGCTGCTCGATGACATGATCCATTCCTTGTCTAAAGGATAAAGACAAGATAGCGGCTGGCGCAGCATCCGAACAGCCTATATATTTAGATGATCACTATCGCCTGGGACGATGAAGATGCTCGACGCCGTCACGCTCGACCAGTTACGAACCTTCATCGCGGCGGTGGACGAGGGAAGCTTCTCGGCCGCAGGGCGGAAGCTCCGGCGCGCCCAATCCGTCGTGAGCCAGACGCTCGCGAACCTGGAAGCGCAGGTTGGCGTAAAGCTCTTCGACCGCTCTGCCTACTATCCGCGGCTCACCGAGGAGGGGCGGAGCCTCCTTGCGACCGCCCGTTCAGTGGCGGACAACGTCGATGAATTCAAGGCCCGGGCCCGGGCGATGCACGGGGGCCTCGAGCCCGAGCTCTCCGTTGCGATGGACGTGATGTACCCGATGGAGGCGCTCACGAGGGCGGCGGCGCACAACCGAACGACCTATCCCTATACGCCGTTGCGCCTCTACGTGGAAGTCCTCGGCGGCGTCATCAAGCCGGTTCTCGATCGCAATTGCAGCATCGGCGTCATCGGCTCGCTGCCGCTGGCGCAGGACGAGCTTCAATCCGAACCGCTGTTGAGCATTCCGTTCGTGACGGTGGTGAGTCCCTCGCATCCGCTGGCGAGGAGCCGCGCCTCGGCATCGGCTATCGCCAAGCACGTGCAACTGGTCCTCACCGACCGGACCGTCCTGAGCGATGGTCGAGACTTCGGCGTACTGTCGCCGCTGACTTGGCGCCTCGCGGATCTGGGAGCGAAGCACGCGTTCCTCAAGGCTGCCCTGGGATGGGGGCACATGCCCTTGCACATGGTGAAGGCGGACCTCGATAGCGGAGCGTTGGTCAAGATCCGTATCGAAGGCACTCCGCGCGCTTGGGCCATGCCGATGAGGGTTGTCTTTCGGAAGGACGCGCCGCCGGGGCCGGCCGGCCGCGCCTTCATCGCGCAACTCAAGCGGAAGTGAGCGAGTTGCGCTGACAACGAGCGCCCGAAACTGGGCGCGCTAGCGCGCGAAGTGCTCCTTGAACCAGGAGTCGAGAAGGCGCTTCTCGTGATAGAGGGTCTCCGACTCGCGCCCCCGGGCCGGGAACCACAGGTACGAGGTGTCGGAAATCGTCTCCTCGCCGCTCGCGCTCTTCGCGCCCGCGTCGAGCGAATAGCGCAGCGTGATCCGCGGGAAGTCGGCCTTGCCGCGCGCGACACGAACCTCGCGCCCGGTGCGGCGGCTCATCTCGACCTCGCCAGCGAGGTCGACGTCGAGCACCTCGATGCGCAGGTTGTCCTGCGGCGCGAGATAGCGCGCGCCGAGGGCCTGCAGGTGACGCGCCAGCTCGTCCTTCACCTGCTCTCTCTCGGCCCCGACCGGGCCGATGTCCGAATACGGGCCTGGACCGAACGTGACGGTCACCGCGGCGCCTGCGGGCATCGCCGCAACAAGCACCATCGCGAAATATTCCCGAATGCCAAATGTGGAGCGCATGGCTGTCCTCCTTCGATGATCCTTTCTACGACGCTCCGAGCGGCGCGTCAATGGCTTGGACCATTTCGTCACAAAAGGGTGCAACGTTATACTCGCCGCGACTCACTCGCCACCCGAAAACGAGGAGATTCCTTGAAGAAGCTCGCCATCCCATTTCTCTTTGCGCTGTCGTTCGGCGCCTATGCCCAGGAACGAGCGATCGTGAAGGAGATCGTCGTGAAGGCGACGCCCGAGGCGACGTGGCGCGCATGGACCACGACCGAGGGAATCAAGTCGTTCTTCGCTCCCGACGCGCTGGTCGAAGCGCGGCCCGACGGCCCCTTCCAGATCTATATCAACCCGTACGGCGCTGCGGGCCTTAAGGGCGCGGACGACATGCGCTTCCTCGCGCTCCAGCCCTACAAGATGCTGACCTTCACATGGAACGCGCCCCCGCATCTTCCCGAGGCGCGCAGCCAGCGGACATTCGTGACGGTGCGCCTCAAACCCGCGGGAGAAGGCGAAACGCAGGTCACGCTCACGCACGTGGGTTGGGGTGAAGGCGGCCAGTGGGATCAGGCGTACCAGTACTTCGACCGCGCCTGGGGAAACGTTCTCGCGAACCTGAAGAAGAGTTTCGCCGAGGGCCCGATGGATTGGCGGCCCTGGCTCGAGCAGCTCAAGGCAATGGAGAAGAAGTGAGCGGCGTATAATTGTCGCCGAACCCCGCCCGGGGGATTCCGGGTTTTTGTCGAAAAGGAACAGGCAATGAGCACGGGTACCGTCAAGTGGTTCAACGACTCCAAGGGCTTTGGCTTCATCAAACCCGATGGCGGCGGTGAGGACCTCTTCGCGCATTTCTCCGAGATCCAGGGCTCCGGCTTCAAGACGCTCAAGGAAAACCAGAAGGTCGAGTTCGAGATCAAGGAAGGCCCCAAGGGCAAGCAGGCCGTCGCGATCAAGCCGATCGCCTGAGCTCGCCGGAATACCGGTTGAACTGGACGGCAGCCACTGGGCTGCCGTTTTTCATTTCGGCTTCCCCGCTTTCAATCCCATGCCCAAGCTCCGCGAAACGCCGCTGTCGATTCTCGACCTGGTGACGTATCCCGATGGCGGAAGCATTCCCGAGGCGTTCGCGGCCTCGCGCGAGCTCGCGCGGCACGCGGAGAAGCTCGGGTATCACCGCTACTGGATCGCGGAGCACCACAACCTCGAGGGCATCGCCAGCGCCGCGACCGTCGTGCTCATGGGCTACATCGCGGCGAACACCGCGGCGATTCGCGTGGGCTCCGGCGGCATCATGCTGCCGAACCACGCGCCCTTCATCGTCGCCGAGCAGATCGGCACGCTCGAATCGATCTACCCGGGGCGGATCGATCTCGGGCTCGGGCGCGCGCCGGGCACCGACCCGCTCACGATGCGTGCGCTGCGGCGCCATTCGACGGGCGCCGATTTCGACGCCAACGTCGCGGAGCTGGTCTCGTATTTCGCGCCGGCGAAACCGGGCCAGGCCGTGAAGGCGATTCCCGGTGCCGGGATCGACGTCCCGGTCTGGATCCTCGGCTCGAGCCTCTACAGCGCGCACCTCGCCGCGGCGATCGGCCGGCCGTACGCCTTCGCCTCGCACTTCGCGCCCGGCGATCTCATCGAAGCGCTCGCGATCTACCGCGCCGAGTTCCGTCCCTCCGCCGCGCTCGACAAGCCGCGCGTGATGGTGGGCGTGCCGGTGGTCGCCGCAGCGAGCGACGAGAGCGCGCAGTATCTCTCGACCACGATGATCCAGCGATCGCTCGGCATCCTCCGCGGCCAGCGCAGCGCCCTGCTGCCGCCGGTCGACGCCGTCCAATGCAGCCCCGCCGAACGCATGGCGCTCGCCGAGCGCATGGCGCTCTTCGTCGTCGGCGGACCCGATCGCGTCGCCAAGGGACTCCAGGAGATTCTCGAGGCGACCCAGGCCGACGAGCTGATCCTGGTCTCGGAAACCTACGCTCGCGCGGACCGGCTCGCCTCGCTAAGGATCATCGCCGAAGCGAAGGCGCATTAGGCGCTCGGCTCCCATCTCGGCGAGCGCGTTGATGCCGACGAGCGCCATGTCGCGATCGACTTCGGCGGCAAGAATGCCGATGGCGTGCCGCACGCCGGCCTCGCCGCCGATCGATGCGGCGTAATTGAACGGCCGGCCGACGAATACGAATTTCGCGCCGAGCGCGAGCGCCTTGAGGACGTGGGTGCCGCGGCGGATGCCGCTATCCATCATCACCGTCATGTCCGCGGCCTCGCCGGCGATCGCCGGCAGGACGCGGAGCGGCGAGACCGTGCCCTCGAGCTGGCGCCCGCCATGATTGGAGACGACGATCCCGTCGACGCCGCTCCCACGTGCGATGCGCGTGTCTTCTACGCTCATGATGCCCTTCACCACGAGGCGGCCTTTCCATTGGCGGCGAATCTGCCCGAGGTGGGTCCAGTTCAAATGATCACGCTTTGAGAAATCGCGCTCGACGTTGCGTGCGAGGATCGGCGCGCCGCGCTCCGCGAACGAATTCTCGAAATGCGGCATGCCGTGGCCGAGAAGCGTGCGCAGCGCCGTGCCCAGCAACCAGCGCGGATGCGAGATGCCATCCCACGCGAGGCCGAGGCTCGGCCGCAGCGGCAGCGTGAATCCGGCGCGCACATTGTTCTCGCGGCTGGGGAGCACGGCGACATCGACCGTCACCATGAGGGTGCCGAATCCCGCCTGCGCCACCCGATCGACGAGCGCCGCGATGCG
>WNFL01245031.1_pt1 | contig 11325 bp, 12 predicted proteins | sample 5400361 | NCBI WGS metagenome assembly WNFL01 (sample SAMN13153351, study PRJNA577476) | soil metagenome | isolation source: 40 cm soil on Douglas fir-dominated hillslope | place: USA:California | collected 2013-09-17
ATAAAATGCGAGAGTCGACTTTGCAGCGACTCTCTCGGCAGTCTCGAAAATGGAAATGTTTTGTTATTCTTCTATCTCATTCGGGTGCGGGGGATAGTTTGGCGATTGCCTGCGGAATTCATAATTCTCGATCACTGCTTGAATAATGGCTTTATGTTTCTCACTGGTGCGGTTGAACTCCAAACCTACATTGTAATAATCAGGGCTGATATCTTTGTGACACCAGGCAACCCGGACTAATACAGTCATGCTCGTATCGTGTGTATTCGGTAATTCTGGCAGTTCAATGGAGATGTTCAGGTTGGTATCTATATCGATTGGGTCATCGGTGATGACCATGGCGCCGAATTGATTAATATCCCCCAGGTACCCGACCAGCTTTCCACTGTGTAGATCATATACCTGTGAATACGACATCAAGTCTTTGCGCGGTTGTTTACGTCTCTCTTGCATTGCTGCCTCCGCAAATAAGTGTACTTGAATTGAAAGCTAAAATCAATTGCATACACGTCTTAAAATCTTCTACTGTATATCATATCTATGGTTAAATGGATGGTATGCGATGGATATATCTTTCCCCTCACCTTGACGATGCCGCGCTTTCAGCGGGCGGTTTGATCTACGAACAAACTCAAGCGGACTCAAGCGGGTATTCCGGTTGAGATCTGGACCTTCATGTGTGGCGACCCGCACCTTACTGAATATTCGCCCTTTACACAGATACTGCACACGATGTGGGGTTTTGCTGACGCCGAAGAGGCTATGCGAGAACGCCGTGTTGAGGATACAAATGCAGCAACGACCCTGGGCGCGAAAGCTGTCCACTTTGATTTTTTGGATTGTATCTACCGGCGCGATAAAAACGGCGAATGGTTGTATCAAGAAATCGCGATTCCCGCCCGTGAAGCGGATGCGGATCTGCCTGCTCAAATTGCGGCTGTCGTTACACCGCGCCTCCAGCCGGACGATGTGCTGGTTGCTCAACTAGCAGTCGGCTCACACATTGATCATGTCCTCGTGCGGCAAGCTGCAGAATTGCTAGGGCGGCCCCTGATCTATGATATCGATATGCCCTATTTCCTCTATAAATCCAATGAATTTGGCACAAAAGCGGCCGGGATGAAGGAATCCACTCGCAGGATAACCGAAGCAAGCCTCGAACGTTGGTTGGATGCGGTGGTAGCCTATAAGTCCCAGCTCCCGTCTTTGAACGAGGTCGTGAACACTCCTGAGCGAGCCCGGGCGTCCATTCGAGCGTATTGGGAGCAGTGGGGTGGAATCCGTTTATTGCAACTTGATTAGGTGGTTACAGTTCTCTTGTATTGCCTCACAAACCGTGATATATTATGCCCGTTTTTCGGGAAACAATTGTTCGACCCTCCCTTTGCATCTCTGGACAGAGATGCAAAATTCTTATAGTAGGAAAAAAATAAAATGACCAACAACTTTTTGACCAAAGAAGGTTATCAGAAGCTTCAGGATGAATTGGACTACCTGCGCACTGCCAAGCGTCAGGAAGTTGCCAATCGTTTGCACGAGGCCATGGAAGGCGGAGAATTGATCGAAAACGCCGAATATGAAGCTGCTAAAAATGAGCAGGCTTTTGTGGAGGGCCGCATTCAAGAACTGGACCTGTTGCTTGCGACTGCAAAGATCATCGAAGAAAACGGCAAAAAGAAAAGTGACACGGTGACCCTCGGCGCCAAGGTGACCATCAAGGAAGGTAACTTTGAAGCTGAGACCTTTATCATTGTCGGTGCGGCAGAAGCCAATCCGCGTGAGGGCAAGATCTCAAACGAGTCACCGATTGGTAAAGCCATCTTGAGTCATAAGGTGGGCGATACCATCAAAGTGGAGACGCCGGGCGGCACATATAATGTTAAAATCCTGAAAGTCGGCTAGACTCAGGAGCGAAAGAAACTGAATGCCCCGCGCGCCTGTGACGTGCGGGGTTTTGTTTTACCTGATATGCTTGAAAATATAAAGCGACGAAGAAAATACAACATATTCTTCGCGGCGAAAAAACTTAGGAAGAATCAATCATGGCAGAATACAACACACTTGAAAAAATTCGTTTACAAAAACTGGAAGAACTTCGTGCAGAAGGAATTGAAGTCTATCCTACGCGTGCGAAGCGCACACACTTGAGCACAGAAGCAATCGCTGAATTTGAAGCCAAGGAAAAAGAAGGCGTTGAAGTCAAAGCCACGCTTGCAGGTCGTCTGCGTGCTAGCCGCGCCATGGGCAAAGTTTCGTTTGCACATATTGAAGATGGTGCCGGCAAGATTCAATTGTTCCTGCGTGCGAATGAACTTGGCAAAGAACGCGTAGACTTATTCAACAAGATGTTTGACCTTGGCGATTTCATTCAAGCAGAAGGTGTGATGTTCCGCACCAAGTCTGGCGAAGTGACGCTTCACGTCCATGACTTTAGCCTGCTCGCCAAATCCGTGAGCCCACTCCCCGCTGCGAAAGATGAAACCCTCGAAGACGGGACCGTAGTCCGCCACGCCGCGTTGGAAGATCCTGAGATCCGCGCGCGCCAGCGTTATGCTGATTTGGCTGTGAATCCCGATGTTCGTGAAACGTTTCGGAAACGTGCTGGCATTATCAAAGCCTTGCGCGAATTTTTGGATGATAAAGGTTTCCTTGAAGTGGAAACTCCCATCTTACAACCGTTGTACGGTGGGGCGGCGGCACGTCCGTTCGTGACGCATCACAACGAACTTGAACAAGATATGTATCTTCGTATCTCGTTCGAGTTATATCTGAAGAGATTGTTGGTTGGTAATCTTGAAAAGGTCTACGAAATTGGACGCGACTTCCGCAACGAGGGTGTGTCGTTCAAACACAACCCGGAATTCACTCAACTGGAATTCTATTGGGCATATGCGGATTATTTGCAAGTGATGGAACTGACCGAGCAAATGGTTTCGTATACCGCGCAAAAAGTCCTCGGCACGATGAAGATCAAATACAAAGAAAACGATATTGACCTCACCCCGCCGTGGAAACGACTTGAAATGCGGGATGGCATTCTCGAAACTTCGGGCATTGACATTGCCGAACATAAAACCGCCGAAGACTTGTTCAAGGCAATCAAAGCAAAACACCCAAATAAGATGGCTGACCCCCACGCCACACGCGGCAAGCTGATTGACTTCCTGCTCAGCGAATTCCTCGAACCGACGCTGATCGAGCCGACGTTCTTGTATAACTATCCGCGCGATATTTCGCCGTTGGCGAAATCCATTCCCGGCGATGCGCTAACAGTGGAACGTTTTGAAGGTTATATGGCTGGTTTTGAGTTGTGCAATGCCTTCACTGAATTGAACGATCCGCTCGATCAGGAACAACGCTTCCTCGAAATGGGACGCGACTATGCTGCCGACGATGATGAGAATCAACCGCTTGATGAAGATTATCTGCGCGCCATGCGTTATGGCATGCCACCTAACGGCGGTTTCGGTATGGGTGTGGACCGCCTTGCCATGTTACTTCTCGATAAACATTCTATCCGTGAAGTGTTATTGTTCCCAGCGCTGCGGAATGAATAACACGTAAGGGCACGATATATCGTGCCCTTACATTTTTATATGAAAAAATATTCTCTCATTATTGGCGATATTCTCACCCTTCTCATTATCACTCTCATCGGCTTTGTCACTCATCGTCAAGGGAATCTTTCCTTTCTGCCGCGCTTCCTCGCTGCGTTCATTCCATTGACTGTCGCATGGTTCTTACTTGCTCCTTGGTTCGGACTTTTTCAACAAGAGATTATATCCAACCCCAAACAACTCTGGCGACCTGTGCTGGCAATGATCTTCGCCGCGCCGTTGGCAGGCGTGTTTCGAGGGCTGATCTTGCAGACCGATATTGTGCCGATCTTTATCATCGTGTTTGGTGCTACCTCCGCGTTTGGGGTAGTGCTATGGCGTGGAGTATTTATTCTTTTGAACCGCAAATAAATTGTATAACTTCACTTTTGCAGGGAACAAAAGACGTTTGATGTTCGTTGTAATACTTCGTAGTTAAACAAATTCCCAAAGTGATAAAATTACCCCAATGAACGAACAAGCCCTCATTACCGATGCTCAAGGCGGCAACCTCGATGCCTTCAATACGCTCGTCTTGCACTATCAAGATAGCGTGTTCAATACTGCCTTACGCATCCTTGGCGATGAAGATCAAGCCGCCGACGCATCACAAGAAGCATTTATCTCTGCGTTCAAAAGTATCACCTCTTTTCGCGGAGGCTCGTTCAAGGGCTGGTTAATGCGTACCGTGACCAACGCCTGTTACGACGAATTACGCCGCCAGAAGCGCCGTCCTACCACGCCGCTCGAACCCGACGCAGGTCGTGACGATGGCGAAGAAATGGACTCTCCACGCTGGCTCGCTGACCCCAACATGACCCCTGCCCAACAAGCCGAAGCTGATGAAGTGGAATACGCTATTCAGCACTGCCTCAATAATCTCCCGCTCGAATTTAAAACTGTGGTTGTCATGGCTGATATTCAAGGTATGGATTACGCCGAAGTTGCCATCGCTGTACATGTGCCATTGGGCACTATTAAGAGCCGTCTGGCGCGTGCTCGCTTAAGATTGCGTGAGTGTTTACAAAGCTTCGCGGAACTTTTACCCGCCTCCTATCGTCTTGAGGATGGAATAAAAGTATCATGAATCAACGCGATCTCGAACTTCTCTCAGCATATTTGGATGGGCAGCTTAATTCATCTGAATCTACGCGATTGGAATCCCGCCTCAACTCTGACCCGCAACTTGCCTCTGTTCTAACTGATCTGCGTGCCACCCGCAGTCTGCTCCGCAAACTGCCGGCGCGCCGGGCTCCTCGCAATTTCATACTCACCCGCAAAATGGTCGGACAAAACCCGCCATTACCGCGTGCATATCCCATCTTCCGTTTTGCGACTGCATTAGCCACCTTGTTGTTTATTTTTAGTTTTGGTTTGAATTCGGTCGGCCATCTGGCTGCTTCTCAGGCTCCTGTCTATGGTATGGGAGGGGGCGGTAGTAGTGCAGAGAGTGCCCAACCGTTTTCTGTTGCACCTGCAGCCACCGAAGCTCCAACAGAGCAAGCGCCTTCTGCTGCGCTGGCACCAGCCCCCACGCAAATCCTCACCCCTGAAATTACAAACGGAGCGGGCATTATCGATACCCCGTCCGCCAAGGCGGCAGATTCGGCAAATGGTATTAATCCGAATCAGCCTCTGGCCCAGGCAGAAGCGCGGAGTCCCGCGCCGCTAATACCCTCTGTTTGGCAAATAATCTTGGCGGTCATTGCAGTTGCCAGTGCAATATTGATGGTGTTGATACGGCAACTATCAGCCCGTCATTGGAAATAATTTTCTGAAATCGGACAGCTTGCTGTCCGATTTTTTATTTTGTGTCATAATCATGTCATGCCCAATCCTGATTACCAATATTGCCCCCGGTGTGCAACGCCGTTGGAACATAAAGAACTTTATGGAGCAGTGCGTGCGATCTGCCCGAATTGCAAATGGATTCACTTCGTAGACCCGAAAGTTGCTGCTGGTGTGCTTGTGATACAAGCGGAACGCGTCTTGCTCGTGCGGCGCGTCGGTGAGCCGTTTCGCGGCTTGTGGACTTTGCCAGCGGGCTTCGTCAATAGTGGGGAGGATCCAGCTGAAGCGGCCGTAAGAGAATGTTTGGAAGAGACAGGTTTGAGTGTGCGTGTGACGCAGGTGTACGATATCATCGCCGGTAAAGAACATCCTCGTGGCGCGGATTTTGTCATCGTCTATGAAGCTCAAGTCATCAATGGTGAAATGAAGGCAGAAGACGATGCAGATGCCGTTGAATGGTTCGACAAAAATAATTTGCCGCCGCTTGCTTTTCGCGCCACGCAAAAAGTGCTACAATCTTTTTATGCTTGACGTCCGTCCTTCGCCGATCGCTGGCACATGGTATGAGGGGAATGCAAAAACGCTGGCTCGCTCTATTGATGAATATTTGAATAACGTCCAACTACCTGAATTGGATGGGGAAGTAATCGGGGTTATCGCGCCACATGCGGGACATCGCTACTCAGGCGCGGTTGCAGGCTATGCCTTTGCAACGCTTCGTGCTCTAAGCCCAAAGCTGGTTACTGTGATCTCGCCTTTTCATAATCTGGCGCGTTATCCATTGATCACCACTGCTCACGATGCCTATTCCACGCCATTAGGAAATATCGAAGTTGATAAAGACACACTTGCTGAATTAAGATCTCATCTTGATATTCCAATCACACCGGTTGTTGCAGACAAGGAACATTCACTCGAAATTGAATTACCGTTTTTGCAACGCGCCTTGAAAGGCGACTTTAAACTTTTGCCCATCATGGTTCGCGCACAAGAAGTGGATGTGGCAAATAGCCTGGGATTCGCGCTGGCGAAAGTCCTCAAAGATAAAAATGCTCTATTGGTTGCGTCCACAGACCTTTCCCATTTTTACGATCAAGCCACTGCGAATATCCTGGATGCGGAAATGCTAAAACGGTTTGAATCGTTCGAGCCAGAATCCATTTTTGAAGCAGAGCAGACTGGCAAAGCCTTCGCGTGTGGATATGCTGCTGTTGCAGCAGTGTTATGGGCGGCGCATGAACTCGGCGCGAATAAAGTGCAGGTTTTGCATCATGCCACTTCCGGTGATGTGACCGGGGATTATTCGTCCGTGGTGGGGTACGGCGCGGCAGTGATACTCAGGTCACATAAATAAATAGAGAATCTGAATCAAAAAAGACGACTCGCAAAGAGTCGCCTTTTTATTCGCACTCAGATTATTTTTTACGCGCTTGTTCCTGTTTCCAATAAGCGTACAATAACCAGACTGCGATGACCGCAAGCGTGATTGCATACGCCATCCCCTGACGACCAGCGATCTCGGTGTTATTTAGTGGATAGCGTGATGAACCAAATAGCCAAACGCCCAGCCAACCTAAAATCAGGAGCGTGAGTGCGCGTACGCCCATTTTCACTTCTGCCCAATCTTTCATGAAGTACATCGTAATGGACCAAACCGCGCTACCCGCAAACCACGCGGACATGATGCGTGAGTCGAAGGCGTTAAGTTCCCAAGCCCAGCGTGTGTTGGCAAATTCCGGTGTGAAGAAAAAAAGCGCCCACATCGCTGTTCCAACGTAGAATATCGCCAACAAAGCGGACTTCAAAGGCATTTGCAGTTCACCTTCAGATAAATTGGCAGGGACAGGTGCATTCGCCTCCGCATCGCGCGGGTGCAGGAGGAAGACCGTGAGCGGCTCAAATGTATAAGCTAGCAGCCAAACATGGACGATCACCAAGCTGAAAATCCGTAAGCCATCGCTGACGCCGTCCAAGTGCCAGTTCATTTCGCTGATATGCCACCAGGTGCTGACAAATAAAACGTTGAGAAAGACGTAGTCGCCATACAGACTCCAGCGGACGGTGTACCAATATTTATCGCGCCACAAGTGATAGCCAAAATAACTGCGCAGGATGAAACCTGCACCGAGAAACATGGCGGTCAATTCAGGGACAACGGGCCACGCAAAATATTTTCCGTATTGGGGTGTGATGAGAAACCACAATACGAAGAACGCCGCTAGAAAACATTGGATAATGCCGATACGATCATATCCTTTGGGCTTGAGATACATGATTGACTCCTTTAAGCTGTTTGACTATCTTGGAAATACAAACACTGTTACCTCTCTAATGTTACGCTGTGAATATCTCAATCAGGCTGGTGGATAACTCCCAACTCGGCGGCAAGCTCATAATATCGTTGCGCCTCACTTAGATTGCCTACGAATTCGTACGAACGTCCCAAACTCAAATAAAGTGATGGATAGAAATCTTTGACTCGTTCATCGTTAACTGCATTGGCGTGCTCCAACGCCACTTGATTCCACCGTAGGGACTCTTCCGCCGAGTCCTGAAAGCGCGCGACATAATGCGCGGCGATGCAGGCATCGTAATTGTCTGTGCGTGCCTCCCAGGCTTGTTGATAATGGACAAGCGCATCTTCAATGCGATGCTCAAATTCTGCGCGTGTGCCAGCCATGCAGAGTTGGATGATAGGATTGTTGATGTCCATAATGATTAGGAAATGAATTGCAATTATTATAGCAACGTTTTGCTACAAAAGATTTTCACGATACAATCCAAGTAATGACCTCCTTCGTTCAAATCGTTGTAAACGTTCCTTCCGTGGCGGGGATATTTGATTATGCTGTACCCGAATCCCTCGCGGGGAAGATAGGCGTTGGGCATCTTGTTATTGTCCCGTTTGGGAAGCAGACTGCACAAGGCGTGGTTTTTCGTTTCATTGACCAGCCATCCGTGCAAGAGGTGAAAGAGATTCATGAACTCGTTGACCCTGAACCGGTGTTGACTCAGGCGCAGATCGCTTTGGCAGAGACGATGGCTGAGTCAACGCTTTCGCCGTTGGCGGCGGTGGTTGGATTATTTTTGCCGGTGGGATTAAGTCAGCAGGTGGATACGGTGTATGAAATTAGAGAGCAGAAAGTAGAAAGTAGGGGAGCAGTAAATTCAAAGACTATCAGCCCGCAGACTCAAAGACAGACGATTGAAGATCGCATATTGAGTTTGTTGAAGATGCGCGGTCCGTTACGTGGACGTCAGATCGATACGCACTTTGCCAGGGTGGAATGGCGCAGGACGGCGCAGTTCATGGTACGGAAGGGTGTGCTGTCATCACGGAGTATTCTTCCGCCACCGCGGGTGCGGTCAAAGTTTATTCGTGTCGCGCAACTCGCAGTCCCGCCGGAGGAAGCGGAAAGTGAAATGCTGAATCTCGGGACGAAGCAAACACTCGCGCGCAGACAATCCGCGTTGCGGTTTTTGATCCAGCAGCGCGATGCGATCAATCTTTCGTGGGTCTATGCCCAAAGCGGATGTAATCTCGCCGACTTGCAGGAACTCGAAGAGCGCGGCTTGATCCGTTTGTTTGAGAGCGAGATATTTCGAGATCCATTGCAGAGGGTAGAGAGTAGAGGCGTAGCTAGTAGTCAGAAGCTTGAACTTACTCCCGAGCAATCTTTTGCCCTGAAAGAAATCAACAAAGCCATCAGTTCAATCGACACTCGACACCCGTTCCTGCTTCAAGGTGTAACAGGTTCGGGTAAAACAGAAATTTATTTACGCGCCGCAGAGGTTGTTGTCAAACGTGGTAAGCAGGCGCTGATTCTTGTGCCTGAGATTGCGCTGACACCGCAAACCGTGCGACGTTTTTTGAGTCGCTTTCCCGGGCAGGTGGGTATTGTCCATTCGAAACTTTCGGAGGGGGAGCGTTACGATACCTGGCGGCGTGCGCGTTCGGGCAAACTCAAAGTCATCATCGGTGCGCGCAGTGCGTTATTTGTGCCGCTGCCTAACATCGGTCTTATCGTTGCGGATGAATGTCACGATGCGTCGTTTCATCAAGCCGAGCCGCCGTTCTATAATGCGGTCAACGCGGCACAGGCATATGCGCGTTTGTGCGGCGCGGTATGTGTGTTGGGTTCTGCGACGCCGACCATTGAACAACGTTATCAAGCCGATACAAAACAAATCCGACAATTGGATTTACCCAAACGCATCGTCCAAGCGGAAATGCCACCCGTCCATATTGTGGATATGCGGGATGAATTGAAAGCGGGTCAACGCGGGATCTTTAGCCGGCTCCTGCTTAAGGAGCTTGAGTCCACGCTGAAGCGGGGCGAGCAAGCCATCCTCTTCCTGAATCGACGCGGCACAGCAACTTATATTTTCTGCCGTGATTGCGGCCATGTGTTGAAGTGTCCCAACTGCGAAACGCCCCTCACTCTGCACACTGAAAATAAAGAACGCTTGCTTTGTCATCACTGCGGATATGAACGTGGCAAGCCAAAAAATTGTCCGCAATGCGGCGGCAAGCAGATTCGTGAATATGGTCTAGGTAGTGAAAAAGTAGAAGAAGAGATTAACACACTATTCCCGAAAGCGCGTACCTTGCGTTGGGATTGGGATACGACACGTCAAAAAGACGCGCATGAAATGATCCTGACCCATTTCGCTAATCATCAAGCCGACGTGCTGATCGGTACGCAAATGCTCGCTAAAGGACTCGATCTTCCGTTGGTTACTTTAGTTGGAATCGTTTTAGCAGATGTGGGTTTGAGTTTACCTGATCCATTTGCAGGTGAACGTGTCTTTCAAGTGTTAACTCAAGTCGCCGGGCGCGCGGGGCGTAGTGAACGCGGCGGGAAAGTGGTCTTGCAATCCTTCGACCCTGCGCAGCCCGTGATTCAATTTGCGGCACAGCATGATGTCAATGGTTTTTATCAATACGAATTGGAACAACGCAAACGGTTGGGCTATCCGCCGTTCACGCGTCTGCTAAGGGTCGAATATCGAGATCAAGATCAAGTCTCGGCTGAGAAAGAAGCGAAGCATGTCGCGGAGAAAATATCCGCAAACAGTAAACAGTCTTCAGCGTTGATCGGTCCGGTCCCGTGTTTTTTTGCAAAGGTGAATGGCGAGTATCGCTGGCAGATTATTTTGCGCGGAGCCCGTCCTCAGGAATTGCTGCGAGGTGTAAAATTGGATGGCTGGCGGGTTGAAGTGGATCCGGTAAGTTTGCTATAATCAATCAAATGTTCCGGTGGTCGAGTAGTCACGCGTGCTGTTTGCGGGACGTATCAAGACCACCATGGAAGCAAAACTATTACAGTTATTTATTGGTCTCGATACTTTCGTAGGAGAATAAGCTATGCAATCCTTTTCACGTGGTTGGTCATTTTTACAGCAAGCCTGGCAAATGGCGTTCAAGGATAAAGACCTGCTCAAGCCGTCCATTTATGCGTTGATTGCTGGAGCGATTGTTACTGTGATTGGGATCGTTCCAATCATTATCGTAGTACTCCTGTTTGATACTTCCGGTTTGATCGGGCGCGCATTGCTCTTTATCTTTGGAGCGATTCTGGTCTTTGCCCATTTTGTGGTTTCGTATGTCTTCTCAGGCATGACCGTTTATTTGATCTATCAATATCTCACTGAAGGCGATGGCAAGATGAGCACGGCGTGGTCGATTGTGCGCCGTGATTTTTTTGATCTGGTCACGCTTGCGGCGGCATCCACCGCTGTCAGTTTGTTGAGAAGTGCGGCACAAAGGAATAGAGGTCGGCGTGGCGGGATTGGAACTATCGGTGCAAGCGTACTCAGTGCCGCGGCAGGCTTCCTGGAAGTGCTGTGGACTGAAGGGGCGTTCCTCATCCTGCCTGCAATGGTGATCGAAGACCTGAATCTTATGGATGGCGGCAAGCGTGTTGCGCAGATCGTC
>WNFL01298244.1_pt1 | contig 11325 bp, 6 predicted proteins | sample 5400361 | NCBI WGS metagenome assembly WNFL01 (sample SAMN13153351, study PRJNA577476) | soil metagenome | isolation source: 40 cm soil on Douglas fir-dominated hillslope | place: USA:California | collected 2013-09-17
GAGCTCCGCGGCAACCGATTGGCCGCAGATCGTCGGGCTTTACGACGTCCTGCTCCGCGCCGACCAGTCAGCGGTGATCGAGTTGAACCGTGCTGCTGCAGTCGCGATGCGCGACGGCCCGGAGCACGGGCTCGCGCTCATCGATGCGATTCTCGCGCGTGGCGAGCTCGAGGAGTATCACCTCGCCCACGCCGCCCGGGCGGATCTGTTGCGGCGGCTGGGTCGAAAGGCGGAGGCGCGACTCGCGTACGAGCGCGCATTGGTGCTGACCGTCGAGGAGCCCGAGCGGCGCCTAATCCAGCGGCGGCTCAGGCAGCTGTAGAATCACGGCGCGATGCGCCGAAACCGTTCCGTCCGATTGAGCTCCGGCCCCGGCCCCCGCGGCACCCAGCCCCGGACTTGCCGAGTCACGACCATCGTTCCATCTGATTCTATTTTTCCGCGCAGGACGATCAAGGCAGCGAGTCCCTGAAAGAACGGTAGCCCCCACTCTAGCGTACCTTCGGACGTCACCTGGATCACGGGATCGTCGCCCGCGAACCAGTCGATGCCGCGCTGTTGGACGCGGTCGTGAACGATGATCGTGTCTCCCGAAACGCGGATTACGACGTCGTGCGTGTCCGGCTGCGCGACGGTGACCCAATGGCCGACGAATGCCGCCGCCTGTTGGGCCGTGGGCCGCTGGGCCGGAAATTCGAGCGGGATGAAGCTCGCCGGCCGCGGGGTCACACGCTCGCGGGTGAGGCGCTCACGAAATTGCCGCGATTCAGGGGAGGGGCCGACGCTTTGCTCCCAGCGCGCCAGCACACGCGCGGCATCGTCGAAGAGCCGGCTGTCGAGTGACATCCGTGTGACCGTCGCGAACGCGTCCGGCGGAATCGGCACGGCATAGCCCACGCGCGCCGAAAGCGAATCGTAGCGGTCGAGCATCGCGATGGGATGCGTGCCGGGCCGCCACTCCTCGGGCTTGAAGTCCGCGAACATCACGCGCAGCGCCTTGGTCATTCCGGTAAGCGCCATGCTCGAGTGCGTTTCGCCACTGGCGGTGAGCTCACGGATCATGGGCTGCGTGCTGCCCCACTGCGTCGTATCGAGGCCCCACGACTCCACATTCACCATCATGACGCGGGTGTGCCGCGCACGCGGCTCGCGCAACACGACTTTCGCCTGGTCGACCTCGTGGCCGCGATTCCACCAGAGCGAGGGCTCCATCAGGATGTACCCGGTGAACAGCTCGGGGCGGTGGCCGAGCGCGTATGCCGCGAGGAGACCGCCGAGCGAGTGGCCGACGAGCACGCGCAGCGGTGCGGTGCGATAGCGCCGGTCGATGTAGGGGAGCAGCTCGTCGCCGATGAAGCTCAAGAAGGATTCCGCGCCGCCCGCTTCCGAGATCTCGGGCGGCAGCGGAAAGTCTGGAAGGAGGGGCGGAGTCATGTCGCGGCCGCGATCCGTATTGCGCACGCCGACCACGATCAGCTCGGGGACCTGTGCGGTCCCGGCGTAGAACTGCGCGCTGGCCGCCGCAATCTGGTGTTCGTAATCGCCATCCAGGACCACGAGCACCGGATAGCGGCGTGTCGTATCGTCGCCGTAACTCTGCGGCAGCGAGACGTCGATCACGCGTGTCTCGCCGAGCGTGCGCGACGCAATGCGATAGGTGCGACCGATTTCCAGAGGAGTGCCGGCGTCTGCCTGCACCAGGGCCAGGACGACGAGCAGCGTATTCATGCCCTGTAGATGCCACCGCAACGCGAAACGACGCCAGCAGCCAGGGTTAGAGGTTCGTCAGGTCTAGTCGTACCAGTTCTTGTCCCAGGCATGGGCCCCGAGCTTCGACAGCATTCCCGCCATCGCGTTCTGACGCACGTGGGCCGGGCGCCGCATGCCGGGGATCACGGTCGACACTTCGGGTGACGACAGGCAGAACCGCAGCGCCAGCTCGGGCAGCGTCTCCACCTGATCGTCCAGCACCTGGGCCAGTGCCTTCCCTCTCCGCTCCGCCTCGACCTTGCGATCGCCGGCAAAATATCCCGCCCGCCAATCGCCCGCGGGAAACACCGTACTCGCGGTGATTTGACCGGTGAGCGCGCCCTCGTCGAACGGCACGCGTACGATGATGCCGAGCGGCTTCCGCTTCGCGAGCGCGAACAGCGCCTTTTCCGGCGAGCGATCGTAGATGTTGTAGATCACCTGGGCCGTTTCGAACAGCGGATCCGACAGCACCTTCAGCGCCGTTTCGGGCGCGTGATCGTTGATCGAGATCCCCCAGTGCAGGACCTTGCCTTCCTGCTTCAATCGCACGATCTGCTGGTAGGACGCCTCCCAGTCGCGGTCTTCGAGCCATACGTCGTTCCACACGTGCAGCTGCTGCACGTGCAGCGCGTCGACGCGGAGATTCTTGAGCGACTCCTCGGTGCTCTTCGCGATGTACTTGGCCGGAAAAACCTCGTCGAGCTTGTAGCTGGCTTTGCCGGGCCATTGGCGATTCTGGGGCGGGATTTTCGTCGCCACCACGACGCGATTGGCGCGGATGTCGTCCTTCAGCGTCTCACCGATGACGCGCTCGCTGTGGCCGCCGCCATATGCCAGGGCGGTGTCGAAGAGGGTGATGCCCTGCTCGACGGCCTCGCGCAGGGCCTTGCGGCCTTCGGCGTCGTCCACGCCGCGCCACATCTCGCCGCCAATGCCCCAGCCGCCGAAGCCAATTTCGCTCACGCGGTAACCGGTATTGCCGAGCGGTCGAGTCTTCATTGCCGTGCCTCCCCAAGTCCGGCGGTGCCCAAAACGTCACGGAGCGGCGTCCGCCGCAATTCGGCGGCAAACGCCGGAACAGCTTTCGTCATCAGATCGGCGAACCGCGTCGAGGCATCGGCCAGCCGCTGAGCCAGCACGTCGTGTACCGCGAGCTGCTGCGCGGTCGGCGCGAAGTCCGCGCCGTTCTCCGCCAGGTCCGACTGCAGCGCCGCGAGCCGGCCGTACAGCTGCATCGGATTCCGGAACGCATCCTCGCGCGCGCCGGTCAGGTTGACGTCGAACATCACGCCTTCCACGCGGATGATGCGGCGCTCGAGCGTGTCGGCAAGACCGGCGATGCGTTTGGCCGCGGAGTCGGTCACGAGCGCGGAGTCGCGGAGCTGCGCCGCCAGATCGCGTACCTGTTTGCGCACCCACTCGAGCCGGTTGATCATGCGCGCCAGGCTGTCCTGCTCGCCACGGATCGTCCGGGCGAGCTTCGCCTGCGCCTGCACATCCGCGGCGGTGCCCGTCGTGTTGGGATCCTTGAGAACCGTGAGCGACTGCGTCGCGGTCACGGGGGTCGTGTTTGAATCAGCCAGCACGAGCTGCACAGTGTACGTCCCCGGCAGCGCGAGCGGCCCGCGCAACGAGAGATCGAGGTCCCAGGTAACGAGCGGCCGCGTTCCGTCCGCGCCGACCCGCACAAATGTCCGGCCCGGTGGCGGCGTGCGGAGCTTGGGTGTGGCCGGCGAGCTGTAGCGCAGGTCCCAGCAGAGGCGATTCAATCCCGGCTTGCGCGCGCCCTCGAGCACGCGCACGGTGTCGCCCTGCGCGTCGAGAATCACGATCCGCGCGGGCTTCTTGCTCCTCGTGCTGTCACCGGCGCTCGGGCCTGGGGGTTGGGGGCTGGGGCATGTGGTGCCCGGTGCAGTGGTTGAGCCCGTCGTGGTATCCGCCAGCGCAGGTGAGACATAGTAGGTCAGCGGCACGCCGGCCGGCCCGTTCTCCGCCTGGACCGCGCTGTTCGGGGCGCTGGTCACGCCTTGCCGGTCGCGGAAGCGGTAGGCGGGCGGCGGGACGAACAGCGTCGCGTTGCTCGCGAGCACCCGCCCGTCGAGCTGCTCGAGCGGCGAGATGTCGTCCAGGATGTAGAACCCGCGGCCATAGGTCGACACGACGAGATCGTGGAAGCGCGGCTGCACGTCGACCCACGAGACGGGCGCGTGCGGAAGGTTGGTCTGGAGCGGCAGCCAGCTGGCGCCGTCGTCCAGCGTCACGTACAACCCGTTGTCGGTCCCAGCGAACAGCATGCCGCGCCGCACCGGGTCCTCGCGCACGACATGCACGAACGAGAGCGGCGAGCGCGGGAACGTCGCCGAGATCAGCTTCCAGGTCTTGCCGTAGTCGGTCGTCTTATAGATGTAGGGATCGAGGTCGTCGAGCTCGTGCAGGTCGGCCGCGAAGTAGGCCGTGCCGGCGTCGAAATGCGACGGCTCGATGTTCACGATCTTCGCCCACATCGAGAACTTGGGAATATTCGCCGCCACGTTGGTCCAATGCGCGCCGCCGTCCTGCGACAGGTGCAGGAGACCGTCATTGGACCCCGCCCACAGCACACCCGCCTTCACGGGCGACTCGGCAAGCGCGAACAGCGTCGCGCCGTCGAACGTCATGAGGTTGTCGGTCGACACGCCGCCCGAGCTCTGTTGATGGGTCGTGTCGTTGCGCGTGAGGTCGGGGCTGATCACCTGCCAACTCGACCCGCCGTCCTTGGTCACGTGCACCACCTGACTGCCGACGTAGACCTTGGTGTGATCGTGCGGCGAGATGGCGATCGGAAACGTCCAGTTCCAACGGTACTTGAGGTCCGCCGGCCGCCAGCCGTAGGCCGCCTCCGGCCAGACGCGGACGTTGCGCGCGTTGTCGGTCCGGACGTCGTACACCTCGAGCCCGCCGTCGTAGCAGCCCGACCAGACGGTCGCGTTGTCCACTGTGTCCGGGATGGCAAAGCCGCTCTCGCAGCCACCGACGTGCCCCCACTGGCCCTCGCTGATCCCGCCGCTGAGGCTCCGGCTGGGCATGCGATACGACGAGCCGTCCTGGCGGTTGCCGTAGAGGTTGTACGGCACGCGCGTGTCGGTGCTCACGTGGTACATCTGCGCGATGGGAAGCACGATCCGCATCCAGGCCTTGCCGCCGGTGACCGTCATGCTGGCCCCGCCGTCGTGCGCGATCATCATGCGGTCCGGATTCAGCGGATCGATCCAGACGTCGTGGTTGTCGCCGCCCGCAGCGAACGACACGCGACTGAGCGACTGGCCGCCGTCGCGCGACACGCTGAACCGCACCGAGACGAAGTAGAGCCGGTCTTCGTCATCCGGCGCGACGGTGAAGCGCACGTAGTAGGGCGCGCGCTCGGCCATGTCGTGGTTGCGGGAGACCACGCGCCAGGTGTTGCCGCGGTCGTCGCTGCGGTAGAGCGTCGGGTCGCGGTCCTCGAGCAGTGCGTACACGACGTTCGGGTTCGACTGCGCGACGGCCAACGCGATCTTGCCGACGACGTGTTTGGCATCGGGGAGCCCGTGGCTCACGAGGCGCTTCCACGTGACGCCGCCGTCGCGCGAGGCCCACAGCCCACTCCCAGGGCCCCCGCTTTGCAAGTGCCACGTCTTCACCTCGAACTGCCACATCCCGGCGAAGAGCGTGTTGGGGTCGCCGGGATCGATGGCCAAGTCCGAGCACCCGGTGTTCGGATCCACGAACAGCACGCGGGCCCACGTCTTGCCGCCGTCGGCAGTGCGGTACACGCCGCGCTGCTGCGCGGGACCGTACGCGCGGCCCAGCGCACATACGAGCACCACGTCGGGGTTCGCCGGATGGATGACGATGCGGGCGATGCGCCCAGTCGAATCAAGGCCCATGTGCTGCCAGCTCCGCCCGGCGTCGGTGGACCGGTACACACCGTTACCGAGGGCCGTCATCGACCTGATGAAGAACGTTTCACCCGTTCCTGCCCACAACACATTGTGTGCGGAGGGCGCGATGGCGAGCGCGCCAATCGCCTGGGCCGGCTGGCTGTCGAACACCGCGCGCCAGTGCACGCCCCCGTCCTCGGTCTTCCAGATTCCGCCCGACGCGGCGCCGATGTAGGCCACGAGCGGATTCCCCGGCTCGCCGACGGCGGCGATGGCGCGATTCCCTTCCGGGCCCACGAAGCGGAAGTGCAGGCGGGTCCACAGCGTCGTGTCCACCTGCTGCGCGGCGGTGGCGCGAATGGAGGAGGCAGCAACCAAAAGCGCGACAAGAACCCTCATGGATGACCGTTCCTTTATCTGAGCTGAATAGGCAGGGCAGAAGGTGTGAGTCCGTCCCCTTCCGCAGTTAGTGTGACGGTTCCCTGTCGTCTGCCGGCGCGGATGATGACGAGCGCCTTGCCGTTGAAGAGCCGCACCTGGTGCGCCTGAAATGATGCGTGGCTGATCTGGTCACCATTGTCCACGCCCACGATCCGCGCCGGGCCACTGATCCGGAACCGGATGAGCGGTTCCGCGGTGGGCACCTCGACGCGCGCGCGATCTTCGACCGTCACTGTCACGAAGCTCAAGTCCTCGCCATCGCCGCGGATGCGCGGCCGGTCGGGCGTGAGTACCACGCGCGCCGGCGTGCCGGCCGTCTTCACCTCCGCCGTTGCCCAGACGCGGCCACTGTTGCGCGCAACGCCGCGCAGCGTGCCGGGCGCGTACGCGACGCGCCACATCACATGACTCACCAGCTCGGGCTTGCGCCTGGTGCCGAGCGATGTGCCGTTCAGGAACAACTCGACCTCGTCGGCATTGGTGTAGGCCCACACATCGATCGAATCGCCCGGCGTCCAGTTCCAATGCGGGAGCAGATGGAGCATCGGCTGCTCGGTCCACGCACTCTGGTATAAGTAGAAGGGATCCTTGGGAAACCCCGCCAGATCGACCACGCCGAAGTACGAGCTGCGCGCCGGCCATTCGTAGGGCGTGGGTTCGCCCAGGTAGTCGATGCCCTGCCAGACGAAGATCCCCGAGAGGAACGGATAGCGCTCGAACAGTCGCAGCGACTCCTCGTGCGTCGAGCCCCAGAACGCCTTGCGATCGTCGTAGGAGGAGAGCCGGTAATCTTTGTTGGGCTGCGGGCCGTGATTCTTCACGTACGGCGTCTCGTAGCTGGCGACGCTGTCGGTCGGCTGCTCGTAGACGCCGCGGCTGTTGAGCGCCGACATCGCCTCGGTGATGAGGAACTTCGCACCCGGGTATTGCGCCGGAAAATCGGCCCACACCTCGTGGTGATAATTGTGACCCAGGAGATCGAGCGCGCCGGCGTGAAACACGGGGTTCTGCGGACTGCCGTTATTGGCGGCTTGCGTGATCGGCCGAGTCGGATCGAGCGCTCGCACGATTCCGGCAAGCTCGCGCGCGATGGGCGCGGCAGTCGAGTCGCCGTTGTTCCACTGCTCCATCACTTCGTTGCCGATGCTCCACATGAACACGCTGGGATGATTGCGGTCGCGCCGCACCATGTCCGAGAGGTCGCGCACGTGCCAGGCGTCCCAGTCGAGATGATAGTCGTAGGGCGTCTTCTGTTTCTTCCACATGTCGAACGCTTCGTCGAGGACGATGAAGCCCATGCGGTCGGTCAAGTCGAGCAGCTCGGGCGCCGGCGGGTTGTGCGACGTGCGGATCGCGTTGACGCCCATCGCCCGCATGATCTCGAGCTGCCGTTCGATCGCGCGGGTGTTCACGGCCGCGCCCAAGGCGCCAAGGTCGTGATGCAGGCACACGCCGCGAATCTTCACGGGACGCCCGTTCAGGAAGAATCCTGAATCGGCCCGGAAGACGAACGATCGCACGCCGAACGGCGTGGTGTAGGTGTCGCACACTCGGTTCCCGCACCGCACCCGCGACACGGCGCGATAGAGATACGGCCGCTCGACCGACCAGAGGACCGGGCGCGGGATCGTCAGATCTTGCGCCAGCTCGGCGACCGAGTCGCCGGCAATCCGGCCCATGGTCGATACGGCCGCGACCTCCCTGCCGGCGGAATCGTACACGACCGTGCTGAGCACGATCCGCTGCTCGCCGTGCCGCTCGTTGCCGAGAGTCGTCCGAATCGTGACCTGGCTGGAATCGGGGCTCACGACCGGCGTCGTGATGTACGTCCCCCACTCGGCGACGTGCAGCGGATCCGTCGTGACCAGGCGCACGTGGCGGTAAATGCCGGATCCCGAGTACCACCGCGAGTTCGGCTGCTGGGAGTTGTCCACGCGTACCGCAATCACATTGCGCACGCGGTAACGCAGCTGCGGCGTCAGCTCGTAGCGGAACGAGCTGTAGCCGTACGGCCGCTTGCCGAGGGACTGCCCGTTGATCCACACCTCGCTGTTGCGGTACACGCCGTCGAATTCGACGAACATGACCTTGCCGCTGTCGGCCGCCGGTACGGCGAACGTCTTGCGATACCAGCCCACGCCACCGGGCAGCGCGCCGCCCCCCACGCCGGCAGGATTCTGCTCGCTGAACTCGCCTTCGATGCTCCAGTCGTGGGGCAGGTCCAGCGAACGCCAGGCGGCGTCGTCAAATGCGATGTCCTGGGCCCCAGGGGCATCGCCGAGATGAAAGCGCCATCTGGAATCGAACTTTTCGGTCTTGCGTTGCGCGGCGAGCGAACCCGCGACGATCACCAAGACGAAGAGACTGATCCCGCATCTCCGCATCATCGCCATTCCTCAGCCGCGGAAGTAGAGATAGGCTGTGAGAATCAGGACAAGCACGACAGCGGAGGCGACGACCTCGCGAGCGCTCCAGCTGGCACGAGAGCTGGCGCGATCCTCGACCGTAACGGTCCCGTACGTCAGACCGACGAGCTGCTCGGGTCGTGGCGGCGCCGTCGCGTAGCTCACCACCACCATGACGATGACCGACACGATGAAAATGAAGAGGCTGTAATACTGGAAGTAGAGATTGTTGACGATCCAGAGGAACGAGCCGGAGGTGTAGCCATCAGCAAAACCCGCCAGATGCAGGCTCACGGGTGTATCCACCGCCAGGCGGAACACGCCGAGCACGAATCCCACGAGCAGCGCGGCGAGGCACCCTTTCGAGTTCAGGCGCCGGTTGAAAATGCCGAACACGAATACCGTGAAGATCGGCGGCGCGAGATACCCTTGCACGCCCTGGAGATAGTCATACAGCCCGCGCGCACCCTGAATCACCGGAATCCACAACAGACTGATCACGACCATCGCCACGGTGGCGACTCGACCCACCCACACGAGCTGGTGTTGTGACGCGTTGGGCCTGAACTTCGTGTAGAGATCCATGGTGAACAGCGTCGAAGACGCGTTGAAGGCACCGGCCATGGAGCTCATCAGCGCGGCAAGCAAGCCCGCCACGACAATTCCCCGGAGCCCCGCCGGCAGAAGATCCTTCACCATCAGCGGAAAGGCTGCCTGCGCCGCCTGGGGGATCGCGTTCCCCTGAGCGTCCACCATCACGCTGAGCCCTGGCACGCGCCCGGTCTTGGCGAGGGCGAGGGCAATCAGGCCCGGAATGATGAAGAGAAAGACCGGTGACAGTTTCAGGTACGCGGCGAAGATGCTGCCGCGCCGCGCCGTGCGCTCATCCTTCGCCCCCAGCGCCCGCTGCACGATGTACTGATCGGTGCACCAGTACCACAGGCCGATGATGGGCGCACAGAACAGCATGCCGAGCCAGGGATAATTGCCGTTGAAATACCACGCGATGCGGCCGGTCTCTTTCACCGGCGCCCACGTGCCCTCCATCCCCGCCGGCACGAGCGGTTTCCACAGATTGAAGAGGTCGGGGTCCAGCACGTGGCGCAGCTCGTGCCAGCCGCCGAGCTTCGCGAGCCCGAACAGCGTGAGCAATCCCGATCCGATGACCAGGACGAACGTCTGGACCGCATCCGTGTACGCCACGGCCCGCATTCCGCCGAGCACCGTATAGAGGCCGGTGAGGAGCAGTACGGCGACCGATCCGATCCAGAAGCTGTTGAACGTGGCGCCGCCCAGGCGGAGCGAGACCTCGGGCAACAGCGTCGCGAACACGACGCCGCCGGCGAAGATCGAGACCGCGAACTTCGTGAACACGTGCGCCACGAGCGTGATGACGGAGAGCACCCAGCGCGCGGTGGGTGAGAAGCGCCGGCCGAGAAACTCGGGCATGGTGTAGACCAGCGCGCGGGAATAGAACGGGACGAACAGCCATCCGAGCACGAGCAGGCACCAGGCATGCAGCTCGTAATGCGCGAGCGCGACGCCGCTCGTCGCGCCGGCGCCCGCCAGGCCGACGACATGCTCTGAGCCGATGTTGGACGCGAAGATGGAGGCGCCGACCAGGAACCAGCCGAGATTGCGGCCGGCGAGGAAGTAGTCATCCGCCGTGTCTCGATTGCGCCGGGCAACCCACCAGGCGATGCCGAGCAGCATGGCGAAATACAAGCCGATGATGAACCAATCGAGGCCGGCCATTGCGCACCGAGACTACACGTCACCGATTACCTGTCAAGAAAGGCCATCAGGAGGTACCCCATGACGCTGTCTCGCCGTAACGCTCTGAAGCTCGGTCTCGGCGCCGGGGCGTCGGCGCTTCTCCCAGTGTCGGCGCTCTCCGAAACGACATCGGCTGCCTCGAGCCCGTCGGGCGACCCGGGGGGGGGCACGGTCCGCGCTCGGCCGCTCCCCCTGTCGGCGGTACGGCTCACGGGCGGGCCACTGAAGCACGCGCAGGAGCTGATGGCGGCCTACCTCCTGCGACTCGATCCCGACCGGATGCTCGCCTACTATCGCGAACGCGCGGGACTCCCGCGCAAAGCGGAACCGTACGACGGCTGGGACGGCGGGGGCCGCAATCTCACCGGCCACATCGCGGGCCATCACCTCTCGGCCGTGAGTCTCATGTTCGCGGCCACTGGCGACGCGCGCTTCAAGGCCAGAGCCGACTACCTCGTGCGCGAGTTGAAGGAGGTCCAGGACAAGCACGGCGACGGCTACCTGAGTGCGCTCGCGGGCGGGCGCGAGGCGTTCGGGCGGCTCGCGAACGGCGAGATCCGCTCGGCGGCGTTCGACCTCAACGGCCTGTGGTCGCCCTGGTACACGCTCCACAAAACGTACGCGGGCCTGCGGGACGCCTACCGCCACACCGGCAACCGCATGGCCCTCGAAGTGGAAACGAAGTTCGCGACGTGGGCGGAGGGAATTCTGTCGCGGCTCAGCGACGAGCAGGTCCAGCACATGATGAACACCGAGTTCGGCGGGATGAACGAGGTGATCGTGGACCTCTATGGCGACACGGGGGACGAGCGCTGGCTCAAGTTGTCGTACGCGTTCGAGCACCGCGCGTTCGTCATGCCGCTCGAGCGCCATCAGGACGATCTCGCGGGCAAGCATGGCAACACCCAAGTACCCAAGCTCATCGGCTCCGCCGAGCGCTACCGCTACACCGGTCAGCCCGCCGATCTCCTCGCGGCCGCGTTCTTCTGGGATCGCGTGACCCAGCACCACAGCTTCTCGAGCGGGGGCCACGGCACCGACGAGTATTTCGG
>WNFL01290354.1_pt1 | contig 11323 bp, 12 predicted proteins | sample 5400361 | NCBI WGS metagenome assembly WNFL01 (sample SAMN13153351, study PRJNA577476) | soil metagenome | isolation source: 40 cm soil on Douglas fir-dominated hillslope | place: USA:California | collected 2013-09-17
AAGCGCTTATTCTGTACGTCGTCTTCGTCACAATTGGAGGCTTGCTTTCCGTTGCTATCGGCTACTTGGTCGAGCCGAAGGTGTCGATGACCGCGAGCCTGATTGTGTTCCTTACTCTGTTTTTCGCCAACTTCGTCGCCTCTTGGATTGCCGTCGTCCTTGTAATGGGTCGGTCGCTCAAAGATGTGCAAGGTCAACAGGCGCAGTTGGATATTGAGGAGCGGGACGGGCGCCGGCTGGGGGGATGCCGTGGGCATGTTGAATGACTATCTCCACAGCGGAAAACGGTGGTCGGAGATGGATATCGCCGATCTAAAACGTCTTACCGACGTGGGCGTCCCGAGGAGACGGGGATTAAGATAGTGGCGCTCCGCTCCGATCTCGACTCCGGAGCAGCGGACGGAAGCGCTACGGATCGGGCGCATCGGATTCGCCAGCGCAGGAGCGAAGCGCAAGCCGAAGCAAGCCAAGCCGCGCAGTGGCCTCGCTAGGCGGGGCCATAGGCTACCGGCCTCCGAAATCACCCATGGCTGTTGGCCTCTCGTGATCGAGCGATGATCACAGGCGCAGGTCAGTCGTCAATCGCCCTCCGGTCGGCGTCCGTGATGCTGACGCGCTCGACCTTGATCGTCGAGCCGCCCGCTCTCACGGTCTCACTCACCACCTTTGCGAGCCCCGCTAGCACAAGCATTGCCAGCATGTCGCGAGAGAAGCCATGGCCGAGCACAAGCACTTCCTCGGTGGCGCCGCGCGGACTGCTGGCGAGCAATTGAAGTACCTGGCGCCACTCCGGACTGAGGTGACTTTTTCGCGGCAACGGCGACTGTAAGGCACTCATCGGATATCCCTCCGAAGAGACGCCGCATCGCTGCCAGCGATGATCCCGTTTTCACGAATTGTCCAGGGATGGTTCGGGATTTTGCGCCTCGTTGCGTGAGCGTCCGCACATAGCGCCGCAGTACGAAAGAATGAGGCGCAGCCGACGTAAATCGTCGATTGCGCCTCGGCCAACCGCGCGCGGGGGAGGGGGATGGCGGCCGGTCGCTATCATAATTCGCAGATTGCAAAGCCGTTCCCGAAAGTCTCAGGTCCAAGCACATCCGGGCTCGCCCTGGCTCGCGGCCGGCTCACTCTCGCCAGAAATCCTTGAACCTGTTTGGGGCCAGGGCCGTATAGACCGCCGTGCTCGTGATCGAGCGATGCCCCAACCATCCCTGAATCGCCCGAGTGTCGTGCCCCTTGTCGGCGAGCGCATAGCCGCAGGCGTGGCGGAGCATGTGCGGATGCGCCTTCAGTTCGAGGCCGAGACCTCGGCGGGCCCCCACCGAAAAATGAAAGAGCCGCCGGGCGTCTCCCGACGGCTCTTTCATCAGCAAGCCAAATCAGACAGCGCGCAAATTCTCAGCCGAGGACTTGCCGTTCTTTGGATTGGGAACAACGTCGAAAGAGACCTTTTGGCCTTCGTTGAGGGTCCGCATCCCCGCGCTCTCGACCTGCTCCGCCTGGCAGACACCAATTCATGCCTTCCCTCCCCGGCCGAGGAAGGCGGTTCCTCCTAAGACCTGCCCCGCTTCGCCGCGGGGCTTTTTTTGGCTTTGCTCGACAGCCAAGAGCGACCTTCGGTGCCACCTTACATTTTTGCAATGATCGAACCTCGCGCCAGTCGCCGAGCACTAAGCATTGCTTTCCTCCCCAAGGAAAGCTTTCGAGGCGATCGAGCGCTGTGCACGATCGCAGGGATGACAACCTCCAAAAACCGCCATAACGTGACTATTGGTGTTCGGACGACGGTTTCGGCGCCCAATTGGCCGACCGGGAAGCCGGGTTGAATCGCGCCAACGCCGGCCCACAAAGGGAGGTTGGAGACGATGGCGAGATCGATTGCGGAGCTCCTTGCGGCAGCCATATTGGCTGGCGTTCTCGGCACGGCCGCGAACGCGGAGACAGCGCACGAGCATGGCGTCGTGCCGGATTTCTCCTCCAACCTTGCCGGCTGGGTGGCGAACGAACAGGACTTCGTGGCGGTTCCCGGCAAGCCCGGTCCCGTGGTATCTGACCCGGCCCATCCCTACATTAACAATCTGCTCGCGCGCCGCATTGGCGCCCAGCCGACCTTCAGGGTCGCTGATCTCAGCAATCCCAACATTAAGCCTTGGGCCAAGGAGATCATGAAGCGGGAGAACGAGAAGGTCCTGGCCGGCGGGGTCGGCTACACGCCGCGGTCGAGCTGTATGCCGGCGGGTGTGCCGGCCTTCATGCTGTTTCCCGTGGTCGAACCGATCTTCTTCGTGCAGTCGCCCAAGGTGGTTCTTATGACCTTTGCGGGTGATGCGCAGATACGGCACATTTATCTCGACGTGCGCCATTCCGCCCATCCGAAGCCGTCATGGTATGGCGAGTCGGTCGGGTACTACGAGGGCGATACGCTGGTGATCGACACCATCGGGTTCAACGACAAGACCTATGTGGACAATTTCCGCACGCCACACAGCGACAAGCTCCATGTGGTGGAGCGCTGGAAGCTCGCCGACGACAAGACCATGCGTGTGACGTTCACGGTGGAGGATCCCGACACCTTCAACGAGCCGTGGACGGCGACGTACAGCTTCCACCGCATCGAGCGGCCGCTGCATGACGAGGAAGTGTGCGCCGAGAACAACACTTTGCTGTTCGACTACCACATACCGATCGCTGACAAAGCCGATTTCTGAGGGCACCTACTCCTCTCGTCAACAGGTGACCCACGCACCAAACGCGGCAAGTATCGTTTCATCGCTCGCTCTCCCAGATTGCGCCTGTCGAATAGCGCGCGGATCCGCGAGCGCTTCAACACGGCCCAATTCTATTTCTTGCCGACGGTAGTTTGACCCACGCCGAAGCGCTTCAATCGGTGAGCCGCGGGTATGCTTGCGCCACTACGCAAAGGCCTTCGCGGCCGCAAAGTTCCGTTTTTGGGCCTACCTCCGCGGATCCTGCTCACGCGGCTCTCGCCCGACAAAAGTGCTGGAACCGGAGGCCGTCTACCAAGTTGCACATCTTGAGCGTGGGGCAGAGTTCGCACTTTACCTTCTTGCTACAATGACCACAAAATGAGGATGATAGCCATGGGCATCTTCTCCAGAGACATCAAGACAATGGATGATCTGTTCGTGCACACGCTGCGCGATATCTACTACGCTGAAAAGCAGATTGCCAAAGCACTTCCAGACATGATCGAAAAATCCACGGACGCGCAGCTCAAGCAGGGCTTCCAAACGCATTTGGGTGAAACCGAGAATCATGTTGCCCGCCTGGAGCAGATATTCAAGCTGCACGGCCAAGAAGCCAACGGCGTGGACTGCCCCGCGATCGACGGCATAATCGAAGAAGCTGACGACATTACCGGTGAGGTCGACAACAAATCGGTTATGGACGCCGCCCTCATCGCCGCAGCGCAAGCAGTGGAACACTACGAGATCACCCGCTATGGCAGCCTGATTGCCTGGGCGAAGGAGCTGGGACGCAACGATTCTGCGGCTTTGCTGCAGCAGAATCTCGATGAGGAAAAGGCGACAGACAAGAAGCTTTCCGCCATCGCCGAAAGCAAAATAAACCGTATGGCGGCCTAGATTGACCGTCAGCGTCGCCCGGCGACGATGCGCGATTAGGGATCGATCGACCGAGACCAGAAACGCGAGCGTGATTGCTTTCGTCGGATGCCCCTCTCTCGATGCGTCAAAGGGGTCACCGCGTGCCGCACTTCACGCCGCGCGTTGCGCGTGAAACCACGCCGGTGGGGACGGCGTCTCCTCGATCAGCCGGGTGCGTCGGCAGGCTTGATGGCAGCTAGGTCAGATTCGTCCGTCACGATGCAGCGCTGAGGACGGCCGGTCTGCCTCCAGCAACCCCTTCGCGACCGGTCCCCGGCGGGCGGTGACCATTAGGTTACGATCAAAGCCGACACTTGGGCGCTCACCCGACCGTTGATTAGGCCCGGCGGGCTTGGGCCGCGTTGTGGCGCCGGGACTCCTTTCGGTAAGCGTTTGCTCCGGCGGTAAGCCGTCCCCTTGCGGAGGGGTCCTTTCCACTCATTCTATAAACCGCGCGGCTTTTCGGGATAGTCGCCGCGCTCTAAATCCCCACCGGAGCATCGCGATTGGCGGAAAACAACCTGACCGTCCAGACCCCCCCGCATAACCTCAGCGGGTCCTGCTAGGGGTCCGGGGCGCCGCCTGAATTGGCGACCGGGACCCACTATGGGGACCCCACGGTTAAATGTTAGATTCCGGGAACGTTACGGGCGACGATTAGGACAATGGTCGAAAATCGGCGAATTAAGCTTTCCAGACGGGAGATCATGTATCTTAAGAGTACGAGCTTTCTTCCCCCAGAACTCGCGCAGATCATTCATGCCTCGCTGCCGTTGGATGGCGACAAACACGTGGTGAATCTATCTCATGACGCTGCCGAGCGATTTCGCAATGAGTTCACCATTCGGCTCGCCAAGGTAGGCTTCGATGCGGGCTACGAACTTACGAGCGAGGGCAAATTGTTGGAAGATTTGATTGATCGGTTTGTTCAGGATGGATAGTGACTGACCCGGTCCTACACGATAGCGGCGTGGGCAGTCGCGCCGGGGCCTCGCTGGTGCGCTTTCTCGGCCGGCCGCTATTCAGATAGCGGCGTCGGCCGTTCCGCCTCTGCAAACCCATCCTGCGATGATTTCAGCGCTGCCGGGAACGGTGTCCTCGAAACATCGCCACGGTGCCGCCCCCCCCCTGTATTAGGTGGAGGACCCATGATAGGGGACCCGCGCGCGACAGACACCAGCCGGCGACATTGGGGTTAAACATGAAAGTCTTTTGGGCGTGGCAGGCCGACTTACCGGGAAAGATATCGCGCCATTTCATCCGCTCGGCTCTTGAGGAAGCTATCGATCGCCTCAAGCAACCGCGCGATATCGAAGAACCTCCCGAGGAATCACGGCGCGACAGTCTGCATTTGGACTATGACACGAAGGGCCTGAAGGGCGCTCCCGAAGTGGCCCATGAAATATTTACGAAGATCGCCGCCGCGGCCGTCGTTGTGGCCGATGTGACGCCGATCGGTCGCGGCCCGGATAGGCCGGACAAAGATGGAAAGCCGCAGGAACCTAAGCCGCTTATGAATCCGAATGTTGCGATCGAGCTAGGATATGCATTTGGTAAGCTGGGGACCGAGAGCTTTCTTCCAATATTGAACAAAGCGTATGGCGATGAAAGCAGCCTTCCGTTCGATATCATCCATCGGCGCCATCCAATTGCCTTCAATCTTAGCGAGAATGCAACGAAAGCAGCCATCGAAAGGGAAAAGAAGAATCTCGTCGAGCAGCTCGTAACAGCCCTCGGTGCTTATCTTACCGACGAGGCCGGCCATGATGTGGCACCACGTTTCAACGCAGCTCAGGCGAAAAAAGGGAAAGCAGCATTTTTTTCCGACGGCGAGGAGCTGGCTCGGATCGAGCGCTCGACCATCACCTACACTTATACTATGCCTTTTCAGCGGGCGCTTTATATGCGGATTTATCCATGCAAACCGCTCGACGGCAATCTTGATATCCACCGGATAAAAGAAGCTGTCAATTGGTGTGGACAATTCGGACAGCAAGATGGCACTGCCATTATCCTCGAAAATAAGTACGGCGTTATCGTCGGGTCGGTGCGCAGCGTGACCTTTTTCGTCGCCGTGCTCCAATATTTTCGAACTGGCGAGATTTGGGGCGTTAACACCGATATACTGAATGAACGCGACCGCTATCTGTACACGGAATTGTTAGAGAGCATATTCATCGATGGCTTGCGCTTTGCCATGCAGTTCCATAAAAAGGTTGGCGGCATTGGCCCGCCATTTCGCGTAGAAGTCGGACTCGTCGGGTGTGCCGGCTGGAAGATCGCTCACATTGGGTTCCCATTAGACAATCCTCCAGTCTTAGCAAGTGATGAAATCACACATAGCGCCGTGCTCAACCAAGTTGATGAGCAAACGCAAAGATCATTCCTAATGGCGTATTTTGAGAAACTTAACAAGGACTCGGGTGTGCCGAGGCCGAAGGGACTTTACGGACGATAGCAAATTCGATTCGAGCCGGAGTCGAACGCCGCCTAGCCCTAGACAGCCGCGCGCGCCGCGCCGCCACCCCGGCCTTGCCGGCAGCAAATATAGGCGACTGTTTCGCGCATCCAAACCCATCCTGGATGACTTCAGTAAATCTGGAGCCATCATAGCGGCGCAAGCCGCCGGCCAAGCCATCCCCCCGTACGACTTTCGTGAGTCCTGGTTGGGTCCCCTGGGGCATGGTATTGATTCCATGTAAATCGGCGCGGGGTCCCGACGCCGATCAGCGGAGGGGTCTGCTTCCCACCCGCAACAAAATCAAAGTGTTGGCGAGCGGCGATTGAGACGTTGGGGGTCAAGATTGGATCAGCATTTACAGCCAAACGGCCCCGATCGGCCGCCAGTAGCTCTGCTTGCCGCTCTTGGTCACGGCGTAAACACGGTGGCTCGGAGGATTGGTCGTTGTCTTGCTCATGGGATGTCCTTTCGATGTGAAGTTGAAGCCATGCACCTTGCGCGGCTTCGTGGGGCACCAATTGCCCGCGCGCCTGAGCGGCGCGTTCAAAGGCTGCCCGAAGGGCACCGCCCCAGGCGGCGCGGAGCTGCACAAGCCCCGGGTTCTTCACCGGGGCGCGGAAGCGAGCGGCCTTGAACGTGACGCGCGCGCGGGCATAAAGCCCCACCATGAGAAGCCGCCGGTGCGGGCTGCCGCGCTCGAAAGGATCATCAATGGGATGGGCGGCCAATGCCTCGAACGCCGTTGGCAAGCCGGACAACGGTTCAATCGCCTGGCGCCAAGTCAAAGGGGCCGTACCTCAGAAGGCAAGGCGGACGGGCGCTGCGGCTCGGCTCGCTGTCCCGGCTTCTTCTCCGAAAAGCGGGAAAAACTGGCCCAGGTAAGAGGTCCGGGGCGGGTCTCCGGCACTTACCGGCGCATGAGGGCCGGAAGCCAACCCTTGCCCGCGAGGCGTTCCTCGGCGGTCGCCGCCATGTCACTCTTTTTCAGGCTGGCGAGATTGGTGGCGGCGTTCGGGCTGACGCCGTCCGTGACTGCTTCAAGGATGAGGGCTTTCGACACGCGCCCCAAATAATTGGCGGCGGTCGGCTGCCACCATCGCGCCATGTCGAGACCGACAGTGGCGGCAAGACCGTTGAACGCGTCCGAGCGTTCGGGTTTCACGGTAGCGGCCACAGAATAGGCGAGCAAACCGATGAGGGTTTGCATGTCCTGACGGGTGAGCCAATCCCACAATCCTTCAGGCTGTTCGGGGAGCTGCGTCCGCCATGCCTGATTGCGTTCGCCCAACTGCTTCGCGGCGGGGCTGTCGTCGATGCCCTCGGCCCGCAGCCATGCGCTTGCGGCGCGGAGGTCAAGCGCCGAGTCCGCGAGGCCGTCATAAAACAACGGCACGGCCAACGCATGAACGGCGGCGGTCAAGGCCGTCACGGGCTGGTCGGCCAGCACCGCGCGGAGTGCCATTGTCCGCTGCGCCGTCAGTTCTTCAATCAACTTCGCGGACAGTCCGGGCGTTTCCTTCGCGATGGGTGCCTCGGTTTGGCCGTCTCCGTTGGCTTCGTCCGCTTTCGTAGCCTTCACATCTGCGGGAGCGATAAGGCCGCGCGTGATCTCCACGCTTCCGTCATGGCCGATGGTTATCACCGCGCCGCAACGCTTCTTCTGCCGGTCGCTCCATGTGAGGGATGCGTCCTCAAGCGTTGCAATTTGGGCATCGAGCACGTCGATCTGCGCGGCGTCCTCGTCGCTGTACTCCTCCTTTTCCGCCAAGGCGTCGCGCTGCTGTTGCAGCTTCTCCAGCGCCTTTTGCTTCTTGGCCGGAAGCGGCTCCCGTGTGCCGGACTGCCGTCCGTAGCCGGTTAGCGCCTCATAGGAGGCCTCGGGCATGATCTCGATCCATTTCCAGCCTTCGCCCCGAACCGCTTGCGCTTCGGCTTCCAGCTTTTCGGCGCAAAGCCGGTCAATCAACGCAATGTCCGCTACATAGGTATCGGTCTCGAACAGGTCGGTGACGATCTGCCCGCCCGCTTGCCGGTAGGCCTCAAGCGTGACGAACCGCACGCGCCTGTCGTCGGCGTCCACGTGCGCTTTGGTCAGATGGGCGCGTATCGCCTGCGGGCGGCGGTTCCATTCCGCAAGTTCCGCCCATGCGGATTCCTGCGCGGCGTGATCGTCGCTGACCGTAAAGGCCATCAGCTGCTCAAGATTCATCTCGCCGTCCTTGTAGAGCTTCATCAGCTTCGGGCTGACACAGGCCAGCTTGAGGCGCTGCCGCACCACAAGCGGAGTCACGCCGAAACGGGCGGCGATGTCCTCGACCGGCTGCCCCGCATCGACGCGCTGCTTGAAAGCCACGAACTGATCGGCGGGATGCATGGCCTCGCGCATTTCGTTTTCGGCGAGGCTGACCTCGACCGGGTCTTCCCCGCTGCCGAGCACGTTGCAGGTGATCGGCTCGTCCTTCGCCAGCGCCTTTTACTTGGCGAGCAATTTTAGCGCCGCCATGCGCCGCGAACCGGCGACGACTTCGTAGCTGCCGCTGTCCGTGGGCCGCACCTGCAAATTCTGCAACAGGCCGATGGCGGCGATGTTGGCGGCAAGCGCCTCGATGCCGACCTTCGCGCCGGTCTTGCGCACATTCGATGGTGACGCAACAAGCTGATTGAGGGGAATCATCTGGATATTCATGGCCGTCTCCTTTGGGTTGAGGGTTGGTGAAAAAAAAGCGAACGCGGTCAGCGTCCGATCACGGCGAACAGGGTCGGCTCGCGATAGCGGCCTGATGCTGTGCGCTCGGATTCCGGTCGTGGGTCGTGCTTGAGTTCAAAGAGCGGCGGCTGTTGCGCACCGGCCTGGGCGCGGAGCTGCTCTTTCCGGCGGGCGAGAATGTCGCGCCACAGATACAGCCTGCCGTCGAGTTCGATGAAAGCGGGCCGGGGCATCAATATTCCCCCGGCAGCAAGATGACGTTGTCCGCGACATAGAACGTGATTTCGGGAAGCGGAAAATCGGTGTACTCGAGTTCTTGCTGGTAAACCTCCTTGCCGTTGCCGTCCTCGCAGGTGACGGTGCCGCTCTGCTTGCCGTGTACCGTAAGTTTCCAGACCTGAAACGGCTCAGCGCTGACAGCCTTCTCGTGCCGCTGGGCAATCGCGATGATGTCCAGCAACCAATAAGCGCCGCCGTGCTCGGCCACATACTCCGCTCCATCCGTATAGGTGACGGTGCGGGCGAGCGAGTGCCGGTACCAGTGTTCGGTGCCGGTGAACTGGTGCAGGGCGTCTTGGGTGAGCGTGGGCTTGGTCATAGGGCCTTCCTTTTCTTGCTTCTTGGTTGCAGCTGCTGCTGCAACCCTGGCCCTCGCCGAGAGCGGGATGTGCAAGGCGCAGGCCCCTTCGCAGGGACCCGGAACGCAGGAAAATGGACGGCGCCCCGCAGCGGCGAGCCACTTGTCGCGTCCGGACGTTTTCTTGCGTTATGGGTGGAAGGGGCTTGCGCCGCGCCGAGGGGCAGCGCCCTTAAGAAACCGCGCGCGTCTGCGCGCATAAAGCGCGTGAGAGATCGTCACCCGCAGGGCTGAGACGCTCTGCGGCTCAGTCCGGCGTAGCGCAGCGAAGCCGGATAGAGCTCGACGGTGCGCCCTTCTTTGCGCACCGGCACGCCCATTCCTTTCAGAAACGTCCGGCGGGATTCGCTTCGCGGCGTATTTGGCTATCCTCAAACCGGTGGGGTTAAATAGGTGTTTTGCCAGAGTGGAGGACGTGTTCAGAATGACCGAGGACGAGCGTGCCATTCGCGAGCTGGTCGATACGTGGCTCGCCGCCAGCAAGGCGGGGGACCTTGCAACGGTGCTGAGCCTGATGACGGATGACGTGATCTTCATGGTTCCGGGCCGGAAGCCCTTCGGCAAGGAAGCGTTCGCGGCGGCTTCCGAAGGCATGAAAAATCTCCGCATCGAGGGAAGCAGCGACATCCAGGAAATTCAGGTTCTCGGCGACTGGGCCTATCTTCGCAACTACATCGAGATGACGGTATCGGCGCCTGACGCCGGCAAGCCGGTGCGCCGCTCCGGCTACACGCTCACGATCCTGCGCAAGGAGCACGACGGGTGCTGGCGTCTCGCCCGCGACGCCAATTTGCTGACGGCCGAACAACATCCGCCGTCGCCAGGTTGACCTTATCGAGTGCTCTGAATCTGTCTCCGGCTTTCGTCTGGATCCCGCGAGAGCGCGTTTGCGCGAGGTCTTCACGGCGCGGGCGAAGCACACGATCACGATCGTTGCGAAAACGGGCGACGCTCATGCGCCGTCTCCCTTCGCCGTTCCTCTCGCTGCGATTGGACTCCGATCCGGCCGGTATAAACTGTGAATGTGCGCCTACGCAAAGAAGGCATTTTACGAGTCAGACAGTCTCCTCCCGCCAAAACGAGCTTGTCAGCATAGAAAGAGTGCCCCCCGTTTACCGCGATGCGATATCTGCGGCCCCGCCCGGCAGCGCCGGTGCGATCATGTCCTTGTTTGTCAGCTCCATTGGCGATGAATCTCCGTACAAAGCCATAAAAGGATGAGCAGAATAGCTTCCTCCGACATGTTGCACCACGGCTCCGCGTTATCAGGTTCAGATTGCCCGTTCTGTTGCGGGTGAAGTGTCTCACGCTGTCCGGCCTGCTGAAGCGACCATGGCTCCGCATCAAACTGCGCTTTGGCCTCATCACGTTGACAAAACCCGACCATAGCCCCTCTAAGCCGATCGACGATCCTTGCGAAGTTCGCCTCGCTAAGCTTCGCCCTCATGGGCTCAAGGATATTCACGGCCATGTTTTCGAAGTCGACATTTGCCCCAGCGCCCTTGCAGTTGAGTTGTTCGAAGGCGTGGCGAATGTGGCCCACCGCAGTATCAAACTCTTTCTGCGCCACTTTAGCCGCTACTGGCCCTACGATGCGCCTTGCCAAATTCGCCACTTCCGTTTGCAGATTGAAGGCTGCATCCATTTCTTCCGCTCCCTCCCGATGTGCGGATTGTTACCATACCCGGCACTGATTCGCTTGGCTCTCACTGCCTTGTGGCTGCCAGCGCCTCCAGCACACCCGCCAGCCACTCCGCTGCCAGCTTGGCATCCCCGCTGACACGAGGCGCTTCCTTCGTGATTTTGTGCAAGCTAACGATAACGGCCATTTGTACCGATATAGAGCCGCTGGTGGCAGCGTTACTTCTTGCGGTCACGAAGATCTCTCT
>WNFL01442135.1_pt4 | contig 11323 bp, 10 predicted proteins | sample 5400361 | NCBI WGS metagenome assembly WNFL01 (sample SAMN13153351, study PRJNA577476) | soil metagenome | isolation source: 40 cm soil on Douglas fir-dominated hillslope | place: USA:California | collected 2013-09-17
GTGCCGGGCTTAACGTGTCCGGGCCAACGGATGATCGCCGGCACGCGGAAGCCACCTTCGAATACGGTGCCCTTAGTGGATTTAAACGGCGTCATGCCGCCGTCCGGCCAAGTGAATACTTCGGCGCCGTTGTCGGTGGTGAAGATGACGATGGTGTTCTCGGCCTCTCCGATATCTTCCAGATGCTGTAGGATTGCCCCGACGCTGTCATCCAACTGGGCCATGCCGGCCTCCTCCAGCCCGTAGTTGTCCTTGGAATTCATCATCGCCTGGTACTTCGGAGAGATGTACGTAAAGACATGCATGCGGGTCGTGTTGTGCCAGATAAAGAAGGGCTTGCCGTCCTTTTTGGCTTTATCCATGAACTCCTTGCTGTGGCCGACCAGCACCTCGTCGAAAGTCTCCATGTCGTACTTTGCCTTGCGGCTTTCTTGCCACCTCTGCCGGCCAGCCATGTTTGGGAAAGGAGCCAAGGGGCCTTCATCCACGATTTTCTGCTTTCCGACCTTGCCCCACCGCGGCATTACTGTGGGGTCATCTTGGTCTGTCGCCCAACTGTGGATGAGATCGCGCGGCCCGGTCTTGTCTATCCAATCCTGCGGGTAATCGAACCAGTAAGGATCCGACATGGCATCGAGGTGATAGAGGTAGCCAAAGAATTCGTCGAAGCCGTGAACGGTTGGGAGATACTTATTCAGGTCCCCAAGGTGGTTTTTGCCAAACTGGGCGGTTTCGTAGCCGATGGATTTCAGGACCGCGGCGAGAGTCACGGCCTGATCGGGCATGCCCACATCTGCGCCGGCTTGGCCTACGGTCGTCAAACCCGTGCGGATGGGTAACTCACCCGTGATGAAATTAGCTCGCCCCGCCGTGCAACTTGCCTCGGCGTAATAGTCTGTGAATATCATCCCCTGGGAGGCCAGTTTGTCGAGGTTCGGCGTTTTGCCGGACATCATTCCACGATGGTAGGCACCGACGTTAAACCAACCAACGTCGTCCCCCATGATGAACAGGATGTTGGGCTTCTTTTCCTGCGCTGAGGCGGGAGGCGACGCTACAAGCCCCACAACCATGAAAAATGCTGCAACAACAAGAGTCGATCTTCCGATGCGCGTCATGAACTTCCCCCTCTTTTTTATCTCCGGTCTCAAGAAGAAAAACCGATGAGGCTAGTTCCATTGCTGAACAGTTGGACCCACCTTCACACGCTTCCCAATATTGTTTCTAGGGCTATCCAATTCAACTGGGAGAAACGACAGGTCACCTAATCTTGGGCGGAATCAAGCTGACACTGAGGTAACAAGAAGACGCGGAAGAGGCCACATGATTGTCAACAGAGCACGTTCCAGTGATTTCAGAAGAGGATTGCCGGTAGAAGTACAAACAACCGCATCGTCCGCATGGCACTGGCCCCTCCTGCTGGCAAAAGTGACAGTACCGTCTCGTATCCGGCCGCTGGACAATCACGACGTTTTTATTCACAGCAGTTCACGTTCGAGGGATTTGAGCCACATGGCACAAAAAAACCGGGCAGAGAAAACTTCCGAAGCTTCCAGGCGGGCAAATCGTCTGAAGGTCATCGCGTGTATCACGATGCTGCTGGCAGGACTCGCCATCTGGGGATTTGCAATCCACCAAGCCGTGCACGCGACCAAATTCCCGAGAACGCCAATGACTGAGAGGTCTACCCCTCACGCGCTCGGATTCGCCCCGACGGTTGAAAACAAGAGGGCTTCCTCACAGCCTGCGCCTAAAGGGATGGCATGGATCCCCGGCGGTGAATTCTCCATGGGTGCTCAGGACCCGCCGATGATGAACGATGTTGGCATGCAGGCCACACGTGATTCCCGGCCGATCCACCGCGTGTACGTCAATGGTTTCTGGATGGATAGAACGGACGTCACGAATGAGGAATTCGGAAAATTCGTGAGGGCCACGGGATATGTGACCGTTGCAGAACGTAAGCCGAAGGCCGAGGACTTCCCGGGCGCACGACCTGAAAACCTGGTGGCGGGATCGGTGGTTTTCACCCCCCCCGATCATCTGGTTTCATTGAACGATCACTTCCAATGGTGGTCTTACCTGCCTGGCGCGAATTGGCGGCATCCCCTAGGCCCGAAGAGCAACATTCGGGGAAAGGAAAACTATCCGGTCGTGCATATCGCGTACGAAGACGCTGATGCTTATGCGAGATGGGCTGGGAAGCGTTTGCCGACAGAGGCGGAATGGGAATTTGCGGCCCGAGGCGGGCTAACAGGCGAACCATTTGTTTGGGGCGACGCGTTCCGGCCGGACGGAAAGTGGATGGCGAATACTTTTCAGGGCACATTTCCAGTTAAGGACACGGGGGAAGACAGCTACGTGGGGATCACCTCAGTTGCCCCGTTTCCGCCAAACGGTTATGGGCTTTATGACATGGCGGGGAATGTGTGGCAATGGACGAGCGACTGGTATCGACCGGACTATTATCTGCAATTGGCAAGTGCCGGTGGCGTGACGCAAAATCCACAGGGTCCGGATGCGCCGTACGACCCTTCTGAACCGAACGAGCGGAAGAAAACACATCGCGGAGGCTCGTTTTTGTGCACCGATCAGTATTGTTCGCGCTACGTGGTGGGCACGCGGGGCAAGGGCGAAGTCAGCACGGGTACGAATCACCTCGGATTTCGCTGCGTGAAAGACGAGTTGCTGCACATCTCTCGCTGATCCGCAGTCTTGGCCGTACTCCGAAGGCAAGATATTACGCTTGACAGTCTTCGGCAACAGATCCCACGCCTACCATCCCCCAACAGAACAGTCTGACCTTTTCAGTCACCCGCAGGGCCGGAAGACTCCGAGGCAAGGCACTTTGGCCGATGACTACGAATGCCAATTCATCTGAAGTGTCAAAGATAAATGTTCATGTTTGTCTGTCAATTTTGACAGTGGTCGCGATTCTGGAGTGAGGCTATAACGAATTCCAGCGATCGAGCGACTAACTTTCGCTGCAATCTTTTACTTCGTTACGCTAAGTCACGTTTGCAGGTAGTTTACCAATAAGAATTATCCATACTAAGAGAGTTAGTGATTCACTTTGAGATTTATGCCGGGTACGTACAGTTTCAATGGAACTCCGGAAGGCCCCGCTCCGTGAGGAGCGGGACACTCCGGACGAATCACGCAAGGCAGCAACATCAGTTAGAACTGCAGGTGAAGGTCAGAGTCTCAAGTCGTTCGCTTTGGCAGCAAAGTAATCCAAAAAACACAAACACTACCGAACAAGGAGAAAATGCATATGCAAGTGAAAAACCCGAAAGAACTCTTCGTGCTACTTCTCAGCCACGCGCGGCAGGGCACAGAGCGCACGGCTCAGACCCTCCAGGAGCTGAGCGAATTGGCCCAGCATCAGGAAATAAAAGAAGGTTTAATGGCACGGGCTTTCGTGTCAGAGAAAATAGTTGAAACGATAGATGAGGCCTTCAAGCTTATCGGCGAGAAACCTATGAACCTCACCGGCCGCCTCCACGATGTCTTTGTGGAGGACTTCCGCAAGGAACTCGCTGAGATTCAATCACTGGAAGCAAAGCGCCTCTTCGTCTTAGCCAAAGCCAACCACCTGGTCCATCTCCGCATTGGCGAGTACGTGGCCCTGGTCGCAGCAGCCGACCTTACGGGTCACTATGGCGTAGGCGTGCTGATCGAAAGCTGCCTTGCGGACACACTTGCCTCCGTTGAACGAACGCGGCGTCTAATCCGGAATATCATCGAGACCAAGGTCGCAGCCAGAGCAGCGTCATAGTCCCGCTCTTTGGCAAATCCATATGAACAAGGGTTCGCATGGTCCTGCCTCTTCATCGGGGCAGGATCCTGCGACGTTCTAATCAAATGCAGTTCGGCACGGATTCCCGCGTCAAACTGGTGGCTAAGGAGGAGAACAAATGATATCGAACAGGGCGACAGGCGAGGCGCGCGCGCAGATGACGCCTCACGAACAATTCCTCTTGAACATTCCAGAGACTGTTTCCAAAGAGGCGCAGGAGTTTCTCCGGACCTTAAAGGATCCAAGTTTGACTCCTCCCTTTCCACAACCTGGAGACGTCGTAGGCTGGAAGAAGCTACGTGAATCCGTAGAGACCGATGGGAGGATCCAATCCGAAGCCATTGTTAAACACTATGTTCCGACGATCACGGAGTACATGCTCGGCGGTATTCCAGTCCTGGACGTACGACCTAAGGGATGGAGGGAGAACGGCAAGGTTGTCGTCTATACACATGGTGGGGCCCACGTGATGTACAGCGCCGAATCCACTCTTGGGAGGGCCGTCATCTTTGCCTCTGACACGGGACACCGAGTGATTTCCGTCGACTACACAGTGGCGCCTGAAGCCAAATTCAACCAGATTACGGAGCAGATCGTAACGGTGTACCAGGCTCTTCTGAAGGATGATCATCGGTTTGAAGACATCCTAAGCTACGGTGACTCCTCTGGCGGAGGACTCGCCGCGAGTGTGATTCTGAAAATGCGCGACCAGCGGTTGGGTATGCCCGCAGCGGCGGTGTTGGTGTCACCGTGGGTTGATGTCACCCGGACCGGAGACACGGAGTTCACCCTGCAGCATGCTGAACCGAATTACTTATACGATCAGCATTCGAAAAACGCAGCCGGCGCCTACGCGGACCCGAAAGATCAGAAGCACCCGTATGTCTCGCCTGTCTACGGCGACTTCTCTAAAGGGTTTCCACCAACGCTGATTCAAGGTGGTACGAAAGAGATCCTGCTGAGCGGCTTCATTCGTCTCTACCAAGCACTCGACACAGCCGGACAGACAGTGAAGTTGGATATCTACGAGGGTATGCCACACAATTTCGCCTTGAGAATTCCCGATGCACCAGAGGCGAAAGTGGCACGCAAGAAAATACAGGACTTTGTTCGTCTCCATTTTGGAGAAGGACAGCGCTTAGCGGCAAGAGCGGCCGTGTAGCTCAATCTCGACGCAACGACTCAGCTTCAACCCACGAAACAAGATCGAAGAGTATGAGAGAAGTATTGATGAAAGTGTGGGAAGACCTCATCGGTCGCTGGGATGGGCCGTTGGCATTTCGGCTCATCCTCCAACCCAGTATGGCAGCCATCCTCGCGGTCCGCTGCGGTTTGAGAGACGCACGAACAGGGCGTCCCGCTTACGGTTGGGCGATCATCACTGATTCAGCTCACCGTCGCGACCTCCTACGGGAAGGGTGGAAAGACGTTGCCAGACTTTTTTTTGTGGCAGTCCTCGTGGACATAATCTACGAAATCATTGCCTTCCGCCGAATTTATCCAGTCCAACCCCTGATCGTGGCGCTATGCGTGGCTTTGCCGCCGTATTTATTGATCCGCGGACCAGTGAACCGGATCGTACGCCGCTGGTATCGACGCAACGAAGGATTGCGAGGTGGGTTAACAACTGCACGTACTGTTCCCAACCTTCCTGAAAGAAAAGACAACTCCTAAATGGCAGGCCAAAATGAAAAGAGCACGACGCTACCCGACGCCCCGACCAGGCTCGCTGTGGATCGTACACGCCTTGCCTACGAGCGAACCTTGATGGCTTGGATTAGGACAGCAACTTCTCTAATTACGTTCGGCTTCAGTATCTACAAGTTCTTTCAGATCGAACTGGGAAGTGGAACCTCGAGAAGCGACCGCCTAATTGGACCGAGAGAATTTGCATTGCTAATGATCAGCATCGGACTGTTATCACTGCTGCTGGCCACTTTGGAGCACCGGCACGATTTGCATGCGCTGAGAGCACAATACCCCGACATTCCACGCTCGCTCGCAAAAGTCGTCGCGGCATTGATCGCGGTTCTTGGAATGCTGGCGCTGATCGCAGTGTTATTCCGGCAATAACGCAGACCGGCAAAACAGGGAATCCATGGAATCGCGTGCCGCAGAAGGGGAATCCAAACGGAAGGAAAAGGGAAAAATGGACATCGAATTTCTTGATGAAAAGATCAGCAACGGATTGTCGACCCGCTACCAACAAACCGTCAGAAAGTTTGAATTTGTGGCGGTGAGTGCGCTACAGGTGTTGGTCATCCTGACGGTCGCCATTGCAACAGTCCTCCTCTTCATTCTGTTCATCAACGGCTTACGCGCCCAGGTGTCCCAGATCGAATCGCTGGCGAACTTATTACCCGTGGTCCAAAGGGCGTTTAGCGGGATTCTGATTGTCCTGCTTGGGCTGGAGTTGCTGGAAACACTCAGCACCTATTTCAGCGAACACCACATTAGGGTCGAAGTGATTCTTGTTGTTGCAATGATAGCGGCTGGCCGGAACATCATCGAGATTGACTTTGCGCACACGCCGGGACCCCAACTGATCGGATACGGTACGCTGATACTGTCGCTCGCAGTGAGCTATTTCCTCGTTAAGAAAGCCCATGCGCATTTACCGACCGAATGACCTGAACCGTGGCTAACCTGAAACCTCAACAATCAATGCGCCTTTACGGTGAGGAAATTCTTCCGGTTTCGTGCCGATTGTCTGGGCGTCGCCGCGCCAACTGTCAACATTGACAGTTGGCGCGGCGTGGTTGGGCACATAACCTGCTAAAGCGCACTCAGCAGTTCACGATCAGAAAACGAGTCTCGCGTTGCGGTCATTCAGCGCGAAACGCAAACGAGAGGAGCCACGGCATGGCTGGGAAACCAAATATTCTGATCATTTGGGGAGATGACATTGGATGGTTCAACATCAGCGCGTACAACCACGGCATCATGGGCTACCGCACCCCCAATATTGACCGGCTGGCGAGAGAAGGCGCAATGTTCACGGACTGGTACGGCCAGCAGAGTTGTACCGCAGGCCGCGCCGCGTTCATCACCGGCCAGTCGCCGATCCGCACCGGCCTCACCAAAGTGGGACTTCCTGGAGCCGATCTTGGCCTGCAGCGGGAAGACCCGACCATCGCCGAGCTTCTGAAACCCCTCGGGTATGTGACCGGACAGTTCGGTAAGAACCACCTCGGCGACCGTGACGAGTTTCTTCCCACTGCTCATGGCTTCGACGAATTCTTCGGCAACCTCTATCACCTCAATGCCGAGCAGGAACCTGAGAGTCCCGACTATCCGAAGGATCCGGAGTTCAAGAAGAAGTTCGGACCACGCGGCGTGCTGCATAGCTGGGCGAACCCCGATGGCATGCAAAAAATCGCGGACACTGGCCCCCTCACCACGAAGCGCATGGAGACGGTTGACGAGGAGTTTCTTGCGGCGAGCCTGGCCTTTATCGAACGGGCAAACAAGGAGGGCAAGCCCTTCTTCTGCTGGTGGAATTCCACTCGCATGCACATATTCACGCACTTGAAAAAGGAGTCCGAGGGTGTCACAGGTCTGGGAATCTACCCCGACGGTATGGTCGAGCATGACGGGCACGTGGGCCAATTGCTCAAGAAAATCGACGATCTCGGCATAGCCAACAACACGATTGTGATGTACTCGACGGACAACGGGGCAGAAGTTTTGAGCTGGCCCGACGGCGGCTCAACCCCGTTCCGCAGCGAAAAAGACACCAATTGGGAAGGCGGGTGGCGCGTCCCGACTTTCATCCGCTGGCCGGCCGTCATCAAACCGGGAACCGTTTCCAACGAGATCTTTTCGCATACGGACATGCTGCCAACCTTGGTCGCCGCCGCCGGCGAGCCGGACATCGTGGAAAAGCTCAAAAAAGGATACAAAGCGGGCAATAAGTCTTTCAAGGCTCATATCGATGGATTCAACCTGATCCCTCATCTCAAGGGCGAGGTAAAGGAGAACCCACGAAAGGGCTTCCTGTACTGGAGCGATGATGGCGACTTGATGGCGCTGCGTGTGGGCAACTGGAAGGTCCACTTCATCGAACAGCGAGCGCACGGGATGTCATGCTGGCAGGAGCCCTTCGTCAAACTGCGCTTTCCAAAACTTTTTAACTTGCGGAGCGATCCGTTCGAGCGTGCCGACGTCGAGGCCACGATGTTTTACGACAAGTGGGTCGCCGACCGCCTTTTCCTCTTGGTGCCGGCGCAGGTGATCGTCAAGCAATTCATGCAAACCATGGTCGAGTTCCCACCAAGGCAAAAGGTGGCCAGTTTCACCGTCGGCGATGTGATGGAGAAACTTGAACAGAATTCGGCACAAATGGCACGTTCCGCGGGCGCCGGTACCTGACCAGGGCGCCCTGCTTGGTGTACGACACCGTTTCCGGGGCGAGGCGACCGAACGCGGTTGAAACTATGCAGTTCGGACCGATACTGAACACGAGTTGTTTCCGCGAAATTCTCGGGGGAAATTAAATATGGCTGAGTCGACTTCTGCGAATCCTTACGCCCACAATGTGCCGCTGGAGGTTCTCCGAACGGCTGCTGAAAAGGCCCCCTTTGAAAATATGGTCTGGATCCCCGGCGGAACATTCCTCATGGGTTCAGACCACCACTATTTGGAAGAAGCCCCCGTCCATTCTGTCAAGGTAAGTGGCTTCTGGATGGATACCAAGCTCGTCACGATCGCGAAATTTCGGAAGTTTGTGGAAGAGACGGACTATCTTACGGTCGCTGAGCGCGTGCCTGACGCCGCACAATATCCAGGCGCAAAGCCCGAGATGCTTGTTCCCGGCTCAGTTGTCTTTCGGCAGCCGAATGAGCGCGTTGACCTGCGCAACCATTTCAACTGGTGGACATGGGTTCCTGGAGCCAACTGGCGGCATCCTGAGGGGCCGTCAAGTCAGGTCGATGGACGAGACAACCACCCCATCATACACGTAGCGCTCGAGGACGTTGAGGCGTTTGCGAACTGGATCGGAAAGCAGTTGCCGACAGAGGCAGAATGGGAGTTTGCGGCACGCGGAGGCTTGGAGGGGGCGGAATACGCGTGGGGGAATGAGTTTGCTCCGGCAGGAAAGTTGATGGCAAACACTTGGCAGGGCGAGTTCCCCCTAGAGAACCTAAATATAGATGGACACAGAGGCACCTCGACAGTGGGGTCTTTCCCGCCGAATGGTTACGGCTTGTACGACATGATTGGAAATGTGTGGGAGTGGACAACGGATTGGTATCAGCACCACAAAGAACTGCGGAGGATGTGTTGTGGAATCGTGAACCCTCATGGCGGCGCGCGAGAGAGAAGTTTCGATCCAGCAATGCCGAACGTGCAGATTCCCAGGAAGGTGATCAAGGGCGGCTCGTACCTTTGCGCGATGAATTATTGCCAGCGCTACCGGCCAGCGGCACGCATGGCCCATCCCGTGGATACAGGCACCTGCCACATTGGCTTCCGGTGTATCGTTCGGCCAGAGACCAGCTCGGGCGCGGGGCAGCGATAGAAGCGGAAATCGACATCGAGATCCGGGAGAGACGTGCTCAACGCGTGGGGTTCGTCGAGACGTTCCACCGATATCGCAAATCGCTTCTCGAGCAGTTTCAAATCGTGCGGCGGGCGATGACGCATCCTTACGTTCCGTGGTACGCAAAGTTGGTGGCGGGTTTTTCGGTCTGTTACGTCCTTAGTCCGATCCAGTTGCTCCCTAATTTCATTCCCGTTGTGGGCCAGTTGGATGACGTTCTGGTCGTAATGTTAGAACTAAAGTTACTCAAGAAGTGGGTCCTACCCGACGTCTTCGCAGAGTGCTGCCCCGAAAATGTTTCAAGGGGGACCACGCGAGATTATCTATGAAATGCGAAGACTTTCTGCCAGCTCTATTGCCGTGACTCCGGCCCCTTACCACACCGCACTGTAACTTCTGCGAGTTTCCTACACTCCCTCGGCACATCACAATCGCTTTCAATCAATGGAAGGGGTAAGGGTCGATTGAATGAACTCGATTTTCAATAACTTGCGGCCAGAGCTCAGAAAAGCACTTGAGGGCAGGCTTCGGGCGGGGGTTCGTCAGTTGGTTTTGATGAGTGGCTTGGCACTGACTATCGGAGCCGCCACGTCTGCGCAGAAAATCCAAACACCGCACCCAAATAGTCGAAGGATCCGCAACATTGCCCGTGCCCTACCGACAGACTCAGGATCGGCACCCGCGGCCCAGGAGCGCATAAGGGAACAGTCAGCACCGCTTCCTTTTCTGCCAGCTGAGCAGACAGCACCAAACCCGCCACGAGTGTCGTACGAAGGTGGGCAGCTCACGATCATTGCTGACAATTCAGAACTTTCGGACGTTTTGTCGCTGCTGAAAAAGTGTACGGGAGCAGACATCGATTTTCCACCGAGTGCTGCGCATGAGCGTATCTGGGCTGGGCTTGGACCAGGACCGGCACGGAGCGTGCTCGGCACACTGCTGAGTGGGATAGGCTTGGACTATGCTATTCAGGCATCTGATATTGATCCGCAAGGGGTCCGGAGTTTATTGCTAAGCACGCGCACAAAGCCCGGCATAGAGGAAGCTCCGGAGCAAGAGAATCCGCCGTCACAGGAACCGGAAGCTGCCTCGGAAGTGGCCCTGGAGGATTTGCGGTCTGCACCAGCGAAGTTGCAGCCCTCAACAGAAATTGCAGAATCCGCTGCGAATGAACCGGCGACTTCGCCGGAAGTGGCCCCAGCAGAGGTGCAGCCCTCACCGGAGACGGCCCACGACGTCGCGGCAATCCAATTTCCATTCAACGACGCGATTGTCGCCGACCCTTACGAGAACATCGCCGAAGACCCGCGCCTGGCCGTATACATCGGCCAGCCTGTCGGGGTCGGAGGAATGGTTGCGGACGTAATGGTCTATGAGAGTGGAGATGTGTTCGTAATCATACGGATCGACGGCGAGGACAAACTGCCGGGCATGCCCCGAGCGATTTTCGTTGGTGATCCATCACGACTGCGCCACCATTTGGAGTTCTCCAACTGGAAATAAACACAACTTTATCCGCGAATGTCTTTGGCTCAGCAAGAGCCAGGGCTGCAACATGCATCAAGTTCGCGCGCCCGGACGCTCCCCTCCCATGCCCGAAAACACGAAATCCGAGGCACCCACGGAGACTCGGGCCTTGCACCGTAAATCCTAGGCAATAGGAGAAATGTATATGAGAAAAGCTCTTGTTGGTTCACTCGGCGCTTTGCTCGCGGCGCTGCCCTCGACGAGGGCTTCGGCTTGGGGGCAAGGAGAGCAGTCTGTCACCCGTTTTCTTGTTCCGTTCAGTAAACGCCTGATGATTATTGGTGCGGTGATGTTGTTTGCTGTTGCCCCAATGATTGCGCAAAATAGCGATTTGCAGCAAAAGCTTGCAGCCGTGAAGCAATCAGTTGCGGAAAATCAACAGCGGCTACACCAGTACCAGTGGGTGGAAACAACTCAGCTCACGCTCAAGGGTGATGCTAAGCCACCCAAGCAGT